>Ga0265293_10000428_pt1 | contig 101301 bp, 103 predicted proteins | sample Munlanlewell138R_FD_192505 | JGI IMG/M metagenome (GOLD analysis project Ga0265293, IMG submission 192505) | Leachate microbial communities from a municipal landfill in Southern Ontario, Canada - Leachate well 138R | ecosystem: Engineered > Solid waste > Landfill > Unclassified | place... | reverse complement strand
GAAAAGCGGCCCGTTTGGCAAAGAAATTTTTGTAGGCCCGTTCCAGGTCTTTTAAGGCATGTTGCAGGGGATGGACCGGTGCATCGGCAAGCCAGCCTGTCTCGGCGCTACGGCGCCAAGCGGTAAGCTGCTTGGCCATGGCCACATAAGCGATGAATTTTTCACCGGCTTCGTGATTGCCCTTTTGCAGCGCCAGTGCCTTGTTAAACACAAACCGGCACGAACCGGCAAAGCGGCACATGTGGCGCTGCTGTTCACCGGTAGGTGTTAACTCGAATTTAAAGGCTTGCAAGCGTTTCATGAAACCCGTTTTACTATATATTTATACAGCTATTATAAACCGCTTTTAGCGGTTGCGCTATCCTTCACCGACCAAGTTCGACGGCTTCGCCTAAAGGTTGCTACGCAACACAATCACTTGGACGAGGTTTGCCGCGCATTCTGATCAAAACCCATACAACGCATAAAAAGAGAAATATATTTTGCTTTTTAACAAAAAAAGCATATTATGAGATCTATATTTCTCTTTTCTGGTAAATATCATGGATTTATTCGAAATCGGCGACCTGATCCGCATAAACCGTAAAGCACTTGGCCTGACACAGGAAATGCTTGCCAAACAGGTAGGTGTTAGCCGGCGCACCATCACCCAGCTGGAACTGGGTCAAGTCTCAGACCTGGGAATTCGCAAAGTAATGGCTATATTAAGCGCCCTTGGACTTGAACTGCAAGCAGGTAAAATTCGTACCCAACGCCCTACACTGGACGAACTACAAGCACAAAGAGCACTGGAAAAACAGGCAGAACTAGAAAAACTCACTGGTAGAAAAACACGAATTTAAGGCCATGCAATGACAAACTCACTTCCCATTACAGCACAAAAACTGTCACAAGCATCAGCCTGTCTTGAGGTTTTTGTGAACAACAACCCCGTTGGCATCATTGAAAAACAAGCGATTGGCTATTCATTCCAGTATTACCCACAAACCCAAAGCACTGAGTTTGTATCACTGACCATGCCGGTCAGAACAGCGCCCTATTTTCATCATCATGAAGACTCGTTGCATCCCATTTTTGACATGAACTTGCCGGAAGGCGGATTACGATCTTTCCTGATAAATAAGTATGCAAAAATAATCAGCTCATTCAACGAACTAACATTATTGGCCATCGTTGGCCAAACCATGATAGGTCGTATTACATTTGGCGGAGTAGCAAGAAAGTCCGGCTCGAATCTTGATCTTCAGTCCTTGGTAGAGTGTGAGGATACAGAAAATCTTCTCTGGCAGTTATACAGCCAAACCGCTGATGTCTCTGGTGTTGCCGGTGTACAGCCCAAAGCCCTGATCGAAATTGATGAACAAACCATCAAGAAACTAAGTGATGAGCAAGCCCCCGGCCAGGATCTCAGATCCACCTTTAAAACTTCAGGCAGTATCATCAAAACCTCTGGCAAAGAAACACCGTGGCTGGCAGCCAATGAGTTTTATTGCCTGCGCGCAGCGCGTCTGGCCAATATAGATACTCCCGATACACGACTGCTTAAAGGTGGACAAATTCTTGTTATTTCCCGCTTTGACAGAAAAATTGACGTCAACCCCATAAACTCTCACTTGCTGGGCATTGAAGATTTTTGTGTTTTAAATGGTTTAACCTCAAAGGAAAAATACAGTCTTTCTTATGAAAGAGTCATAAAAACACTTTCTTCATTTGTTTCGGCTCATCATCGTAATGCAGATATGATAAAACTGTTCAAGTCAATTGCCTTCAACTGCGTTATTCGAAATGGTGATGCACATCTCAAAAACTTCTCTGTGCTTTATGATCAAAGCAATGCAAACCCAGAAGAGCCTAATATCTGGCTATCACCCACTTTTGATCTTTGTACAAGTAATGCATATATCTCCAATGACATGCTGGCTTTAACACTTGACGGCAGCAAACGCTACCCTAACAGAAAAAAAATAGAGCTCTTTGGTTTGCGCCATTGTGGCCTGTTGCCAGAACGCATTAAAGAAATACTGGAAGATATAGAAAATGGCATATCTCAGGCGGCCCTGGAACTAAATATTTACTGCCAACAGCAACCTGAATTTTCCAAACAGGTCGGCAACAAAATGCTAAGGTTCTGGCAAGCAGGTCTTGAGTCATTAAACTCAAGAATAAAACTGCCTGTACACAATGAAAATCCAGATTGAATTTCCCTAACGAGAAACCGGAACATCCACGCAATCGCCTCTTAAACACCAAAAAGAGAAATATATTTCTCATATATACTAAAAAATAATATTATGTGATCTATATTTCTCTTTGCTGAATTAAAATCGGAAATTTCTTACGATTATCCCCCTATTTCTTCTCAATATTCGCTGCCGTCATAATAGCCGACCATTGCCGGATATCCCGGCCAACAAAGTTCCTGAACTGATCCGGAGATTTCAACTCCTCTTCAATCAGCATGCCCTGCGCACGCAATTTACCGGCAACCTCCTTGTCCTGCAATACGGTCTTCAGTGCAGTATTGATGCGCAGAACTACCTCGGGTGGTGTTCCCGCAGGTGCAAAAATCCCATACCAGGTACTTGCAGAGTAATCAGGCAAACCGGACTCGGCCACCGTGGGAAGATCGGGTTCAATATCAAGCCTGTCTTTACTGGTCACAGCCAGAGCTCGCACATTACCTTGCTGGATATGCGGTAACAAGGTAGTCAAACTGGAAACCATAGCCTGCACTTCGTTTGACAAAAGCGCCGGAATGGCCTGCCCAGCCCCCTTGTAAGGAACTTTGCTCATTTTTATATTGCTTTGCTGGTTCAGCATCTCGGTTGCCAGCTCGGTCACACTGGAAGTTGAACCGTAAAACGGCATAGTTTTGCTGTTTTTGGTGTATTCAATAAACTCGGCCAGTGTCTTGACTGGCAACGACGGATGCACTGCAATTACATTTGGAGATGACCCCAACATAGTGATCGGCGTGAAGTCTTTTTCAGTATCATAAGGAAGATTCTTATAATAACTGGCATTAATAGTATGGGTCGTAGGTGCCAACAATAAGGTATGCCCGTCAGCCTTTTCACGTGCAACTGAAGAAGCCCCGATCACGCCATCGGCACCTGGTTTGTTTTGCACCACAACAGCAGTATTCAACTGTTCACCCAACGGCTTGGCTATCACACGTGCCACGTTATCGGCTGGCCCCCCTGCAGAAAACCCAACCACTAGCTGTATTGGCTGTTTCGGATAATTGACTTGGGCATGGCTGGTGTGGGCTACAACTACACTAAGGGCCATAGCAAGTGGCAACGTTTTTATGACTGTTTTTTTCTGTCTCATGCCATACTCTCCTCTTGGGGTTCCTTGACTGTTGCCTTGTCTGGATCTCCGGCCAGCAAACGTTTTGCCGTATAGGTAATCACAACCGTACCATCCTGATTGATAATATTCACAATCGAATTAACCACAGCACGGCCATGCTTTGATGTGGGTCTGATACTTTCAATGGTAATGTGACCATGAATCGTATCACCCACCCGTACAGGCGCCATCAACTTTTTCGTTAGCTCAAGTAAAGCCATACCGGTTCCCTGTATCATGCCCTGCACAATCATGCCTTCAATCAAGGTATAAGATAATGCCCCCGGCACTACCCTGCCCTCCAGAACGCCCTTATGGGTTTGATCGGTAAAAATAACCTCTGTCATTCCTGTCATGGTAATAAAATTCATGAGATCCGTTTCTGTTACCGTCCTGCCAAACGTCACGAATTCATCACCTGCTTTTAGATCCTGCCAGTAAAAACCATGGCCAATCATTTTTGCTTTTTTCATTTTGTCTCCTTTCTTTATTTAAATATATAAGCGTTAACTTATTTAATCCTCTTCCGGGACTACGTACTTTCTACAGCTATTTCGTTTAATATTTCTTCTGTATGTTGCCCAAGACGTGGAGGAATCCGATTATGCGGCCTTTTTCCATCAAACATCACCGGTACGCCCGGAAAACACAAATTGCCCATGGCATCATCCTTGATATGCTGAAAAAACCCGACCTCTTCCAAATGAGGATCACGCTGCAGGTCTTCCGGCTCATTAATATTGGCAGCCGGCACTTGCAAGTGCTCAAATAAAGCCAGCCATTCGTTATTCGTTTTCTCAGCCAGGATTTTGCATAATGCTTCATATACAAAAGAGGTATGCTCACTTCTTGCGGCTATCGACTGAAAACGTTGATCTTGCGCTAATGCCGCATTACCCGTTGCCACCAGCAAATCATTCCAATGCTTATCGGTATAAGGCATCACACAGATATAACCATCACGGGTGGCAAAAGGTTTGCGCCAGGCCGATAAAGCACGTGGATACCCCATTGCCCCAGCTTTGGATTCAAAAGTAGCCCCATACATATGTTCCACCAGGGCGTAAGCAACCATTGATTCAAACATGGGCACTTCAACCACACTGCCCACACTATGGCGTTCCCTTTTAACCACTGCCGCCAAAATGGCCCCGACAGCCTGCAAGCCCACTGTTTTATCTGCCACAATAGTAGGCAAGTAAAACGGCCTTTCCTGATTATGCCGTTGCGACAAACTGGCCAGTCCCGACATTCCTTGTATGACATCATCATAAGCAGGCCGGCCACCATAAGGACCATTCTGCCCAAACCCGGTCAGGCTGGTATAAATAATTTTCGGATTTTGCGCACAAATAGTTGGGGCATCTATTCCCAAAGCCTGCAATTTTTGCGGGCGGATATTATGTACCATTACGTCGGCCGTGCGGATTAGGGCGTAAAACGTTTCCAGATCAGCAGGATTTTTCAGGTCAAGCACAATACTGCGCTTGCCTCGATTAACCCCCAGAAACAAGGTAGCCATATTTTCTTCCAAGGCCAATCCGGTTCGCCGTGAATCATCTCCTCCTGGTGGTTCCACCTTGATCACATCAGCCCCGTATTCCGCCAATATCTGCGTAGCATAAGGCCCCATGACCACATTACACAAATCCACCACTTTAAGGCCTTCCAAGGGAAGCATGGTTTTTCTCCTGAACTCTTCAATGACAAGTTATAAAAATAATAGATTGATTATTAATAATCGTCTAATATAATTTACCTTATGATTAATCACATTATGTAATCAATGAATGATCGTCAGATTCGCCATTTTGTTGTCCTCAGTGAACTCCTGAATTTCAGGCTGGCTGCTGAAAAACTGAATATTGTTCAACCAGCGCTTTCTTCTTCCATCAAGCGACTGGAAGCAGAACTGGGCATCACGCTGTTCGAGCGGACCACAAGGGAAATCAAGCTCACTGCGGCAGGGCAGAGTATTTTGCTGGACTTCAGAAAAATCCTGAAGAACCTGGAAACGGTCCGTCAGAAAGCTCGGTTAACCCAGGATGGTTTATTTGGCAATTTAGCGGTTGGTTTTGTGGGTTCCGCAAGTTACTCGCTATTGTCAAGCGGTGTTTCCACGTTTCGCAAACAATATCCCAATATCAATCTTTCCCTACAGGAATCAACCGGAAAAAAAATTTTTTCGCTGATTGAAGATGAGCTGATAGATATCGGCATGGTCAGGATCCCTACGGTTTACAACCCCGGAATAACAATCAAGCCCCTCAGGGACGATCATTTCGTTTTGGTAGTCCCTACGCATAGCGAATGGGACCCTGGCAACAAGGTCAGCAAAGTTGCGCTGGAAGATTTCGCCAAAGCGCCCTTCGTTAATTTTGCTTTCAAGGAAGCCCCCATGTTACATCTGGCTATTATCAATATCTGCAAAGAAGCCGGTTTTGTTCCGCACATCGTGCAAGAAGCAATCCAGATGCAAACGATTATTACCCTGGTGGAAAGTGGAATGGGCGTAGGTTTGGTGCCTGCGGTTTGTATGGTTCACAAACCAGCCAGAGCCCGGTTCCTTCATCTTAAAAAAATAACGCCCTCCTGCAAAACCAGTCTTGCCCTGGCTTACAGTGAAAATAACAAATCACTAACAAGCATGCGTTTTATTGAAACCATGCTTAAGGTTGTGAATCTTCATAGCGATGAACAGCAAAACCCAAGCAATTCATAGCTTGTACTAGGTCCGCCTGCCGGTGATTTTTGCAAAACACCGCACGCAAGCAGTTCAGTCATACCCCGCAAGGCGGTATCTTGAGAACATTCAGCCAGGGCTGCCCATTTGCGCGTTGTGAGCTTGACGGTAAGCTTACGCATCAATCCCGCAAATATTTTTTTCTTGACAGCAAAGTCATTTCCATTTAAATTTGTCCGTACATTACAAACATACATACAAATAGAATAATTCTTATAAGACATCCAGCCAACGCAGCATAAAAAAGGATGCTCAACCACAGGTATGGCCACCCATCAGCGGTGCACCCAATACTACAAAACAAAAATTTTCTTCAGGAGACAAAATGAAGCAAACCCACTCACGTCTATTCTCTTTGCTTATTATTGGCACAAGCGCTGCTTTTGCCACACCCACCTTAGCTGCAGACACCTACCCCACTAAACCCATCACCCTGGTCGTGCCCTACTCTGCAGGCGGCGGCACCGACATTATTGCCCGGCATCTTAGCGACAGGCTTTCCAAGGTATTCAAGCAACCCGTCATTGTTGAAAACAAACCAGGTGCCAATGGCATTATCGGGACCCGTTCAGTAGCCACTTCAAATCCCGATGGCTACACCTACGCTCTGGTGGTCAACAGCCACCTTATCAACCCTTTGGTCACCAAAGACATTCCCTACGATACATTCAAGGATTTCATCGGTGTGACTATGGTTGCCCGTTCTCCCCTGGCGTTTTTAAGCAGCTCCACACTGGATGCCAAAAACATTAAAGATTTCCTTGCGCTGGCCAAAAAACCCGGTAGTAAATTTGCCTATGGCAGCTCCGAAAACATGACCCGCCTGGTTGGGGATATGTTCAATTACTACAATAAACTGAACATGATCAGCGTTCCCTATAAAGGTGGGGCACCGCTCATGGCTGATGTGGCAGGTGGCGTTACCACCATGGCCACCGGCAGTTTGCTGTCCTCCAGTGCTTATGTGCAGTCTGGCAAAATTACCCCACTGGCGGTAACCGGCCAGGCCAGAACCCAAATGTGGCCCGAAGTGCCCACCATGGCAGAACTGGGCTTTAAAGAATTTGATAACGTCTACGTCACTTACAGCATTTTTGCACCTGCCAAAACACCCAAGCCTTTGCTAGACACCATGCAACAAGCTGTGGCTCAGGTCATTAACCAGCCCGATATGAAAGAGATCTTGCAAAAACAGGCTGCCGAACCGGTGGGTGATTCAGTAGAAAAGTTCAATGAGCAGGTCAAGAAAGATTTTGAGCTGTGGCGTAACCTGGCGGTTGCCATTGACCTGAAACCTGTTTAATCAACACTCTTGAATCCCTTTCAATTTCTTTGAGGCAAAGGCAAACCATGCAGAATACGAAGCAATCTCTTAAACATTTACTCTCCCCGGGCAAGCTGGTAATCGCCCCCGGCGTGTATGACCTGATCTCCGTCAAAATCGCCAGCCAAATGAATTTTGACTGTCTTTATATGACAGGTTATGGAACCGTTGCTTCTTATCTTGGTTTGCCTGATGCCGGCCTGGCCACCATGACCGACATGAGCAACCGGGTATCTGCCTTCTGCGGTGCCACCCCCAAACCGGTAATTTGTGATGGTGATACGGGTTATGGTGGCTTGCTTAATGTGGCCCATACGGTTCGTACCTATGAAAAATCAGGCGCTGCGGCAATCCAGCTGGAAGACCAGGAGTTTCCTAAAAAATGCGGCCATACACCTGGACGCAAGGTTATTCCTGCCGATGAAATGGTGAAAAAAATAAAAGTGGCCGCCGATGCCCGCTCAAGCACTGATTTTCTGATTATTGCCCGCACCGATGCCAGAACCAGCCTGGGGCTGGACGAGGCCTTGCGCCGGGGTGAACAGTACGCCAGGGCAGGTGCGGATATTATTTTTATCGAATCACCAGAAAATGAAGAAGAGATGCGCAAAATTGCCCAAACCATTGAAAAGCCCTTGCTGATCAATTTGGTGGAAACCGGCAGGACCCCGGTTCTGCCTGCAACTACTTTACAGGAAATGGGCTACGCGATTGCGATTTATCCCGCACTGGGTTTTCTGGCTGCTGGCAAAGCATTGCAAAATGCCTATCAACATCTGGCCACCACACATACCTCGGCCGGGCTTGAACCCATGCTTTACAACTTTTCCGACTTCAATCACCTGATTGGCTTCCCCGAAGTTTGGGAATTTGACAAAAAATATGCCGATTAACGCCTCTTCTGGCCAATACAAAAAGGAAGCCAAAGCTTCCTTTTTGTATTCATGAACCCTGCTAATCAAGTCGCGGCAAGAATACGCTGCGCCCGAATAAACAAAGGTTTGTCCAGCAATTTTCCTTCCAGGGCAAAAGCACCCAGTCCGAATTTTTCAACGCCTTCCAACACCCTTTTGGCCCAATCAATTTCTTTGGCAGAAGGAGCGTAGCCCTCATTCACCGTATCAACCTGGGCAGGATGAATACACAGCTTGGCGCCAAAACCATAACGACGTGAACGTTCCACATCAGCTTTCAGGACATCCAGGTTCCTGAAGTCTACCGTTACCCCATCCACAGGCTTGGCAATGCCTGCCAGGCGGGATTGCAAGACCAGGGAAGAACGCACATAATCCAGTTCTTCATGGTCCCCCTCTATCCCGGCATCAATGGCAAAATCAACAGAACCGAAGGCCAGCCGGAATACACGAGTAGCCTCACCCAATTGGCGGGCATTATCCCAGCCCTGTACGGTTTCAATCAGGGGAATGATTTCCTGTTGACCCTCAAGGCTGGCAGCCAGTTGCTCAAGGGCATTTACACTTTGCGCCTTGGGCAACATGACACCCTTGAATTTACCCGTTGCCAGCAACGCCACATCACTGCCATACCAGCTTGTATCAACATCATTCACCCGCAACATGAGCCGGTCTGTGAATTGGCGGGTGTCAGTATTTTCAAGCCACTGCCTGATGCCTTCCCGGGCATTGTCTTTGGCGTCGGGTGCCACGGCATCTTCAAGATCCAGAATGACCATTCCGGCATGCGTGCCCAGTGCTTTTTCAAACCGCTCCGGGCGGTCACCCGGAACGAACAGATAGCTTTTTGCCGTCGGCATTGTATTTCTCCTGTCCCCGCTTAAATCACATGCTCATCTTTGAACGAACGGATTTCCTGCTCGCTATAACCCACCTCGGACAACAGTTCTTCATTATGTTCTCCCATGGCTGGCGCAGCCTTAACCGGATGCGCCCCCACCCGAACGGGAGAAGCAATGCTGCGTACCTTCCTGCCAGCATGCTCTACTTCTAGAATACGTTCCTGTTCCTGAATGAAATCATTATCCAGCGCTTGCGCCACGTCATAAACCGGTGCAGCAGGCACTTTTCCGGCAAACGCTTTCATCCATTCTTCGGTGGTGCGTGTCGTCAGCACCGCTTCCAGCTCTTCCTTCAGTGCATCCCTGTTTTCAAGGCGATCCGGGAACCGTTGATACTCAGGACGGTTGATCCACTCTGGCCGTTCAATCGCCATGCACAGGGTACCCCAGAATTTCTCCTTGTTACACATCAGGAAAACCCAGCCGTCTTGCGTGCGGTACAACTGGCTTGGTGTTAACGATGGATGGCTGGAGAAAGGCTCGCGTTTCAGGGAGAATCCTTCGTTCAGGTACCAAACACCCACATAGGCCAGGTTATGAATCGCAACATCATATAGACTAACGTCAATATCGCGGCCTTTACCGGTTTCACGTGCTCCCACCAAACCGGCCAACATGCCCATGGCAGCGGTTGTGCCGGTCATCAGGTCAATAATTGAAAGGCCCATGCGGCTGGGTGGCCCGTCAGGCTCACCGGTCAGAGAAAGGTAACCGGCCTCGGCCTGCATCAGGTAATCGTAGCCAGGCCAGGATTTCCGGGACCCTTCACGACCATAGGCGGACAAATGCGCACAAACAATTTTTTCATTGTATTGTTTCAAGTCTTCATAGGTAAGACCCAGTTTTTCTGGCAAATCACCCCGCAGGTTATTGAACACGATATCGGCATCTTTCAGCAAACGATGAAATATTTCCTTGCCCTGTTCAGACTTCAGGTTAAGCGTGATGCTTTTCTTGTTACGGTTGAAGGCCTGATAGAAATGGCTGTCATTTTCACCAAAGTAATACGGGCCCACATGGCGGCCAACGTCTCCGCCATCCGCCTGGTTTTCAATCTTGATGACTTCCGCCCCCAGATCCGCCAGATGCTGGGTACCGAAGGGACCCGCACCATATTGTTCCACCGCAATAATGCGTACGCCCTTCAGGGGCAGATTGTTTAATGCGTTCTGGTTCATACCTTGTTTCTCTCAATCATTTGCTTGGCGATAATAATGCGCTGCATTTCATTCGTACCCTCACCAATCAGCAATAAAGGCGCATCGCGGTACAGTCGTTCAACGTTGTATTCTTTGGAATAACCATAGCCACCAAAAATACGCATGGCTTCCAGCGAGTTTTCCATGCCGGCTTCGGTCGCAAAATACTTCGCCATACCAGCTTCTGCATCACAGCGCTCGCCCCTGTCATAGGCTGCCGCAGCGGCATAAACCAGCAAGCGGGCCGCTTCGGTACGTGTGGCCATTTCACCCAATTTAAGCTGGATCGCCTGGTGCTCACAAATAGGTTTGCCAAATGTTTTGCGAATTTGCGAGTATTGCAGGGCTTCTTCCAATGCGGCCTGCGCAACACCCAAGCCACGGGCTGCCACGTTAATGCGGCCTAGTTCCAGGCCATTCAGCACATGCTGCAAACCTTTGCCTTCAACACCGCCAATCAGGCAAGACTCGTCAACCTCGTAGTCATCAAAGTTCAGCGAGCAGGTATCAATACCCTTGTAGCCCAGTTTGGGCAGTTTCCGGTTAACAATAAAGCCCTTGCCTTTTTCGGCAATGAAAAGGCTCATGCCTTTATGCCTTGGGGTTGCGTCAGGATCTGTTTTCACCAACAATGCCAGACAGTTGCCATACATGCTGTTGGTGATCCACATTTTTGAACCGTTAATGATGTATTTGTTACCTTGCTTGCGGGCTACCGTGCGGATTGCCTGCAAATCGGTACCACAATCAGGCTCGGTCAGGCCTACGCCACCACGCAGTTCACCCGTAGCAAAGCGCGGCAAGTATTTGCGCTTTTGTTCTTCGGTGCCGTTTTTCTGCACGGCCATAGCCATGATCAGGTGGGAGTTGATAATGCCTGAAATGGACATCCAGACCTTGGACATTCTTTCAATGATCTTGGAGTAAGTCTGGGTAGACAGGCCAAGACCACCGTACTCCTGATCAATAATGCAACCGAACAGGCCCATTTCTTTCATTTTTTCAACGATTTCTTCCGGATAAATATCATCATGCTCCAGCTTGTGCACATGAGGGGTTACCTCTGAAGCCAGGAATTTATCCAGCATATCCAGGATTAATTGTTCCTGATCGACATCATAATTGTTGCTATCTTTGCTCATCGTATTCTCTCGCGCTTATTTAGTACTTAATAAATTCATCAGTTGATTGGCACTTTGTGTCTCAAGATTTTTCAGGGCTGAAGAAATTTGTGCAATTTTGCCGGCCTCCAGCAGGTTTTCAGTATTTTCAACATACTTCGCCTCAACCTCGCTGTTGGTAATCGGACGAACGTCAGCGCCACGGTTGATAGACTCACGATGCGAAATCACCTTGCCGTCATTCAGCGTGACGACCACCTCGCCTGAATAATATCTGGGGAAATCCGCATCGGGATCGGGCACGCTAATAACCTTTGCGGCCAGGGCCAGGGTTGCAGGGTCGGTATAAGCCTTCTCATCCAGAGCATCCAAAGAGAACCGGCCAAACCGCAAACCGGTGGCAACTGAATAAGGGATGCTGAATTGGGCCTCATAAGAGTTGGCTGGCTTTTGCTTGTTCTCGGCAGGTTCGCAAACGGTTTTCATAACGCCTGCCGGCACTTTGGCTTCAATCTTAAGAATATCTTCAAGATTGAACTGTTTGGCAACGATGGTGGCCGCATCAGTACACGCATGGGTAAAGTGGCAGGCCGGAATCGGCTTGACCGCGATATTCATCAGTTCCCATTCCTGGCCAATGGTCGCCACGCTTTCTTCCAGCCCTTCCAGCTTGAAGTCTGCACCCAAGTGACTGGCATATAAACCGAAACGACCTTCATAGGTTTCTTTTGGCCCCAAAAAGCCATGTTTGGCCAAAGAAGCAGAAGTAATGGCGGCATTGGCTGCCCAGCCCGGATGAATACGCTTGGTCCATGCGCCATCTTGCAAGAACTCAAGACTGCCCGAAGCCAGTGACAGGGTAATACCCTGTGCATTGGTCATTTGGTTCGCATCCAGATTGTCCAGCCAGGCGGCAGCCATGGTTGCCCCAAAAGCACCAATCAAACCAGTCGGGTGAAAGCCAACCTGGTGGAACCCACCCTTGGCAGCAGCGCCCAAACGGGTGGCCACCTCAATACCCACAATATAAGCGGTCAACAGGTCTTCGCCTGATTTTTTCAGGCGATGCGCCTGGGACAGGACAGCCGCCAGCACCGGTGCGGTGGCATGAATCACACCTTTGGGATGGGTATCGTCATAATCCAGTCCGTGAATCAGCAAACCATTCACAATCGCGGCATCACGGGCTGGCAAAGATACGTTCATGCCAATCACCGGCACGCCGTTCTCAGTGGGTTCGGAGATGGCCAGAATGGCCGCCAGGGTTTTTTCCGCGAAATCATATTGGGTAGAAGCATACGCAATACCCAAGGCATCCATAATCAGATACTTTGCCCTTTCCTTGACCTGCTCAGGAATGACATTAAAGTTTATGCTTGAAATTTTATCGCTAATGAGCAAGGAAATAGTTTGATTCATTGTCTCTACACCTTTAATTAATTGACTTTAGCGCCAGATAGTTCTACGGCAACTTTCCACTTTTTGATTTCAGATTCGATATAACGGGTGAATTCCTCTGGACTATTCAAGACGGACAGCGATCCCAGACCATTCAGGACTTTATCCACGTCTTCACTTTGCCAGTTTTTTTGCAGTGACTGGTGTAGCGTCTGAAGCACTTCATCGGGCGTACCCTTGGGGGCGGCCAATCCCACCCATGCCATCGCCAGCACATCACCCAGGCCGGCTTCCTTCAAGGTAGGCACATCAGGCTGTGCAGGCACCCGTTTATCACTAAGCACCGCCAATAACTTGATATGTCCTTTCTGGGCCATCGGAATAAGTGCCGGCCCGGTGTCCACCATGGCCGTCACCCTGCCCCCAACCAGATCCGTCACGGCAGCCGGACTTCCCTTATAAGGAATATGATCCATTTCCAAGCCCAGGTCATGCTTCAACAGTTCCATGGCCAAATGGCTGGTAACGCCACTACCCGCTGATCCATAGTTATATTTTTTCGGATCAGCCTTCACCATATCTACAAACTCTTTGGCATTGTTCACCGGCACATTGGCATGCACCGCCAGGAAAAGGGGCACCTCAGATAGCTCGGCAACGGGCCGCAGGTCTTTCAGGGGGGCGTACGCCAAATCACTATACAGGCTGGGATTAACAGAGAGTGTGCCGCTAGAACCCACCAGCAAGGTATAGCCGTCCGGCTTTGCCTTGACGACTTCCATCGTGCCAATAATGCCGGCAGCGCCCGGTTTGTTTTCAACAATAACCGGTTGCTTGAGGTTTTCCTGCAGTTTCTTGGCAGCCAAACGCGCAATAATGTCGGTGGCTTGCCCTGGCGGAAATCCAACCACAATTTTGATCGGTTTCTCTGGGTAAGCGGCCTGCGCACAAATTGAAAACGCCATCATGCCCACTGTGCAGGTACCCAGTATATATTTGCTAATAGTATGTCTCACTCTACCACTCCATTCATTATTTGTTCGTTTATTTGTCAATCGTCGCAGCACGACGATTGATGCTTATATTATTTTTATATTTATTATTTTTGGTTCAAGTATCTTTTACTTATCACCAACGCCATGACCTTCTTTCGCCACCAGGAAGGTACGTTCAAAAACCATGATCTGTTCATTTTTTTGATTAAAAGCTTTGGTCCTGACGGTTACCAGACCTTGTGTAGGACGTGATTTTGATTCCCGCTTGTCCAGCACTTCAGACTCGGCATACAAGGTATCGCCGGCAAATACCGGATTGGTCAGCGCAATGTCTTTCCAGCCCAGATTGGCAATGGCCTGGCCGCTTACGTCATTGACTGTCATGCCCAGCACAATCGCTAATGTAAGACCACTGTTCACCAGCAATTTTCCAAACTCGCTTTTTTCAGCGTGCGCCTGGTCACAGTGCATCGGATGGTAATTCATGGTCATCAAGGAAAACTGAATATTATCCGCATCGGTAATTGTCCTGCCTGGGCGATGCTCATAAATATCGCCTACATTGAACTCTTCGAAGTAACGTCCATAACGGGCACGGTAGCGATTTTCACCAACTTTTTGAGGGAACAGCATTGTCTATCTCCTAAGATTTACTTGTTTATGCATTTGTTTGTTTGTCCGTACAAATTAAGAAAAATGATAATTAGTATTTGATTGCCTGTCAAGCAAAAAAACATGAAATTTCAGGGAAATAAAAGATCGCCAGATCTGGTGCACACGACACGGCGAAGCCGGGCGGATTTGCCGGCCAAAGAGTAAAAAAGCTGAAGAATAATAACGGCAATCAGACCCATCGAGAGGGCCTTGCCGCATGAATGGAAAGGGTTATTTTGGAATATTGTTTTTTACGAATACAGAGTTATAACTAAACCTCGTATCCGGATGATGGCTAATGGTCAGCTCTATCAACTCCCCCTTGCGATTGCGGTATTTGCGCGTAATACACAGGCTTGGGCTACCGTTTTTAACCTGCAAGGCTTTTGCCTCTTTTTTATTCAAAGAGGTCGCCGTAATGGTTTGCTCAACCTTTACCACCATTTCACCAAATTGCTTTTCTATTTCTGAATGAATGGCCTCACTGCGTTTACCCATAATACCCTTAATGGCACGAAAAGCCGGATTAATCCAGATTTCGGTATAGCTGATGGGTAATTCGCTTTTTTCCGAGAAACGGTTTCCGATTAAAAACAACCAGGTTTCCCCGGCCGAGCCTTCCAGCATTTCAGCCTGCTCAGCCGTAATCGTGATGATTTCACTGCTTTGAATAACCAGCGAGGTGTCGGTGGCATAACGATAAAAATCGGAAATGTCCATGATGTTCTGGCTATAAGCCGTTGTCATCTGGGTTGAGATGACCTTTGAGCCAACGCCGGGCTGGCGGGTAACCAGCCCGGATTGCACCAGTTTTTTCAGGGCTTCCCTTACCGTAAAACGACTGACCCCAAATTGCACACACATATCCTGCTCGGTAGGCAGTAAATCACCAATTTGATATTTGCCATCGGTAATTTCATTGATTAGCGTGTTGGCCAATTGAACATACCGTGGTTGATTGCCCCGTATAAAAGCATCTCTATCTATTTCATGATTTGTAAACATATTTTTTGCAGTATTGGTAAGGGTTGCCCGTATTATAAACTTACACTAAGTTACTTAAGAAGAATTAATGAAATTGCCGGCACAAAGGTAATCAGGGCCAGTGCAACGACTCGGGTAAAGTAATAAGGCATCACCCCTTTTGCCACCGACTCAACCGGAATCTTGGCAATACCGCTCATGACAAACAAATTAAGACCAATCGGTGGAGTCAGTGTGGCAATCTCAACGTTTGCCACCATGATCACCGCAAAGTGAATCGGGTCAATGCCCAAATGCGTTGCCATGGGAAACAGCAAGGGTGCTGTCAATACAATCATGGCCACCCCATCCAGAAACATACCCAGCACCAGCAGCACAGCATTGGCCAAGAGCAGAAACTGCCAGGGCTCCATATCCAGCCGTTCCATAAAACCAATCAATTGCGCGGTTGCCCCCATCCTGGCCAGAATAAAGCCAATCAGGCTGCCACCCAGCACGACCGCAAAAATCATGGTTGCCTGCAACAGGGATTCTTTGGATATGCTCCAGATGTCTTTCCATTTCAGGGTCTGGTATACAAACACACACAAGACAATCGCATAACCCGCGGCAACGGCAGATACCTCGGTAGGCGTAAAAATACCCAGGTAAATACTGCCCAGTACCAGCACAGGCATCGTAATGGCTCCGGCCGCTTTAGGCGTATTACGCACAAACCCCTTGATATCGGCTTTTGAAGCCACTTCACCATAACCATTTTTCCTGACAATAAAAACGGTGGTCAGCAGTAACATGGTTGCTTCCATCAAGCCTGGCACAATGCCGGCAATAAACAGCTTATCTACCGGAATACCCACAATCGAGCCAATCAAAATGAACCCCAGGGAAGGCGGAATCATCAAGCCCAGCGTGCTGCCTACGGCAACCAATGCGGCAGAAAACTTCACCGGATATTTTTCCCGCTTCAGGCCTTCGATGGTTGCCGAACCAATGGCAGCGGCAGAACCCACACTGGAACCTGAGACTGCAGCAAAAAAAATAGACGACAACATTACCGTAATGGCCATCCCGCCACGAATGCAACGAACAATACTGCCGATCAGCTCAATCAGAACGCCCACAATATTGCCCCGGGTCATGACGTTGCCCATCAGGATAAACATGGGGATCGCCATTAGGGGGTAGCTATTAATGGATTGGAATGCGGTTTGGGCAATAACGGTAACCGGCACACTGGGCATGGACAGCACCAGTGCGCTGGAGACCAGCCCCATGGTAACCGCAATATGAAAACCCAGTGCCAGCATACCCAGTAAACCGGCAAGCGCGACGAATAAAGTCATAATTGTGCTCCTTTGGAAACCGCATTCAGCACCTTTTCATCAACCCCTTCATCTGGCTCATCGGAAACAAAAGGATCAATACCCTTCCACGCATAGACGGCCACCATGAAGTAATACATGAACAGCGCCAGGCCACCGATCGGAACCGCCAAAGAGACAATCCACAAAGGAATTTCCAGATTGGACTCGGAAACCATCCCCATCTTATACAGCCGCATCACCTGAAAAATTGAGGAATAAAACAGAATACCGGCAAAAACCATTCCGGCCACACTGGCAAGCAACCAGGTCACTTTCTGCATCCCCACAGAAAGCCGCTGCACCAGCAGCTCTGTACGGATATGGTAAAACCGGAAGCCCGCAATGCCCAATGTCAGGAAAAACGCCCATACCATCAGGAACCTCACCAACTCTTCAGCCCAGAAATAACTCACATTGAAGAAAAACCGGCTAAGTCCTTCCACAATCATGATGGATGTAGAGACCAATAAAAACACCGTGGCAACCGACCAGATGATTTTAGCCAGGATATTCAATTCTGAAATGGATTTTTTTTCCATCTGCTTCCTGGTCATATTATGCTCACCCATAAAAACATCAGATTTAGCCAGAATGTTATCCATTTAGCTTGCACTCCTTTTTCACCTGGGCCAGTTCTTCAACGGCCTTGGCATTTTTTTCCACGAATTTCTGATTGGCACGGGTAAAGCTTGCTTTCAGCTTTTCAACTTCAGCCGGGTCCATTTCACGATATTTCGCACCTTGCTGAACCATTTTCTGAATCAGCTCCTCATCTTTCACAATAGAACTCTTCCACTGATCAACAATGATTTCCTGAAGGACCGTTCTGATCACATCACTGTGTTCTTTAGGCAAGCTGTCCAACCAGGCTTTATCGGTCACCACGGCAGAGGTGGTTAACGCCATACCGGGTACAGAAGTACCATATTGGGCAGTACTGCCCAGAACATCCACCCATCCGGCCGGTGAGCTTAGCACCCCGTCAATGGCACCTTGCGACAACGCAGCCGACATTTCAGAAGCCGCCATGGAAACCGGGCTTGCCCCCACGGACTTCATCGGGTCAAGCATGATCTGCCCACCAATCACCCTAATCTTCAAACCTGAGATATCTTCCTGTTTCTGGATATCCTTGTCTTTCATTAAAAACATCAAGTCAGCAGTACGCAAAAAGCCTAAAACCGTCACTCCCTTGCGCTCAATGTAAGAATTGACCTGTTTGGTCAGCCCTTCAACAAAACAGTTATTGGTCATTTCTTTGGTGGTTAATGAAAATGGCAGGCTAACAATCCCAATGCGGGGATCAAGCGCTTCCAGACGCGAACTCACCGGCCAGACCATATGGACCGATCCGGTACCAATGGCAGCAATCCCGTTAATATCGTTATACAGTTGTGAAGCAGGGAAGTACTTGCCCTTGACCTCGCCATTGGTTCTTTTGTCCACTTCTTCAATAAACTTCATGATAGAGGGACTGGGATTCGTGGTAATGGGCACTTCACCCGTAATGATCATTTCTGTTGCCGCATGTGCGTTGAAAGCCAAAAGGGTGGCAAGCAGTCCGGTGAATTGAATACCTTTCATTGAATATCTCCTGAAATATTAATAATTGATGTTGTCTAAGAAAAAAGTGAAAAAGACTTGAATTTTGCCAAAACCGGTGCAGTTCCCAACTGCATCCGGTTTTGGCCTCCTTTACTGTTTTTATTTCTGTAGTGCTTTATTTCTGTAGTGCTATTTCTTTGGCCAGCCGGTTCGCATTTCAAACTGATGGGCAATAGACAGAATCCTGTCTTCACCCAAAGGACGACCAATTAATTGAACGCCTAAGGGTAAACCCAACGCGCCCATGCCTGCCGGAAAACTGATACCGGGCACGCCCAGGTAGTTGATGCCTCTGGTCCAGTAAGACAAGGCTGAAAACCGTTTCTCAAGAATGGTCTCGTCTGCACCAATCGTGTCAATAATTTTGGGAGCTTCACCTGGTGTGGTTGGCAATAAAAACGCATCCGCTTCAGGCATAGATTTCTCAAGGAAACGCTTAAGGAATGCCGGCCGCAAACGCAATACATCGTAATAATCCATGCCCGAAACGAAGAAGCCACGTGACAGACGGCGCCTTACCTGACGGCCATATTTCTCGGGCTGGGTCGCCAGCCAGTGTCGATGAACCGCTGCAGACTCTGCCGCGAGCATGACCGAGGCAAGCTGGCCCAACAGGTCCAGATCAGGCAGTTTTGTTTTAATCAGCGTAAAACCCATTTCTTTGAGGGTCGCCAAGGTTGCCTTGAAGGCATTCAGCATTTCTTCAGATAACAAGTTGCCTGTCTCAAGTTCCGGATAAGCAATCGTCATGTTGGTATTTGGCGTATCCCAGTCTGGCAAGCTTGGCTTAACCGGCAGGCAAGATAAATCGATACCGTCCGGGCCTGCAATGGCTGCATAGGCTTCTCCCACCAGCCGAACCGTTTGTGCCAGTGGGCCTACACAATCAAGATTGGGAGACAAAGGCATAACGCCATGCAGACTGGTTCTGTACTGAGTGGCTTTTAAACCCACCACACCGCACAAGGCAGCTGGCAAGCGGACTGATCCGCCCGTGTCAGAACCCAAGGCCAGCGGCACATGTCCAGCCCCCACCGACATGCCGGCTCCGCTAGAGCTGCCGCCACTGACGTGCGCGATATTCCATGGATTTTGACCTGGCCCATAAGTGGCATTGAGCCCGGTAGGCGACATGGCAAACTCGGCCATATGCTGGGTACCCATAATAATCGCACCCGCCTGCTTTAAACGGGTAATCATAGTGGCATCTTGAGTAGCCACAGCATCAAACTGCCTTAAGGTACCACCCCAGCCAGCCAGTTTTCCTGCCTGATCAAGCATGTCCTTGACGCCCACCGGCATGCCATGCAAAGCGCCCGTTTGCTTGCCATTTGATGTTTCATGATCTGCCCTGATGGCATCCTGCAAGGCCTGGTCAGCGTAAACATCATGCCATGCCAGCATGCTGGGCTCAACACGGGCGATTTTCTCAAGGGATTGTCTGACCCACTGCTCGCTGTCTGAAACGCCCTCAGGCAATTGCGGCTCAGGTATTGATCTTTGCGTCACCTTGCTCAGGGGCTCTGCTGCATACTTCAGCAACACTTCCTGAAACGGCACGGCAATTTCATCCATCCCCAATTCGGCACTGGCTTTGGAAACCGCCAAGGATAATGCTGATGCGGCCTGTCGGATATCCTGGATATCCGCTACCGGTGCTGAAAAACCATTATTTGCACAATATTGCAGAAGCACATCTGCATTAATCAAATCTGTTTTTTGTGCCTCCTTACCCAACTCAATACTTCTGTCCATTTGATCCAGTGCCTCCGATAGGTTCTTAAATTAGTTTGTACGGACATTGTCACTTTATCAACAATTCAAGCGGTAGGTCAAATGAAATTTTCTACGGGATTACCTGTATACCTATCAATATGAGGCCTTGAGATTCATGGCGCTTAAGGAGAACTTGCGACGGTCTGGCCATCCTGCAACAGATTAATTTTTAAACGCCGATGCTTATTTTTTTCTTACAAAAATAACATTCAAGTATTAAAAGAAGGAATATGATGGTTTGTAGCCAACACCGTATGGAGGCGAGCCATGAAAACAACCGTTTTAATTATTGGCCTTTCAGCATTGTTATTGACTGGCTGCATACATGGCCATCACGGATACCGGGATAATTATGGACGTTATGACCGTGATGGATATTCTGAAAGAGATAGCGATTACAGGCGTTATGACCGTAATAACCGCTACGATGGCAGATACAACGACAACAGACGTGATGGCAACTGGCGAAATAAGGAAAGCCGTTAACCTTTAACCCTTTAACGCCTGCCAGCATGCACATACCAATTGTTTTTAGAGAAACAAATTATTGCCTTGTTATGCCAACTCAGGCGCCAAGCCCTCATAAGCATTTTGCAGCAATTTTCTAAGCGGTCCCTTTTCTATTTTCCTGGGGTTCGGGTATTCTTTCTGCAAGGCCAGTTCACAGGCATAATCCAGGTCTTTTTCCTGCATACCCAAATCCTTCAAGGCAACACAAGCACCATGCCTGGAAGAAAATTCATACATGGCCTGTGCGATATCCGTTACCCCTAAAGTCGCATTCAGCTTCTGCAATTGGGCGGTGGCCGCCGATTGGTTATAGGCAATGGCATGCGGCAACATCACCGTATGCAACTGCGCATGAGGCAAATTAAAACTGCCACCAAGCACATGACATAACTTGTGATGCAGGCCCATACTGGTACTGCCCAAAACAGCCCCGCACATCCAGGCACCGTATAATGCTTTGGATCGCGCATCTATATAAGCCTGTGTATCACAGGTGCCATCTGTTATCGCCCTTTCAATCAGCGGAATCGCTTCCATTAAGGCCACAATTCCCTGGATGGCAAAAGACTCGGTAATGGGGCTTCGGTCATGGGCATACAAGCCTTCAACCGCATGGGCAATCGCATTAATACCACTCACCACCGTCAATTCCAGGGGTAACTGCAAGCTTAGCTTGGGATCATAAATAACCAGCCCCGGCAAAACAGCAGGTGATTTCCCGGTAGTCTTGATATTTGCTTCGGTTAACCCATAAATCTGTGTCATTTCCGAACCGGCATAGGTGACCGGAATGGCAATAATGGGGACTCCCGTTTTCAAGGCCAAGGCTTTGCCCATGCCAATCGCCGAGCCGCCGCCTATCGCAATAACGCAATCAGCCTTGTGTTGATTGACTGCCTTAACCGCCTGCTCTACATATTCAATCGGCACATGCATGACGGCCTGATCAAAAACCCGAACCTGACACGCGGACAAAAGTGGCATCAACTTTTCGGCATAACCATGCTCCGAGCCGCTGGTAACCAGCAAGATACGGGCATAGCCGGCTGCTCTCACCTCTGCCGCCAATTCAGATAAGGTGTTCTCCCCAAAAACCACTTTTTGGGGATAGGTCGTATAGGAAAATTGATTCATATTGCTCATCAAGTTATTTTCAACCCAATTTCTTGAATTAATGATGCATATCGTTTTGCATCATCTTCAATGGCTTTTCTCATGGCTTCGGGCGAACTTTGCAACGTCACCAATCCTTGCACGGCAAGTTTTTCACGTACGTCACTGCGCATGGAAGCCTCGTTGAGAGCTGATGACAATTGATTGATCCTGCCCTCATCGGTACCTTTTCTAACCGATACCCCTATCCAGGTATTGCCGCTAGATAATGGGAAGCCCAATTCACTGAAAACCGGCACATCCTCTAGCAGGGAAGATCGTTCCTGACTGGTTATGGCCAGTATTTTCAAACGGCCAGCCTTGTGCGGTTGCACCAGATTGACGATAGGATCAAATCCCATTGGAATATGTCCAGCCATCAAGTCCTGTGCCATTGGCGCACCCCCTTTATACGGCGCAAAATTGAAGGGTACCCCGGCTACTTTGGAAAATACATAGGCCATCATATGACCTTCACTGCCAATGGCCCCCATGCCACAGATGGCTTTTTCCGGATTTTTCTTAAACCATGCAATCAGCTCACTTAGATTATTGGCTGGAACGTCCGGATGCACGGCCAGTGCCCAGGGAAATTGGGCAACCAGACCAACCGGTGCAAAGTCCTGGCTAACATTGAACTGCAGGTTAGTGTATAAAGATTGGGAAATACTATATACATTAACCGGGGCAAACATGATCGTATTCCCGTTAAGCCGGGATTTAGCCAATGAGCCTGCCGCAATATTTCCGGCGGCCCCAACACGGTTTTCAACCACAAAAGTCGCAAAACCCTTCATTGCATTGGCATAAACCCGTGCTGTTGTATCTATGGCGCCTCCTGCCGGAAAACCAACCAGTGTTGAAATCACCCCTTGTGCCTTGACACTTCCAACCCCCATTTGAGCCGCTAAAGCCAACGCCCCCAATGTAAAGTTCCTTCTGGAAATACGCATGTTGTCATACATTTATTTGTCTCCTCATTATTTTGTTATTCTATTTATTATTTACTGCTTTAAGGGCATCTGGCTTAACCAATAATCCACTGTCTGCGGATCATCAAACAGGGTTTCAAGCTCTTTTCTGGCTTCTTCTTCTGATTGATAAACAGACTCAACAATCCCGCCAGGAATTGGCAGTCGCGTTGTGGCCAGTTCCAACCGAATGCCATTTGGATCATAAAAATAGGCAGACCAGAATCGCCCGCCCAACGCAACGGGACCAATCACATTCACATCTTGCGCTTTCACATTTTCAATCAGAGCATCAAATTTCTCGGGCGGAACATAAAAGGCCACATGCTGCATGCCACCGGGCAAGTCACGGTTTTGTTTATCAAGGCCTTGTGGGTACTCAAAAAACGCCAATAACTGGTCATGACCCATATCAAAAAAATAATGACGTAAATTATCATACGGCGGCTGCCCCCGGTCCATTTCAAATGGCACCCGGCGCACATGAACCAGTTGCATCTGCAATACTTTGGTGTAAAAATCCATGGTGGCTGGCAAATCATCCGTCACAAAAGCCAAATGATCAATACCGCGTGTGGGTGGTGTTTTCAATTCTTGTTTCATTTTGTCTCCAATGATTGAATAAAAGTACGCATAGAGGCCAGCGATACCTCTGGGTTGTCCCCAATAATGTAATGACCCGCATCAATTTCCTGCGCCTGGATCAATGCATTGCTCTCAAGCATCTTGGGCAATGTTTCAGCAGCAAACAGGTCAGATCGGGTACCTCTTAATAACAAAACAGGCACCTGAATTGAGCGCACCACATCCCAAAGATCAACTCCACGATGAGGTGCTTTGCCCGATGCCAGTTGTTTAATGAATTGCTGCTTGAAAAAACCGGAACGTTTTATGGTGATACCCTCACCTGCTTCTACTGGTTTGGTATAGGCCTTGAAACGCTCAAGTTTGTCTTGCCCATCCGGGGAGTCCGGGTCTGTTCCGAAATATTTCATGACCTCTTTTAAATCTGCAAAAGCATCCGGCATGTTAGCCACCGTTGTAGCCACCCTTTTTGAACCGGCTGGTGCATTCTCGGGGGACCAGTCAACCAGCACCAGGCCTTTGACATATTCAGGATTATTACTGGTAAAGTACGATGCGCTTCTGGCACCCATTGAATGGGCCACCAGAATGACCTTTTCCCAGCCTAAGTGATCCAGCAAATTCTTGATATCTTCCGCCATGGAAGGAATTGAATAATCATCATCCGCACTCTCGCCTGAATCACCAAAGCCCCGCATATCCATGGCACAGCCCATCCTGTCCACACACAGCGCTGAACCGAACTCAAGCCAGTCATATGAAAAATAGGAAAGCCCGTGAATGAATAGCACCGGTGTTTTCTCGTTACCATTAACGGCCTGTTCATTTCCGAACAAGCGATAATTCAATACAATATCCGCTGATTTGCATTTATCACTAGTATGATTGACAATCATATTCCACGATTCCTTCTGTTAAGTCACTTAATTTGCATCGACACAATGGCTAAATAAAAATTATTAAAACTTGACCTACATCAAACTTAATGTGGAAATAGTACTTTTCAGATGACACTCATGTCGATACATACAAACTCATAACAATTATGAATGCCATGCATATTGATAAACTTGAATTCACGCAATTGCGGCTTTTGGATGCAATCTCAAAAACACGTCGAATTACATTGGCCGCCGACCTTGTTGGGGTAACCCAATCTGCAGCCAGCCACTCTTTAGGTCGCTTAAGACAGGAATTGCAAGACCCGATTTTTGTCAGAACCTCACAAGGCATGGAGCCCACGCCCTATGGCGAGACCCTATGTGCCGCCATCAGCGAAGCACTTCAATTGATTTATGCGGGGCTGGAAGGAAAGAAGCTTTTTGACCCAAAAACATCTACATATACTTTCACGATTTATATGAGTGAAGCCGGACAAATTGAACTGCTACCCGGCTTATTGCAGTATCTACGCCTGAATGCACCCGGCATCAGCATTCATGTTGAGCGATTACCTGAAAAAAACCAAAACCAGGCTCTGGAGTCTGGGTACGTTGATCTCGCGGTTGGCCATATCACCACCATGACGAATGGTTTTTACCAACGACTGTTATTTCAGGAGGAATATGTCTGCATTGCAGACCCGAAAAATCCGCTTTTTGAAAATGGCATGACACTGGAGGCTTATAAAAAGGCCAAGCATGGCTTGGCAAATTCCAGCGGGATGGCCCATTGGCTGTTGGACCAACACCTGCTGCAGCAAAATATTGTCCGGCAGACCCATTTAATTGTTCCTGAATTTCTTGCACTGCCTTTTCTCATTCCTGGGTCGGAACTGGTCGTTACCATGCCAGGCAGGGTCGCCAAAAAATTTGCAAAGATCATTCCATTACGTGTCATGCCTTTACCCGTTAAGATAGACCCCTACGATATTTTGCTTTTTTGGCATGAACGGGTTCATAAAGACCCTGCCAACCAATGGCTTAGAAGCGTTTTGGCTACGTTATTCCGGAATTAATTAATGTATACATCCTGGAAAATGAAATCCACACCCAAGCCCTGGTTTCTTAGCTCTCCACCGTATCACGCAATTCAGCAGGTAAAAATTGCGCCGCCTGTTCATCAAGCAAAATCATCGCATTCGGATGAGACTTAATCACCGAAGCCGGCAATTGCTGGGTAACAGGGCTTTCATAAAGCTGTGCCATGATTTGCGCCTTGTTGGTGCCAGTGGCAATAAGAATAATTTGTTTTGATTCCATAATATCCTGCAAACCCAGCGTGATAGCCTGGGTGGGGACTTCATCCAAAGAATCAAAAAAACGACTGTTATCAATTCGGGTTTGTTCAGTAAGTGGCACTACATGTGTGCGACTGCCAAATGAGGTACCCGGCTCGTTAAAGCCGATATGACCGTTATTGCCGATGCCCAGCAACTGCAAGTCGATGTGACCCGCCTGTTGGATTTGGCCAGAGTATTGTTCACATTGTTTTACCGGATCCGCACACAAACCGTCTGGCAGGAAGGTGCGATGCTGCGCAAAAGCCAGCCGATTGAACAAATGCTGCCGCATATAGTAACGATAGCTTTGCGGGTGATCGCTGCCCAACCCGATATATTCATCCAGGTTGAAGGTGGTTAAACCCGACACATCTACATTTAACCGCGCCACCTGTTCACATAATTCTTCATAGACAGGCTCCATGGTACTGCCTGTGGCCAGCCCCAGTACCGAATCATTTTTCTTCTGGATTTGCGCAATAAGCAATTTACTTACATGTTCTGCAATTGCCTGGGGATTGGGAAAAACATAAAACATAGTCGGTCCGGTAGTGATCAATAAAACGGTGCTTACTGCTGATAAACAAGCGGAATTATCCTCCTATTTTTTGATTCATGTTTTGTTTTTGTTCGGCTTTTTAAAAATTTGCTCCCCAAGTGTTGCAAAATTATCCTTTTGCTTCGCTTGCCTGAATGGGTCATTTATCATTATTCACTCAATGGCCAATTTTGGATGACTGCCTCTTACAGTCAAATTAATAACTGCATTCACAATTAATGATTGTTCTATCAAATATATTTATTAATAAAAATTTTGGTTATTAATAAATACAAACTTAAAAACCCTATCCCAGGCAGCCATTTAAATGATTTTTATAATTAACAGTAGCATATAAATGCCACCTTATCTATAATTAAGTCCAGTTTTCTAGCTTGATTAATCGTTTTACTATTAATCATTCAAAAGAAACCAATTATTTATCATAAGTTAATTTTAAAGGCTATAAAAACATGTCACGCTCTATAGCATTGGAATCCGTTAAAGAAGAACACAAAGCACTCATTGGTTCTTTTAATGAATTAATCAATAAACACAATGTTTCAACCAGCCAGTTTCTGGAAGCCCTCGTTTCCAACCTCCCTTCCGCCTCAGACATCGTAGCGGTACAAAACCAGCTGGAAAAACGTGTTAATGAAATCCGTACAGAAGAACTGAACCGTTATATTCAGGAAGGCAAGAAAATGGCACAGGCGCTGGGTATAGATCCTGCCATTATTGCTGAAGGTTTAACCGGCAAACAGGCAAAAATCTCAAAACCGGTTAAAGCCAAATATCGCAGCAAAGAGAATCCGGAAGAAACCTGGTCTGGCCGTGGCAAAAGACCTGCATTTATTGCCAACTATCTGGCTGCAAACCCCAACAACCAACTGGAAGATTTGTTAATTAACGATTAACACCAGTTAATGCCTGTCATTTAGCAGCATCAACAAAGACGCCACTGTAATCATATGGCGTCTTTTATAAAAAACATTAATACATACCATTCAAACAAAAGCACCTTGTGACTTTCAAATGGTGATATTATCTGCTCAGCATTTTTGCATACTGGCATCATTTAAAATCGTCATTCATGCGCTAAAACTCATCTACCATTACAACTCATCAATAAAGAACCAGCATGAAAAAAACTGATTTAGAAAAACAAAAAGCCCTTAAAACAGTAGGAAAAATGAAACAGGAAAGCATTCCCAACCGTTTTTCCACTGATTCAGGCGCACAACTTGACCGACGCGAGCAACGCAAACTAGACCAGGCACAAGGCTTGGTACCATTCCCGGTAAAAATAAAACAAACATTGATAGAAGAAATTCGTGCCCAGGCAATTGCACAAAATACCAATACTAATGATGTGGTTAATGCCTTACTGGAAAAAGCCCTGAAAAACTGAAACTGAGCGGCTCTTTTACAATAAGATCCGCTCAATATTCAAAAAAAACCAGAATATCCCCCGAAAAAAATTTTACTAATAAGTACATTGGACCGTTTTAGCGCCTGCAGCGGCATTACCGATTACTTCAAATGTCTTATTTAAAAAGGGTTTCCTGCAACACAGGCGCCCCTTTTCTAAAACGAGCTGGCGTACGGGACAGTTTTATTGGCGTATTTATCCCAATATAGCCGTCCTGCTCAATCACCATATTTCTATGTGCTGTATGAGGATGATCCAGCAACTGGGCCACGTTATTAATCGGTGCAGCGGGCACACCCGCTTTTAACAACGCTTGCGCCAGTTCCTGGGCTTTATAATCACCCAGAATAGCGGTTAACTCCTTGCGCAATTGTGGTCTGTTTTGCAACCTGTCCGCATTATTAATGAAACGCGCATCTTCGGCCAAGGCCGGATGGTTCAACTTCTGGCACAGCATGGCAAATTGCCGGTTATTGCCCACTGCCAGAAAAATTTCCCCTTCTCCAGTGGCATAAGATTCATATGGAGCAATATTGGGATGATCATTGCCCGTCCTACCCGGAATATTGCCACTGTTGAAATAATTGGGCGCATGCGGATGCAACAATGAAATAGCACAGTCATACAAGGTAATATCAAGGTACTGTCCTAATCCACTAGTATGCCGTTCATTCACCGCCATCAAGATGGCAATGGCGGCATTCAGGCCGGTTACCATATCCACCACCGGTAAACCAACCCGCAACGGTTCACCATTTTTCTCTCCGTTAACACTCATCAAGCCACACATTGCCTGGGCGCAGGCATCATAGCCTGGCAACCCACCCAAAGGACCATCCGCCCCAAAACCACTAATACAGCAATGAATCAAAGCCGGAAATTCCTGCTGCAGGGTTTGATAGCCAATTCCCCATTTTTCAAGTGTGCCCGGCTTGAAATTTTCAACCAGGATATCGGCATCTGCCAGCAGGGTTCGTAAAAACTCCCGGCCCTGTTCCTGACTCAGATCCAGGCTCATACCCTCTTTATTCCTGTTGACCCCCACAAAATAAGCCGCCGTCTCCCCCACAAACGGGGGGCCCCACATCCGTGTTTCATCGCCGGAAGGCGGCTCTATTTTAAGCACATTGGCACCATGGTCTGCCAGAATCTGGGTGCAGTAAGGCCCCCCCAGTACACGCGTCAAGTCTATAACCGTCAGGCCGGTTAATGCGCAATGGCTGGTAGATAATTGATTATGCATAATTCTTAATCCAGTTGAATTTTAGCATCGGCAACAACCTGCTCCCATTTGGCCACTTCATCCTTAATAAAGTGACGCAATTCTGCCGGTGTTTTCAATTCTGCTTCTACAATCCCCTGTTTACCCAGGGTTTCCTGAATCTCGGGCTTGGACATTGCCGCAACAAATGCCTGGTTCAGTTTCTTGATAATGCCGTCTGGTGTTTTTGCCGGAGCTACTATGCCAAAGAAAACACTCACATCATAACCACTCAGGCCCTGTTCCTGAATACTGGCTAAATCAGGTAGCGCTTGTGAGCGCTGGGCGCTAGCAAGACCCAAAGGCTTTAGTTTTCCTGCCGCAACATGTGGCAAAGCCGTCAGGATATCGGTAAATGCCATGGAAACCTGCCCACCCAGCAAATCATTCAAGGCCGGCCCGGTACCCCTGTAAGGCACATGGGTTATATCTGTGCCCGCCATGCCATTGAACAACACCCCTGCCAAATGGGAAGAAGCACCATTACCCGAAGAAGCGTAAGTTAATGACTGTGGGTTTTGTTTACTGAATGCAATCAGTTCCTGTACATTGTTGGCCGAAACCGAAGGATGAACAACCAGGATATTAGGCAAGTGCCCAATCTTGATGACAGGCTCAAAACTGGTTTCAGGGTGGTAATTCTGTTTTTTATACAGGCTAGTATTAATGGCCAGCGGGCCTGATGTGCCAAACAAAATCGTATAGCCATCCGGTTTGGCGCTGGCCACGTATTCAGAACCTATATTGCCACCGGCACCAGCTTTGTTTTCAACAATGACTTGTGTATTCAAGGTTTCCCCCACCCCTTGCGCAAGCCGTCTGGCCAGTGCATCGGTAGGCCCCCCCGGTGGAAAGGGCACGACCAGTTTCACCACTTGGGATGGATAGGTCTCTTCGGCATAAGCCGTTAACGGTGCAACCGCCATGATAGATGATGCAATTATTAGCGCTTTAATATGATTTTTCATTTATTGTCTCCTCAGTGGTTCGTGATGCTGCTTTACAAGGCGTAAGCCAGGATTGCCCTGTTTTCTTCACAGAATGATTCTTCTGTTAGCGGGTCTTTGGGAGCCAGCCGATGCAGCAGCACCTGGTCGGCCAGCAGATTGCGTGATTCAATACTGGTTTGTTTAGCCTCCCAACGCATCGCGGCAATCGAAATCACGTTATACAAGGCACTACCTACTTGTCGGGCTTTTTCGGGTGCATTGCTGCCAGCCGCATTGGCCGCTAGTTCAAAGGCCTTTTTAAAACAACTGGTCTGCAATTCTTGCAGTGACTCCTTGCAAGGCATGCCATTTTCCAGCAAGTATTGTGTATGTCGTTGCAAGGCCGCCAGCCCATCGCTTTTCTGTATGGCACGCAATACATCCAGTGCCACAATATTGCTGGTGCCCTCCCAAATAGAGCCCAAATGCGCATCGCGCAGCAAGCGGGGCTCTGTCCATTCTTCGATATACCCGCAACCGCCACGCACTTCCATCGCGTCTCCGGTTACGACCCGGGCATCCCGGCAGGCACGAAACTTAATCAGCGGTGTCAAAATGCGCACCAGGTTTTTGCCTTCTGCATCATTGTTATCGGCTTTTTCCAATGCATGCGCCGTCTGGAACATGACTGACCGGCCCTGTTCGGCACGCATAATCATTTTCACCAACTGTCGCTGCATAAGCGGCAACTCGATGATTCTTTTGCCAAACGCAACCCTATGCTGGCTGAAGTAAATAGCCTCACTTACCGCCCGACGCATCAAGCCAGCGGCACGCATGCCATTGGACAGGCGGGAATTATTGATCATGTCAGCCATCTGCTGAAAACCCCTGCCCCGCTCGCCTACCAACCAGGCAAAGGCACCTTGCAGGCGGATTTCACCACTGGCCATGGAACGGGTCCCCAGTTTGTCTTTCAGGCGCAAAATACGATAATCGTTTTGTGTGCCATCGGGCTTGACCTTGGGTAACAGAAACAGGGAAACCCCTTTCAAACCGTCAGCTTCCTCACTGCGGGCCAACACCATGGCAAAACCCGCATCGGGGTTGGAACAGAACCATTTGTCTCCCGACAGGCGCCAGCTGCCATCTTCGGCAGGAACAGCCAGCGTTTGCGTGGCGCTTACATCCGAACCGGCAGCCTGCTCAGTCATGAACATGGCACCCTGCTGAAGCTGCTCAAAATCCTGGCTGGCCACCTGCGGCAGCACCTGCTCAACCAACTCGGGAGAACCGTATTTTTTCAGGGTTCGGGCCAGGGAATCGGTCATGCTCACAGGACAGCACAAACCAAACTCCGCCTGTACAAACAAATGTGAGAGCGCATACTTGGCGGCAGGCGGAAAGGTTTCATTCCAGCCCAACACCCCTTTGCGATGCGACATGGCCGCCAGCCCCAACTGGCTATAAGCCACTTTTTCCAGCTCGACATAAGCCGGGTGTTTATGAATGGTATCGCCATCATTGCCAGAACGCTTGCGCACGGTAAGTACGGGCGGGTTTTTATCGGCAATATCGGCCAGCTCGTCCAGCGAATCACCCACCTGCTGGCCCAACCGGTCAAATACGGGTAACAAATGCTCAAACAAGCCTGGTTTCAGGTAGGTGCGCAACAGGGATTCGGAATACGGATCAATCCGGAAGTAATTACTGCCACGACTGTCTGGAATATTATTGCTTTGCATGAAATCACCTTTATTTACATGAGCTTGAATAAAAATTTCAGTTCATGATAAACAAATTAAGGTATATTCAGAAATACTGTTTTAATGTAGATCCATACATGGAAAATATAGATGATGGATATTGACCTGCGTATACTCCGGTACTTTATTGCGGTTGCCGAAGAGCTCAACTTCAGCAAGGCCGCTTTGCGTCTGAACATCTCCCAGCCGCCCCTCAGTTTTGCCATCAAGCAACTGGAACAGGAATTAGACTTGATGCTGTTTGAGCGAAACAGCCGGCAAGTTGTCCTGACCAATGCCGGCATCCGCCTGTATAAAGAAGCCCTATTTATTCTGGGTCATGCCAATTCGCTAAAACATACGCTACATCATGCAGATGCCCGGCCACCTGTCCGTATCGGCTTTGTGGGCTCCATGCTGTATCGCAATCTTACTGGCTTGCTCACAGAACTGAAACGACAATTTCCCGATATAACGTTTGCGCTGACTGAAGCCAATTCAAGTGAAATCATTCACGACACAGACCGAGGCAATATTGATCTTGGTTTTACCCACGCCAACCAGCTTCCTGTTGGCATTGAAAGCCGGACATTAATGTCTGAACCTTTCTTGCTTTGCCTTCCCCAAAACAGCTCCCACTCCACAAAAAAGAGCCTGGACCTGGCTGCGCTGAAACACGAAAACTTTATATTCTTTTCGCGCTCGGTTTCTCCGGCCTATTATGAAATGCTGCTTTCCATGTGCGTCAGTGCGGGTTTCTTCCCCAAGGCCAATGACGAAGCCAAGCATTGGTTAAGTATTACCAGTATGGTGTCACAAAACCTGGGCGTCTCGATTGTGCCCGCCTGCATGCAACACTGTGGCTTGCCGAATTTGAAATTCATCCCTTTCAAGCATACCCAGCGATCGGTGACTGATGTGGTCTGGTCGGACAAAAAAGAGGCCAAACTTAAACAGGAAATCGTGGATTTTACGGCGCGTTTTTATGCGGCTTTTTTATAGTTTAATAATATGAATTTTGGTAGTTAATAGCCATTATTTTGAGTGCTTAAATCACTAAAGCGGATGTTTAACATTGACTCACAAAAAACAACTAATCAACTGTAATTATTAAATAAAACAATCAATAAGTTGTTTACATTAAATTTAACATCTTATTCGTTGTAATAAAGATGGTTAGTACGGTTGAGAAAGCATTAACTGAAGATACAGCCCAAACAAACAATGATGCGTTCCCACATTATCCGGCATCACAATGGCCGGATTTTTTAAAAGAACTGGGAGATGAAGATTGAAAACAAAGCATACTTCAATCAAATAAAATGCACTACAAATCTCATCCAAATGCTTTAATGGTATAACAATCGCGAAGCGAAGCTCCCAAACTGGATTGGTAATATCTTATCTATAAAAATGAGCCATTGCAATATCACAATGGCTCCATTAAAAACGCTTATTAATCAGCCTTCGCACCCGACAACTGAACTATCTTGCGCCACTTATTGAATTCCGACTCATTGAATTTCTTGAATGTTGCCGGATCAGATGCAACCGGCTCAGCCCCAATCTGCTCATATTGGGCAATAATCTTAGGCTCTTTCAAAGCCTTGCTAGCTGCTTGCCACAATTGATGAACAATTTCATCAGGGGTATCTTTTGGCGCCCATAATCCATACCAGGTACTTACGTCAAACTCAGGCAAATTGGCAGACTCGGCTACCGTTGGAATACCGGGCAAGGCATCAACCGGCTTGGTAATCGTCACAGCAAGTGCTTTTAACTGGCCAGATTTAATAAAAGGCATCGCCGAAGGCATAGAATCAAACATCAAATCCAACTGGTTCCCGATCAAATCGGTTAATGCCGGCGAGCTGCCCCGATAAGGAATATGTTGCATGTCTATTTCTGCCAGGATTTTCAACAGTTCTCCCGATAACTGTTGGGAAGATGCATTACCTGCCGATCCAAAATTCAGTTTGCCTGGATTTTTTCTTGCATGATCAATAATGTCCTGCACACTATTGAACGGCGAATTTTTAGGGACAACCAACACCAGTGGAACAGAGACCAATTGAGTGATTGGTTTAAAATCATTCATCGAGTCATATTTCATATTAGGATATACACTGGGGTTAATCACCTGCAATGAGGCATTGGCCAGGTAGGTATAACCATCCGGTTTCGCATTTGTCACATATTCTGCACCGATCATGCCACTGGCGCCTGAGCGATTATCCACGATAATTGCCTGTTCCAGCACTTTTGACATTTCGGCACTGGCAATACGTGCCACGATATCTGTTGGCCCCCCAGGTGGATAAGGCACGACCATTTGCAAAGAATGTTCCGGAAAATTATTTGCTGCCATGGATAGCGGCATTGCCAGCCAACTACCCGTTGCTAATAATCCAATACCCAAAATACGACCAAGAACGTTATGTTTCATCATATATGTCTCCATTAAATGTATTTATCTAGTCTATTTTTATAGCCAATTTTCCGGTGATGCTTCTGCCATGTAAGGTCTCAATGGCTTCAGGAACTTGATCAAGAGAAAACACTTTACTCACATCCGGATTCAGTTTTTTCTCGGCCACCCACCGGAACAGTGTTTCCATGACACCCGCCATCATTGATGCATGCATGACCCGTTCATCCATCGGGGTCCAGCCCGTATATTGCCCAAAGAAAAATCCATGTATGGTCAGATTTTTAACCAACACAAGATTCATGGCTACATCAGGCAATTTGCCACTTGCAAATCCAATACTGATCAAATGGGCATTTTGTGCAACAGCTCTTAAAGAACTGGAAAACAAATCTCCACCCACCGGATCAAAAACAATATCAACCCCCTTGCCTGCCGTTAGCTCCTTAACATTGGCCGCCAGCTGGTCACTACCTGTTAAAGTTACCGCTGCCCCTGCATTTTTCGCCACCTGACATTTTTCCGCTGTGCTGGCACAGGCAATTACCCGACATCCCAAAGCGACGGCAATTTCAACCGCGGCAAGCCCGACACCCGAACCCGCCCCCAAAACCAATACGGTTTGAGCGGGTGTAACACGACAGCGCTGCACCAACGCCAAATAAGCCGTTCCATAAGAAATGGGGATAGGTAGCGCTGCCAAAAAATCCACATTATCGGGAAGGGGATATACGGTGCATCCAGGCAACTTTACGTATTCAGCATAGGCCCCCCAATCACAAATACAAACCACCCGTTGACCTTCTTTTAAATGCTTGACGGCACTCCCTGCTTTTTCAACAACGCCAACAGCTTCGGTGCCTGGCGAAAAGGGAAAAGGCGGCTTGCGCTGGTATTTTCCTTCTATCATCAAACCCGTTGCATGACTGACACTGGCATAATGCACCCTGACGAGAACCTCATCAGGCTTCTGGATTTCCGGCGTTGGTATGTCCTGTACGGAAAGAACCTCCTCTGGTTTTCCAAATTCTTTACAAAGCAATGCTCGCATTTACACACTCTCTTTTATATTTTGCTGAATAACCAAAGCGTCCAACAACGCTGTTATCTGATCTGCTTCAAAATTAAATTTCTTGAGTACTTCCACCGTATGTTCACCAATATCAGGCGCCTTTTTCAAGGCCGGCTTATGCTGCAGGCCAGGCATAAAAACAAAAGGTAACGATTGTCCGGGTGTTTGTTCAAAATACTCAACAGTTTGATTGAATTTTGCCTGTGGATGCTGAATCACCTGGTCATAATTACGTACCGGTGCATGTAGCACCTCGTGCAATTGAAAAATTTCCAGCCATTCTGCCGTTGTCTTGGCAGAAACAATACGCTCCAGTTCTTCATGCAATAACGCCCTGTGCTTCATACGCTCGTTATTATTGTTGAAACGGGAGTCCGCCAGCCAATCCAATTTTTGCACTGCCTTGCATAACCGTTCAAACTGATGGTTATTCAAAGCCAATACATTCAATTTGCCGTCTTTGGTATTAAAAACCCCATTGGGCGCACTTACCGCTGTCTTGATAGTTACCGGGTTAAGCACATGCTCAATAAGATTGGACTGCTGAAATGCGGCACAAGCATCAAACAGGTTCAGCTGAATATGTTCGCCGGTATGAGCGGCTACACAGCGACGGCGGTACAATGCCATCAATACTTGTTGCGCCGCATACATGCCCGACAATACATCCACCATAAGAATGCCAATCTTTTGTGGATTGCCCTGCCCATCGTAATTGGCGGACATAATACCGGTTTCCGCCTGCATGACAGAGTCTGTCGCAGGTGCAAAAGCATAAGGCCCATCAGGGCCGTAACCACTAATGGAAATATAAATAATCCCCGGATTTATTTTTTTTAAATCCTCATAGGCCAGTCCCAGTTTTTCAACAATCCCGGGCCTGAAGTTTTGGACAAAGACATCGCATTCAGCAGCCATTTTTTGAATAACCTCACGTCCTGCGGCTGTTTTTGCGTTTATGCAAACACTTTTTTTACCCACGTTATAACTAATAGACAAGGCACTTTGCCCATCCACGGTGGTTCCTACATGTCGCCCCCAATCTCCTTCAGGTGGCTCTACCTTGAAAACCTCTGCCCCATTTTGCCAGAGGATATTGGCACAATAAGGTCCAGCCACCCCTTGGCTGATATCCAGTACTTTCAAATCGGCAAAGCAGTTTTTTTCATTCATCGTTTTATCTTCCGTAAACAACAGTCCCATCCTAAGACAAGGCAGTTTGTGCGACAATACGCTAAAACTACTCATCAGTGTTCAATTATGATTGACAATAACCTGGACCTAAACCTGCTAAAACTGTTTGTGGAAATTGTAGAGGCCAGATCACTGGCAGAAACCGCCCGTAGAACAGGCATGACTCGCTCCAATGTCTCGATGCGTCTTAAAAAACTGGAAAAATCCCTTGAAACCCAGCTTTTTCGCAGAAACACCCGCAGCATTGAGTTGACCCAGCAAGGTGAGTTGCTTTATGAAAAAAGCCTGAAAATCCTTGAAGATATTGCTTCAGTCAGCTCAGATATCCATCATCTTTCAAAAAGCATGAAGGGCTATATACGAGTCCGCATCCCAACTGGTTTTGGGCATTTGTATTTATCAGATATCTTTATTGATTTTATTCGTGACTATCCTGACATTGATTTAAAAATATTGATCAATGACCGACTGGATGACCTGATTGAATCTGAGGTTGACTTCGCCATCAAGATTACATCAAACCCCAATAACGAATATGTCGCCAGAAAAATATGTGATGTGCAATGGTGTTTATCCGCTTCACCAGAATACCTGAAAGACAATCCCGTTCTGCTGCCTTCGGATCTATTGCACCACAAGCTTGTCATGCCGGCGGCCATGGGCAAGACTTTTTTTCTGAAGCTGGTACACGAACGAAGCCTGATCCGGCAGCGTGTATCTTGCAGCCTGCAATCGGGTAGCTATACTTTTCTATTGGATGCCGCTATCAAGGGACTGGGCATAACCCTCTTGCCCCGTTATGCGGTTCACAAGGAACTTAAACAGGGAAAACTGGTGGAAGTGCTTGAGGACTACATCCCTGAAGGGGTGGGGAATGCTATGTATTTTCTGACTATTCCTCATAAATTCACTACAACCGCTACTCGCCAGTTAATGACGTATTTACAGGAGCGCATTCTTGCGCTTGTTGAGTCTTGGAGTAAAAACACGCCTTAATCCAAACGATGATTAGCATCCACATTAGATGAATACCCCGACACAAACCATTTCTTTTCTGATGTCCCAGGATAAAAAACGTGACGTTGAATTTTGCCTATATTTCCACCATACAACTGAATACTGATTGGCAAGATATCTTTGTCTACATTGAAATGTATCCAATCCGTCGACATAGTCATGCTGCGAATCTTTCGCCTGTGAACTACGAACGGCAAACTTAAAGCGCTGGCTGTTTCAACCAAAGATCGCAAACCGGTACTACCAAACGTGCCTTCTGTCTCTGAAACACTGCCTGCATTTAATGTTGACTCTTGGTATGCCATGTTTGCTCCCAAAGGCACACCAGAACCCATCATTGAAAAAATTCAAAAAATACTGGCAGAAAGCGCAAGTAGAAAAACAGAGCAATAAAATTTATAATCTTTAGGGGGGCACATAATGCTCCCCTAAAGATTATTTACTGTGACACAATCATAATCAATTGGCCAAAACCAAGCTCACACACCTTTAAGCCAATACCAAGCCATCCCGATCCACTCATGCAATACGCTACCGGAAGTGCGCAAGGCATCTGCCCGGGGAATATATTTAAGAAAATTAGGCGGATAATCGGGCCTGACGGTAGGTGCTGCAATAACATTGAAGCCTGCCCGTTCAAATGTTATTTTGGCTCGTTTCATATGCACGATATTGGTCACCAGCAAAATAGTATTGATCCCTTCCCGGGTCAGTGAGTCCCTGGAATAGCGGGCCTCTTCGGCAGTCGTGCCTGGTTCAGGCAACACCCATTTTACAGGCGTAAAAAACAGGGTTTCCAGTTCGCGTTGCATTACTCGGGCCACAGGTTCTTCACCCGGCCAACCACCACCGCTAACCTGAATAGGCAGGCCGGTTTCCCAGTGCAAGTAAGCGGCATAGCGAATCCGCTCCAGCGTGGAAGCAGCGGCAGAACTGCCACCGAACTCTGGCTGGTCGTGATTAACGCCTCCGCCCAGCACAATAATCGCCTGTGCCTGTCTGGCTTGACTCAAGGACAACACGGGTTCGTCATATAAAGACTTTACCAGCGCCTTGGCCACAATGGGCATACTTGCTAACGTCAAGGCCACAATACAAAACAGCAATAACGCCCGTCCCCATTTCTTAAACCGGCTTCCCAGCAAAAACCAGCTGATCAAAAACAGAATAATAAAATTAAAAGGAATTAACAGGGCAGAAGAAATAATTTTGCTGGCAAACAGGCTCATGGTAGTCGATTGGTTTAAGCACACAAAAATGGCACAAACCGCCTATTAAGTATTCTGCTTCGCATTGGCGATCATGACATTAAGCTGCTGACCATCAACTAAAAACAGATTACGGTTGTATTTTGCCATTTCACCCGCTTCTTTCTCAAACTTCCCGGTTGTAAAGATGTAGCTGTGATGACTGTTTTGCTGGTTCATGCCAATCACTTCCTGGGAAATCTGGCTAACACCTACCTTGGCCGCCCCCCAGTGACGAATAGAAACAAAACCACGGTTCCCTTCTTTTTCAATCAGAAAATCGGCAATACTTTGCAATTCACCGCTTGCATTTTTAACCTGATATCCTTTGGAATGAAAAATATCCGTAATTAATGCCGCAATTTTTTCTGCCGAAAAACTTTTTACTTCAGACAATGATATGCGCTGATTGTTAAGCTTAATATATGAAACGGAAGGCTTCTGCCTCTTCCAGACAAGATACACAACTACCACTACTAGTAATAAAAAATGTAAGTATCCATCTCAAGCCTCAGTTAGCAGATATATTTATGATGTTGAGGCGCTGCGGCGCAAACCATTTAATTCCCCTCGTTATTTAAAATTTACAATAAAAATTTCTATTTTTCCAGCATTATAATACCAAAAGTATCTTAAGTTTACCAAAAAGAAACAATATGTAAAAAATATAAGCACATAAGTAAACAACAAGCCTATCTGAAAAGGCATGCGCGTCGTTTACATTCTCTTTCAATTCCTTGTTTTTAATAATATTTAAACCAAGATGCACTACCTTTATAAAACACGATAGTACAATCACGACAAGTCAATCCTACAAGGTTTTCAACAGCATGAGTCTTCATTACCTCGTCACCGGTGGAGCCGGCTATATCGGCTCCCACACACTTATAGAAATGTTGCAGGCAGGTTATACACCTGTTGTGCTGGATAATTTTTCCAATAGCAGCAACAAGGTTTTTGATCGTTTAAAAACCATTACCGGGGCAAACATTAAAGTCATCAATGGAGACATCCGCGATCGCAAACTGCTGGATGATATTTTTGCAGAACATGCTGCCCAGAACACGCCCATCCAGGGGGTAATTCATTTTGCGGCCCTGAAAGCCGTGGGCGATTCAGTAAAGCGCCCGCTTGAATATTACGAAAACAATGTCTCCGGTACCGTTACCTTGCTACAAGCCATGCTGGCCGCCGGTGTAAACCGCATCGTCTTCAGCTCATCCGCCACTGTTTACGGCGAACCCGAATTTCTGCCCTATACCGAATCCCATAGAATTGGCGCCACCAACCCTTACGGCTGGACCAAGGTTCAGGTAGAACAAATATTAAAAGATACCTGCGTGGCCAATAAAGACTTTTCTGCCATTGCCTTGCGCTATTTCAACCCGATTGGCGCCCACGAAAGTGGCCTGATTGGTGAAAATCCTCGCGATATTCCCAACAACCTTTTCCCCTTCATTACCCAGGTAGCTGTTGGAAGGCTGGAAAAACTGAATGTTTTCGGCGATGATTACGATACGGTTGATGGTACTGGTGTACGTGACTACCTGCACGTTAGTGACCTGGCACTGGGGCATGTAAAAGCCGTGAATTACGTTAATGAAAGCGCCCATAAAGGCTTTACCGCCATTAACCTGGGCACCGGCACCGGAACCAGTGTCCTGCAAATGGTTAGTGCATTTGAACGGGTAAATAATATTAAAGTACCCTACGTTGTTCAGGCCCGAAGAGAAGGTGACATTGCCTCTGCCTGGGCCAACCCAGAGTTGGCAGAAACCCTGCTTGGCTGGAAAACCACTCGCAGCATAGATGATATGTGCCGGGACGGCTGGAACTGGCAAAGCAAGAATCCGGAAGGGTATTGATACTCTGCTTTCCCGCAGCCAATCCAGTCACAAACACTACCACCACAATCACCTACGCCTTGTCTGCCAGACTCCTTCTGGCAAACAAGGCGTTTTATATTCTCAAGCATTGACACGACTTCATATTTCTTTATAATAAACACAAGTTCATTAAAAGAACATATGTTCATTATACGAACTTTTATTATATAAAATACGGAGACTATCAATGTTTTTTTCCAAGAAAATGCTTGCCCTACTGGGCCTTGCCAGTTGCCTCAGCCTTGCCCCCCTCAGTGCCATCCAGGCCAGTGCCTCAAAATACCCGCAAAAACCTATAAGTCTGGTCATTGCGTTTCCAGCCGGAACCACATCTGACTCTATCGGACGAATTTTTGCTTCAGAACTTAGTAACGCCTTAGGACAAAGTGTCGTTGTCGAAAACAAACCGGGAGGCAATGCTACCATCGGTGCCAAATATGTGGTCAATGCCAAACCAGATGGCCATACCATTTTCCTAACAACCAATACGCCGATTTCGGCAGCGCCCTGGTTGTTGAAAAATGTTGGCTATGATCCCATCAAAGACTTCACACCTATCGGAAGAATTGGCAACCTCCCTTTTGTCCTGATTGCCAATAACAATATGCAAGCCAGCAAAGTACAAGATCTCGTTAGCATGGCCAAAAAAAATCCGGGCAAGGTAACCTATGCCAGCGGAAATGCCACCGGTATTCTGGCGGGTGCGACCTTTGCCAAAAGAGCTGGTATTGATATGCTGCATGTTCCCTACAAAGGCTCACCCAATGCCTTGACCGATTTAATGGGCGGACGTGTTGACGTCATGTTCAATGACCTGTCCTCCAGCCTGCCCTATATTCAATCGGGCAAAATCAAGGCCATGGCGGTAGCCAGCGCCAAACCCAGTGCCATTGCACCAGAACTGGAGTCCATGGAAGCTGCCGGTATCAATAACTTTGACCTAAGCGCATGGATGGGCTTTTTTGGACCTGCCAATATGGATCCCGCCATCGTTGAACGTCTTAATACGGAAATCAATAAAATCATTGCCAATCCTGAAGTCTACAAAAAACTTTCAGATATGGGGTTTGATGCATTTGGTTCCACATCACAAGACTTCGGCCAATTCGTTGCCAGTCAACTGGATGTCTGGGGAGGCATGATCAAAGAAGCCGGTATAGAACCACAATAAAGTCCTCCCAACTTGATCAAATATAAACAATTAGTAAATCCCACATAAGCAGTCTTTTTGTTTATGTAGGTTATGTCATTATCAGGAACTGGAAAAGCAATGTCTCCTACCATAAAAAAAACCAGCTACGATCATGTTTCCGTTGAATATCTGGTTCAGGGCTCCGGCACGCCAATTCTGTTTTTACCTTCACTGGGAAGAGGACAGGATGATTTTGATGAATTAGCCCTGCTCATGGAACAAAAGGGCTTTAAGGTAATAAGGCCACATCCAAGAGGCATCGGTGCAAGCCATGGTCCCATGACCGGTATTACCCTGAAAGATCTGGCCACCGATGTTGCTGCAGTGATTAAAGCCGAAAATATTTCACCCTGTATTATTGCAGGACACGCACTTGGCAATTTCATTGCCCGCATGACAGCAACCCTGTTTCCAGAACAAGTGCGTGGCGTTGCGCTAGTGGCCGGCTCTCCTGGCAAAACACCCTCAGGCGATCCATCCATTCCTCCCGACATCCTGGTATCCGTCAGCCAAAGTGGCAATCTGGCGCTCAGTGATGCAGAAAGAATCACGCACCTGAACAAAGCCTTCTTTGCCCCTGGCAACGACTGCCGTTCCTGGCTACAAGGCTGGCATCCTGAAACCAAAAAAATGCAGTGGGAAGCCTGGCATGCTACCCCCATTGATGCATTTCTCAAGGCAGGAAATGCGCCGGTACTGGATTTGCAGGCAGAACTGGACACGGTCGTTCCACGGCAATACACCAACTATCTGAAAAGCGAACTGGGTGAACGTGTCACGGTAACGGTCATTCCCAATGCCGGCCACGCCTTGGTCCCAGAACAGCCTGAGGCGGTATGTGAAGCCCTGACAAACTGGGCGTTATCATTGCAGACAGACACAAGACATTAAGCGCTTACTTTGGCAAACGGCTCTCAAGCACATTCAAACCGTTTGCCAATAGGCTTTTATTTCTCCTGCGGCTTAACTGAAGAGAGCTCGCTTTCAAGCGGCATGCCGCACTTCACCCACCCGGTTTTCTTCATGTTTTAAAAACGCATCGGAAATATGTTGTGCACTTTCCTGATCATTCACCACACGCAGCAACATATTAGCCACATACTTCGGACTGTTCACCTGCATAAAATGCCCTGAAGGAATAATCAATGTTTCTGCAACAGGACAAAGATCAGACAACCTTTTTATTTCGGCGGGTGGCCGCAGCACGTCAAACTCGCCCCCGATAAACACCACGTTGCCGGATAATTTAGCCAGTGCTTCGGATAAATCCAAACCCGCAAGCATTTTATAAATCGCTCCTAAGCCCCTGGAATCAGAGGCCAACCAGGCACAACGAAAGTCTTGATATTTCTGTTGGTTAGTCCGCAAGACTTCAGGAAACGCAAGATCAAAAATCGCCTCACCTTCTGCACGCATCCCTTTCAGGGCAATTTCACTGGCTTTAAGCATGGCGCCATTACGTTTTTCTGCGGCGATGCCGCAAGCCGGTGCAAAGGCCACCAAGTGGCTGACCCGTTCCGGGTAACGCGCGGCAAATCCGATCGCAATACCTGCCCCCACCGCCACACCGGTAAGCACTACTGGTTCTGCTATGCTCAGTTTATCCAGCAACACGGCAAGATCCTCTATATGCTGGTCTATACTGACACCATCAACTATCTTTTCAGACAGGCCAAAACCACGTTGGTCATATCGCAGCACCTGTGTTGATTCAGGGAAATAGGAAAGCGTTTCCGTCCAGCTTTCCAGCGTTCCTCCCATTTCATGCATCAATACAAACACAGGCCCTTTGCCCTGCCTGAACTCATACCTGATGGCGCAATCATTTACTTCCATCCAAGCCATATTAATCCTTAGAACATTTCCATCAATTTTGCATGATCGCCCTCAAAATCGGCAGGCACACCCCTGTAGATGATTTCACCCGATTTCATGACCACCACTCGATCCGATACATTCAGCGCTTCACCCACCTGCTGCTCCACCAGCAAAATAGACATCCCTCTTTGTTTCTGCACCGCCCTGATCGGCTCCAGCAGATCCTGGAACAGTTTGGGCGCCAAGCCAATGGACGGTTCATCCAGCAAAAGGATTGAAGGTTTGCACAACATGGCCCGGCCAATCGAAACCATCTGCTGCTGACCACCCGATAACTGACCTGCCTTGCGAGTCCAGAAATCCTTCAGTTTAGGTAAAACCACCAATACTTCCTCAACCCGCTCGTCGGCCACCTGTCCGGTCATTTTGGCAGACCATAATGCAAGCGCAAAATTTTCCTTTACAGTTAATCCGGGAAACACCCCCCTGCCTTCAGGTACATAAGAAATGCCATGCCCCGCCATATCACTGGGTGAAGGCACAATATGTTGACCATTCAGCAATACCTCACCCGCCGAATAAGGCTGCAATCCGAACAGAACTTTCAGCAAGGTCGATTTACCGGCACCGTTATGGCCAATCAAACATAAAATCTCATTCTTTCTCAGGTCAAGATTCATGTTTTCAAACACATTATGGTCATCATAACCAGCCGACAGGTTTTTGGCCTCAAGGGCAGATACCGCTTGATCGGCAGCAGTGGCTGCCCTATTGTTGTTAGTTTCCACTCTGACTCTTCCCAAAATAAATGGCAATTAACTCTGGATCGCGCAATACTTTCTCAGGAACATCTTCTGCCAGTTTTTTTCCCTGATCCAGAAAGGCAATGCGATCGGCAAGCTGGGTCATCACGTCCAGATTATGTTCAATCAGGCAAATCGTGACGCCATCTGCAGTTGCTTCACGCAAAATATTGATAAACCGGTTACGTGAGTTAAGATCCAGACCCGATGCCGGTTCGTCCAGCAACCAGATTTTTGAACCAGTTGCCAGAATGCGGGCCAAAGACAGGAACTTGGTTTCGGCGTATGACAAATCCACCGCACGCTTGTCAGCCATGGCAGACAAACCGGTCCTTTCAAGCGCCTTCTCAACCGTCTCCAGTCGTTTATGCCAGGCTGCTTTGCCACCCGGCTGCCAAAACCATGATTCCGGTTCAACAGCCACCAGCACATTATCTCGCACGCTCATATGGGTAAACAGGCGCAAATCCTGAAAGCTGCGGGCGATGCCCATCTGGGCAATACGATGCGGCTTCTTGCCAATAATTGATTTACCATGCAGCAGCACGTCACCGGCACTGGCCACCAGGTTACCCGTCATCAAGTTGAAAATAGTGGTTTTACCGGCACCGTTGGGGCCAGCCAGCGCCGTTACCACCCCTTCCTGAAGGTCCATGTCTACCGATTGCACGGCAGCCAAACCACCAAAATTCTTGCTCAGTCCACGAACAGAAAGCAATACATTCGACATTTTTATTTCCCTCCTGTTTTACCGGCAATGCCTGATGGTTTGAAAATCATCAGCACAGCCATGAGTGATCCATAAATAAACTGCTGAACCGTACCGATTTCCGTAGGAGGAATAAAGGGAATAAAGGTCAGAATGGCTGGCAATATCAGCAAAAATACAGCACCAATCAAGGGGCCTGAAAGCGTGCCAACTCCCCCGATAACCACCATCGCCAGCATCAGGATAGACTGTTCAAGCGTGAAGCTTTCTACGTTAATAAAAGCCAGATTGAATGCAAACAGGGTGCCTGCGACCCCCACAATGGCACACCCGACAACCATCGCCAGGGTCTTCAGCAAGGGAACGTTCTTGCCAAAACTTTCTGCCGCGCTTTCATTGTCACGAATCGACATCAGGGCACGACCAAAACTGCTTCGCATGAGAATCTGGATCACAGCCAGTGAGAGCAGCAAGGCAACCAGACACACTATCAGAAAAGCCCCCGGCGAAGACACATCAAAGCCAAACAGGGTAGCCGCTGGAATACCCACCAAGCCACCATGCCCGCCTGTCAGGGAATGAGCTTCACTGAAAATGGTAATACCCACCATTTGCAAACCAAGGCCAGCGGCCACAAAGTATTCACCCCGCACCCGCAACGCCGGCAAGGCAAGCAAAAGCGACAAGGCACCGGACACTACGGCACCAATCAGGCTGGCCAACAAAACATCAGGCACAATCAACAAAGCAAACTGGGCACCGGCATACGCCCCCAGGCCAAAGAAAATGGCATGGGCAATACTGAAAATACCCGCATAGCCAACCAGCACATTCAGGCTGGCCGCCGCAATACTGTAAATAGTGGCCAGTGTTAACAGGTTAAGAATATAGTTAATCATCGTTTGACTGACGCTCCAAACAGGCCACTCGGACGGAACATAATAAATGCAAACAGAATAAAGAAGCTGACTGCCTCACTCCATTGCGTATCCACGACGGTAATCACGAGGTTTTCAATAATCCCCAGGAACAAACCCGCCAGCGCAGCCCCTTTCAGGCTGCCAATACCCCCTACAATCGTGGCGGCAAGACTGATCAGCATTACCTTGGAGCCGGATGAGGGCTGAATGCCAATCGAAATACTGGTTAAGATGGCAGCAGGCACCACCAGGGCTGATCCAATCACGAAAGCCAACACAGTAAGATTCTTTGCATTTAAACCAAAAGCTTCCAGCAGGCCCGGGTTTTCTGACAAGGCACGCAGACCCAGTCCGGCATTTTTCTTTTCCAGAAAAAGCACTACCAAGCCGAACAACACAATTGAAACGCCAATCGCCACTGCCAGTATGGGGGCCAGATACAGGCCTTCAATCACCTCACTGGCCATGGTCAGCGACGAACTGACCGTGACCGAACCACGACCAAAAAAATACTGGATCAGACTTTGTACGGCAATACTCACCCCAAAGGCAGCCACAAACACGGTAAAAAACGATCCCTCACTGCGCTGGATGGGACGATAAATAAAAACGGCCATCAAGATGCCAGCCAGTATCGCCATAACAAAGGAAACCAGGGTTGCCCAAGGCCACCACATGCCCAGCTGAATACACTCATAAAAGGCATACCCGGCTATCACAAAAGTTGCGCCATGCGCCACGTGAAATATTTTGGTTGCACCAAAAATCAATGCAAAACCGGCAGCAGTCAGCGCATATAAAATGCCCGTCTGAATACCTGAAGCCAGAAGTTGAAGAAAAAGCATTATTTATCCCTTTTGAAAGGAACCATTAAAAACAGTGATACAAAAACCAAACACCTACAAAATCAGATAAAGGCTGGTACGCAATAACAGCACCAGACCAGCCCTTATCCTGTTGCAATCAGGCAAAGCCAATTACTTGATTTTTTCTGTCACGCCGTTCGTGATTTTATTAATCTGCATGGCAGCGGTTACGGTACCGTCATGGAAAGTTGCCTCACCACCCGCCAGATCAAATTTGCCAACCCGCTTCAGCTCCTCTACCAGCGTATCGCCTGTGACCGGTTTACCGGCCTCTTCCAGACCTTTGGCCAGATAACCAAACAACAGTCCACCGTTGTAATAATTAAGGCCATAGGTGGTTGGTTCGGTTTTGAACTTCTCACGCCAGCTCTCTACAAAGCGCTTCATGATGGGTTGATCCGATTTCCAGTCAGCACCCTGACTGGTGAAAATCAGGCCTTCACTTTCGGGCAGTTTTGAAATGGAAGGAAAATTGGCGGCACCATAGGTTAACAACTGGTGCTTGATGCCTCCATCACGTACCTGTTTGATGATGTGACCAATCTGGGAAATATTGGGACTGGCAATATAGATGGCATCCGGCTGGTCACTGCGCAATTTGGCAATAATGGAAGAGAATTGCTGCAGATCAGGTGGAACGCTGTATGCAGAAGTGACGGTGCCCCCTGTTTCAGGCAATCCTTTTTTCAGCTCTTGCAAAATACCCTGTCCCAGGGCGTCATCAACATAAATCACTGATATTTTCTTGATATTGTTTTCACTCAGCCACGGAATCAGGAATTTCACTTCCTGGTTGGCCAAAGGAATAATATTCCAGAAATAGGGAGACAATGAAGCCAGATCGGGTCCCACCGCCCCACCGTTGATCATCATGGCTTTAGCCCGCTGGCCAATCGGTGCCGCTGCCTTGGAGACACCCGTAAAACCAACAAGAGTATAAACAGCCTTGTCAACACTGGTCAGGCGGCTCATGCCAATCGCCCCACCTTGTGGCGTACCCAAACTGTCCGCACTTTTGATTTCAACATTGCCCTTAAGCAATTTATCTTCCTTGATATGATCAAAAGCCAGTTGCACGGCATTGGTATAAATGCTGCCCGCCTCGGCATTGGGGCCGGACATGGGAAACAGGGTTCCCACAACATAAGGCCCTGACTGGGCACTGGCACTCATTGAAACCGCACCCAATAAGGCCAAGCCTGATATGAATGAAGTAATTTTCCTGTGTTTGTACATTGATGTCTCCGTTATATGAATTACTTTTTCCAGCTTTTTTAAAAAGAAAGTTCTGCTTCTGTCCTTTCCTGCAAATACTCCCTGCTTACACCCGGTGCCATATCCATCACCCGAAAACCTGCTTCAGTGATATCCAGGACCGCCAGATTGGTGTACACCCGTGATACAGTCCCGCTAGCCGTCAATGGATACGCACATTGATTCATCAAGCGGGGTTTACCATCTTTGGTGGTATGCTCCATTAAGACCCACAGTCTTTTGGCACCCACTGCCAGATCCATTGCCCCGCCCACGGCAGGTGCAGTATCTGTTTCCGACAACGCCCAGTTGGCAATATCACCGGTTTTGCTCACGTCATAAGCACCCAGCACGCATAAATCCAGATGACCGCCACGAATCATGGCAAAACTGTCAGCATGATGTACATAAGAACCCCCTTGTTTCAGGGTGATATATTGCTTGCCGGCATTAATCAGCCAGGGCTCAATGTCATCTTCACCCGGTGCCGGGCCTATACCGATCACCCCGTTTTCCGAATGAAAAATCACTTCTTTGTCATCGCCTACATAATTGGCCACCAGTGTCGGAATGCCAATCCCCAGATTCACAAACCATCCATCACTGATATCCTGTGCCAGGCGCGCTGCCATTTCATGACGAGTCCATGGTCTCACGCTTTCATTTAATGCTTTCTCTGTTAATGTTGTCATTTTTTTCTCCTAGAGCTGGGGTGATCCGTATGGAAGATGTAGTACGCGATCCACAAAGACACCTGGGGTAACAATGGCTTCGGGGTCCAGCTCTCCCAGCTCTGCAGTATGCTGGGTTTGGGCAATGGTTAATTTTGCGGCCATGGCGCACACCGGATTGAAGTTTCTACCCGACTGCTTATAAGTAAGATTGCCCCAGCGATCTGCCTGCCAGGCTTCAATGAGCGCAACATCACCCTGCAATGCCTCTTCCAGCACATACTTGCGGCCATGGTATTCACGGATTTCTTTATTCTTGCTTAACAGCGTATTCACACCCGTTGGCGTATAAAAAGCGGGAATGCCCGCACCGGCAGCCCGCATGCGCTCTGCCAGCGTCCCCTGCGGCACCAGCTCCAGTTCAATTTTTCCCGCCTTGTACAGATTTTCAAAAATAGTAGAACCGGCAATTCTTGGAAAGCTGCAAATCAAACGGCGAACCCGGCCTGCTTCCAGCAAACGGGCCAAACCCACCCGTCCATAACCGGCATTATTTGCCACAATCGTCAGGTCTTTGGCTCCTTGCTCAATCAAGCCTTCGATCAGGTGAACCGATTGTCCCACCGCACCAAACCCGCCCAGCAGGATGGTTGAACCATCCTGCACACCTTCCAGCGCTTGCGCCACTGAATTAACAAACTTTGAAATCATAAATTACCTGATTATTTGATTTTCAAGGACAGGTTACTCTGGCAACAATTAAAAAATGTTTGTATACCAGACATTTGTCCAAATTATAAAGAAAAAAATAAAATGCTTGTAATATGGTTTGTACTAATAACCAGTACAAACCATTAAGGCATCGTTACTCAAATTTGGAAGACCGTGGCGCTGATCCGGTAAAACCTTCATTAACCGGACTATAAAAATAGAAAGTGATTTTCCTGGACTTGAATTTCCAGATTCCGTTTTCCCTAACCATCACATCGTCATAATGCCCCGCTGACGTGTAAGAAACGCCATCCGAAATGGAGATGTATTCCATTGAGATACGACCCGTTGCCGTATCCCCATCAATCTGGACCATACCATTGGTGCAAAAATGCCAGAATCGCTCGGCCACTTTAGGTACATCCTGCGAAAAAAACCGCATAATCTCCTGATGCCCGGAAACTTTTGACAGCCCTTCAAAGACCCCGTCTTCTGTAAACAGATCCACAAAATCATCCCACTGCATATCATCCAGCAAATGGCAATACCGCGCCCTTAACCTGATGATTTCCAGCTCATCTTCCACTTTCTGCAAACGTTGTTCCAACGATGATGTCATTTTTTCCTCTCTGCTTAACCAATTACTTTGGCCACACCCGATTCAACCTGATTGATTTGGATGGGCATGATTGACGTTGCGTTATCACTGAACTCAATATCACCCCCGGCAAAATTGAAACTGCGTATTTCACGCAAGGCTGCCAGCAAGGTATCTCCATTCACCGGCTCACCTTTCTTCTCAAGATGCTCTAACAGATAGGCAAAAAGCAGAGTCCCGTTGTAATAGTTCTGGGCATAACTGGTAGGATCGGATTTATGCTTTTCACGCCAGCCATTAATAAACCGCGATGTCAGGCTATCGCTTAAAGTCAGATCATTACGCTGTGTCGTAAAAATCAGACCTTCCGCTTCGGGCAGTTTGGCCACTGAAGGCAGGCTGCCAATTGAATAGGTCATTAACAACTGTTTCAGGCCGGCATCCCTGAGCTGTTTCACGATTTGCAGTTGCTGCGAACCATAACTGGCAAAATAAATAGCCTCGGCATCAGTATTGCGGATTTTTGCCGCAATCGCGGCAAACTGCTCCATGCCAGGTGGCACGCTATAGGCTCCCACCAACTCTCCATCAATTTTGGGCAGTTCCGCTTTCAATTGCTTTAATACCGCCGCCCCCAATGGATCATCAATATAAACCAGGGCCACTTTCTTTTTACCCTGGGTTTTCAGCCATTGAATGGCCGGTGGAATTTCCTGGTCGGCCAAAGGAATAATATTCCAGAAATAAGGAGACAACTCCCCCAGCTCGGGACTGACGCCTCCGCCATTCATCATGATCACTTTCTGGCGAACACCAATAGGTGCCGCCGCTTTGGAGACACCGGTCACGCCCAGCAGCACATATTGGGCATGGTCCACGTTAACCAGACGCGACATACCCACGGCACCACCCTGAGGGGTCGCCAGACTGTCCTGGGCTTTCAGTTCGATGGGGCGTGACAGCCTATTATCCTGCTTGATATGCTCCAGCGCCAGCATCACGCCATTCATAAAGACGGCGCCCAACTCTGCCACCGAGCCTGACATGGGAAAGAGTGTTCCCAGCCGGTAGGCTTCTTTGCCCTGCGCATAAACATTGAATGAAGGTACCACGGCCAAGGCTGCCCCGGCTTTTAAAAGATCACGCCTGCTTATTGCCATTTTTGTCTCCTCTCACTCTTTTTAAAGTGAACGTAATTAGGTATTTTTTATGTGTTTAGAATGGTGAAGGTTCAAAACTGAAACCATTTCCATTTCTTCTAATGTAGCCACAATAAGGATCACCAAAATGCACTGGCAGTATCAATGAACCTGTATCGGCCGCCTTGTTTAAAAATTCATAGCGGGTATTACGGGCCACGTCCGGGTAAATGCAATAACCCGAATTGATTTCCGGCCTCACGATCTGCATGGGACTATGGAAAATATCGCCACTGAAAACCGCCTCTTCACCCTGTGAGCGAATCCGGAAGGCCACTTGACCAGGACTGTGTCCGGCAGCATCTTCCACCTGCAGGCAATCCGCAATTTCCATCCCCGGGCGAATCATCACAGACAAGCCTTCATTGACAATTGGCATGACGCTATCGTTAAACGACTCACCGAACACGTCTATTTTCTCTTCCTTGTTCTTGCCTTGTTCACAGAACCTGAAGTCCTGTTCAGGAATGTAATATTTGGCATTCGGGAAGGTTGGCGTCCAGCGGTTATCCACCCAGCGCGTGTTCCATCCCACGTGATCAGAGTGCAAATGGGTCAGCACAACATGCGTTACTTTTTCAGGGGGGGCACCGGCCGCTTCCAGCCACTCCAGAATCAGGTTATTCAGCATGTGCATGCGAGGAATATCCTGGCGATTCTTGAAGTTGCCCACGCCCGTATCCACCACGATAATATTTGAACCCGCGTGCACCACCCATAACTGAATGGTCACAATCAGTTTGTTCATGTGCGGAATCCAGTGATTGGGGGCCATCCAGCTTTCATTTTCTTCCAGGGCCTGCTGATCCATTTCCGGCAGCAAAAATTTTGGATCATGTGAAGGGGCGGAATATTCCTGGATTCGGGTTACCCGAATATCGCCAATTTGTTTAACTTGCATTATCTCTCCTTGACAGTGGATGGTTTTTAATTATTTTTATTTGATTGAGCTGGGGTGTTTGGCCAAAGGCACAACCTTGATGGAAAAATAAGGAAACATGGGCAAGGATGACAGCAAGTCATGCAATTCATCATTGCTTTCACAGTCAAAAATGGAAATATTGGCAGGACGACCTGCTACCCGCCACAAATGCACAAACTTGCCGGATTTCTGCATTTCAATGGCACGGTTTTTTTCTGCTTCACGCAGTTTGGCCAATTCAGCCGGATCCATATCGGCCGGTACGTTTACATCCATCATTACGCAATAAAGCATTTCATATCTCCTGGAAAATTGATTTATAATTTGTTCGTTATGCAAACTTTTGTTTGTATTATAGATAAATCTATTGTTTTGTCAATTATATTTTTCCCTTTATATGCGAGAAATAAATACCACAATACAATGTGATGTATCAATATTTCACCAAGATGAAGCTTGTCATTAAAGGAGACAGTAATGCGTTGGAAAAACAGACCAGATGGTTCTAACTGGGGAGAGTACGGGCCAGACGATCAACTGGGAAGACTGAATTTATTAACTGAAGAGGTGGTATTGAAAGCAGCAGCGGAAATAAAAACCGGCAAAACTTTTTGTCTTTCCCTTCCGCTGGATTACCCAGGTGGCAATGTACTTAACCCCCGCCGGACACCGCCACAACTTCAACCCACCGAGCGCGAAGGCCATCCCTACTTCAACTTCCCCATGGCAATGCTGATTCCAGGTGCCCATGATGTACTTAGCGATGACAAAGTGACCCTTTGCCTGCAGTATTCTTCACAGTGGGACAGTCTTAGCCATGTTGGCGCCCTTTTTGATGCCGACGGTGACGGTCACGCCGAACGGGTTTATTACAACGGCTTCAAGCCCAACCAGGATATTCAGGGACCCGCCGATTACGATGAAAGAAACAACTTTGCCCAAAGTGATACCGGGCTGAAACACTCTTCAGCCAAAGCACTGGACATTGCCAACTTTGCCGTCAAAGGCATTCAGGGCCGAGGCGTTATGGTTGATTTGGCTGCCCATTATGGCCGCGAACCCAAAATCATTGGCTACGATGATTTAATGCGTGTCATGGAAAAAGACAAGGTAGCAGTAGAACAAGGCGATATTCTTGTACTCCACACGGAGTTTGCCCAATACTTGCTGGAAGCCGGTAAAAACCCTGATCCGCATACGGTACATAATATCTGTACTGCCCTAAATGGCCAGGACGAAAAACTGCTTCAATGGATCAGTGACTCGGGCATTGCCGCCATTGCTGCAGACAATTATGGCGTCGAATACCCGGGGGGCTCTTTAACCGACCGGTGCTGCGCCCTGCTGCCATTGCACCATCATTGCATTTTCAAGCTGGGCATGCCTTTGGCTGAGTTATGGTATCTAAGCGACCTGGCCAAATGGCTGCGGGAAAACAAGCGTTCACGTTTTATGCTAACCGCGCCCCCATTAAGACTGCCGGGTGCGGTTGGATCACCCGTTACCCCTATTGCCACAGTTTAACAGCATAAACAAGGTAATGGCGCGGCACTGGCGCGCCATTACCTTGTATTCGACGAACCAAGCACCATACTGATTTTACGGGCTGCATCAAAAAGCACGGGCAGAAACTTTTTCTCCATTTGACTAAGAGAGGTTCTGGCTGACAGGGTTACCACGTTGATGGCCGCAATTGTTTTCCGGTCACGATCCAGAATAGGCACCGATATAGAACGCACACCTATTTCCAGACCGCCATCATTAATGGCGAAACCGTTTTTACGAATTTCGGCAATTTTTTGCCTGAATTTCAGTTTATCCACAATCGTATTTTCGGTATAGCCTTTAAGTTCGGCTTTTTCCAGCCAACGTTCAAATTCGTCTTCACTCATACCTGCCAGCAACACCATACCCATTGACGTTGTATGCGTCGGCAGACGTGTCCCGACCTCGATACTGTTGGAATAAACACGGTCTTTTTCCACACGAGCAACATATACAATTTCATCATTGTCCAGAACGGCCATTGACGATGACTCTCCCAAGGCATCGGTTACTTTCTGAATAATGGAATAAGCCGCTTCGCCCAAGCCAAAAGTTGAAAGGTAATCGCTGCTGAATTTCAATACCTTGGGCGTCAGCCAGAAAAACTTGCCATCAGATGCCACAAAACCCAAAGTACACAATGTCAGCAAAAACCTTCTTGCAGTACCCCTTGTAAGATCCGTTCTGGCAGCAACCTGGGTTAGGGTCATTTTTTGGTGGCCCTTTTCAAAACAGCCAAGCACGTTTAACCCTCGTGCCAGTGAATTAACAAAATCCGGCTCACTCATTTAAAATACCTATCCTGTAAAGTTATATAACTACCACCCTCCACCTGAGAACAGGCAAGAGGCTTCCTTGCTGCGTACAAACAACACGAATAATACATGAGTGAATTATAAGAAATTTGAAACTGTCTGTATCAAAATCATTTATTCTTTCTTTTTATACCACTGAGGGTAATACTCTTGCACAAGAGAACCTGAAAGATCCAGCGCATGACAGCCATTGACCGACAAGGGCCTGACCGCAGGATCTACCGGTATATTCCCTACAGTAGTCTGGATAGCTGCTGTCGCCATATTACCGATTAATTCAGTAATATGCGTACAGCCTTTTGTACCACCGAACAACTCTGCCACACGTGAGCGAAAACCACCCTTGATTTGTACTCCCTTCAGTTTGGCATACTCGGGGGCAATCCTTTCACAAACAGGTGAATAAGGGGTTGAATGCGACATAGCCTCTGCTTCCACGATCATCAGGGAATTATCAATAGTGATGCGTAAGGTCATTTCATGAATGGGCTTATTGGCAGGGTGCACATGGCTAACCAGCTTATGATCATGCGTTTTCACATCCTTGATATAACCTTCGATATCCCATAAGCCATCCTGTCTCTTGTAGCCCTCTATCAGAATTTGTCTCGTATGCGTTTTGGTCCGCTCAACCTTGGGTTCTGAAAATAATGCAGTCATATGATTTTCTTTGGAATTAGGAAAAATAAAAATGTGATTCGGATATAGCGTATGTAATATTAATCCTTACCATTTGTCCGATCAACAAACATTTGTTCGTATTATAAAAAATACACCTATTATGTCAATATAAATCTACAAGCAGCAATATTACAAATCAACGGGTACCAAATTTGATTAAAACCATAAACATAGAAAAGGGGGACTTCACCCCCTTTCAACTGTCCTGAAACTTACAGGCCTTCTTCCACCTGCTTCCTAAAGCGTTCCCAAGACCATATGCCCATTGCCAAAATCCCTGTATTCCTGCTTTTCAGGCTGGTAACCCACGGGCTTGATGGGTGATTTTTTTTCACCTTTATTGATGAACAGCTTTTTCCTGCTCCGTTTTTCAGGATCGGCAACCGGCACGGCATTCAGCAGATGCTGCGTATATTGATGCCGCGGGTTATGCAATACATCGGCGGTTTTACCGGTTTCCACAATTTGCCCCTGATCCAGCACCGCAACGCGGTGGCTGATCTGTTCCACCACAGACAAGTCATGGGAAATGAATAAATAGGCAATCTGCTCCTGTTGTTGCAACTCCTGCATCAAATCAAGCACCTGTGCCTGCACCGAAACATCCAGGGCAGACACACATTCATCAGCCACGATAATTCCTGGTTTGCTGGATAAAGCCCTGGCAATGCATATGCGCTGGCGCTGTCCAGCCCCAGCGTTTCACCAGGCCTCAGATGCAAACTGACATTTTCAACCGCATGTACATTGGCCACTTTCTTTTTCAGCATGCCTTTATAAACGGGAAAGCGTATCACCAGGTTCTCCACTTCCAGCACGTTACCTGCCCGGCTAATGCTGTCGGGTTCGTGCCGCCTGCCTCTTGACTTGACAGCATAAACCGGAGACCCACTACCCAACTTGGGCACCGAATCCAGCAACTGACGGGCGTAAGCCGTGGCAGGACGGGCAAAAAGCTGCCTGGTCTCTGCGATTTCCACCACTTGCCCGCTCCTCATCACCACGACCCGGTCGGCGATCTGGGCAACCACCCCCATGTCATGAGTAATAAAAATCACGGCGGTACCGGTTTCTTTTTGCAACTCGGCAATCAGCGACAGGATTTCTGCCTGAATCGTCACGTCAAGGGCCGTTGTTGGCTCGTCGGCAATCAGCAGTTTCGGGTTGCAGGCCAACGCCATGGCAATCATGACGCGCTGGCGCATGCCGCCTGACAGTTCATGAGGATACTGAGTCAGTCTTTTTTCCGGGTCGGTCATATGCACTTTCCTGAGCATTTCCAAGGCCTGTTCACTGGCCTGTGCCCGGGTGCTGCCCCGGTGCAGCATGAATACCTCCATCAACTGCTCACCCACCGTCAGCACCGGATTAAGCGAAGTCATGGATTCCTGAAAAATCATGGAAACATCATTGCCCCGAATTTGCCGCAATTGTTCGACACTGGCGGTTTTTAAAACCAACCGACAGGTTTTTAACTTCCAGCAAAGGGGTGGCTTGCTTGTGCATGTTTACTCTCCTACAAGCTCGGAGTGCCTGTCGCGGTTTTCAGGCATTTTATGAAAAGGGGGCATGGGCGCCAGCCAGTTCCTGCGCAAATCAGCGGTTTTCAGGCTGGCATGGAAACTGTCCTTGCCATGTACGGTCCAGGTCACCCGGTCATTCAACTCCAGCATGCCATAGGAACCGGCCGGTTCCGGATAAGTGGTAAAGCTTTCGGTTAGCGACTGCAGGGTGAAATGGGCCTGTCCGCCTACCATGGTCAGGGTATTCCAGTGCACATGCCCGGCAACGCAGGCTACCGGGACGTTGGCCGTTGCCAGCACCGCCTTGATGCGGGCAATCGAGCCAGGATAGGTGGCCACCGCCGGGTTGCGCTCAAAATAATAATTGCCCACAACCGAATGCCCGGAAAGCGGCACATGGCTGAAAATGGCCAGCGGCTTGGTAGCCGTATTAATAATGCCAGCCAGCCAGATCAGGTCAGCTTCAGGCAGAATGAATCCGCCCGGGCGGTGAATGCGGGAATCGGCACACCACAAAACCAGATTCCATGCTCCCATGTCAATCACGCGGTGCCCCAGTGACTGGGAAAAAATGGTTTCATTTTCTTCTACACTTAAATGATCCCGGTCATGATTGCCGCAAATATGGAAGACCGGCTCATCAATCAGGGAAAACACCTGTGCCACTTCCTGCTCAAGACGGTAATCGGTATCGTGATCAACATCGGAAATACGGTCGCCCAGATCAATCACCGCATCCGGTTTATTGGTTTTGACAAACTGCGTGAATTGTTCCAGCAAAGGCAAGGCTGACTGGCCTTTTTTGGTGACATGATTGTCACCGTGATGAATATCCGTTACCAGACAAAGTCGAATTGTGCTCATATTAATACTTCAGAATAATTGAATAAAACCGGGGCCTGCATCAAACCCCGGCCATTAACGAATGACTGCTTATTCGGCTACCTTGATGGAGCCGGCACGGAAGTCAAGCACATACGGGATATGCCCGGGTTTGGGTGCCCAGTCCACTTTTTTATTCATGCCCCATGACTCAAACGGCTGGTACAAAACCAGGAACGGGGGGGGTCGTTCTTGATGAAATCCATCAGCTTTGCATAAGCAGCCTTGCGCTGTTCAAGGTCCTTGGAGAAACGGAACTCCTGCCATACCTTGGCATATTCTTCGGTTGGCTTGAAACGGCCTTCACTTTCCGCCGGGCCACCGGGCGCCCACATCACGCCAAAAGAACCAAACGGATCAGCAAAATACAAAGGATTCGACCAGTTACGGGCATTCATGGTGGGATCACTTCCTGACCATTTGTCATCCACATTGATTTTGGTTTTTACACCAATGGCAGCCCACATTTCCTGGATGGCCTGCGCGGCCAGGAAGCCGTTAGTGTAATAAGTGGCCGATGTATCAAAGCGAATCTCTTCACCCTTGTAATCCGATTCAGCCAACAGTTTTTTGGCTTCGTCCAGGTTGTATTCAAAGGTTTTAAGTTCGGGCATGTATAAATCGCCAAACTGCGAGAAAGTGTGTGTGGGTGGCACAATGGCTTTGCCAAACCACAGGGCCTCGTTCAGCAAATCACGGTTAATCGCCATATTCAGGGCACGACGCAATTTGGGATCATCCATCAAGGGGTTCTGGGTGTTGTAGATCACCAAATGAAATAAAGGTGTGACGGCACTGGCCACTTTCAGCTTGCTATCGGCTTCTATCACATCCAGCTGATCTGGCGATACATTGGTAATCAGATCAACCTCATTGTTTTTCAGGGCGGTCAGGCGGCTGGACATTTCAGCAATCTTGCTCATGGTCACTTTATCCAGAGGTGCCTTTTCACCCCAGAAACCGTCAAATTTTTCCCATACCAAGCGCTCACCAGGAATGAACTCGGCAATTTTGTAAGGGCCGGTTCCTACCGGTGCCAGCGCAAAAGCCTCATAATCCGAATCTTCTGCCACCTTGGGGTCGCCCGATAACGCCTTGGTATAGGCAGCGGGAATAATCATCAATTGCTGCATGTTCAGCAATGTTTCCCACAACGGTTCTTCCTGTTTAACGGTAACGCGCACGGTGTAGTCATCAACCTTTTCCACCTTGTCGAAGTTGTTCATGCGATCTTTGGCACGAACCACATAAGGGGTAAACGAGGCATTAAACAAGCGGTCATAAGAAAACACCACATCATCCGCCGTCATTTCATCACCATTGTGAAACTTGACACCTTTGCGCAGTTTCAGCTCCATGACTTTAGGCTCAACCAATTCCCATGAAACAGCCAGCCCTGGCACAAACTCAGGGTTGGACTTGTTGTAATCCTTGTCGATAAGCGTATCAAAGGTGTTGTAATAGAATTGCTGGCCAGCGTTTCCCTTGACGCATCCGTTTGCAACTGGTTACGTAACACCGAGGCCAGAATGCCAATCGCATGCAAGGGCTGGCGCAAGTCATGACTGGCCGCTGCCAGAAAGCGGGATTTAGCCTCGTTGGCTTTTTCCGCCGCCTGCCTGGCCTGCTGCTCACGTTGTTCGGCCTCTTTAATCGCCGTGATATCGGTATAAATGGCCACGGTGCCACCATCACGGGTTCGCCGCTCGCGGCCCTGCTCCCAGCGCCCATTGAAATTCAGCATTTCAAAGGAACCCCGACAGGCCCGGTGCGCATCCATCCGTTTTTTGCGATAGGTCTCCGGGGTCAGGGTCACGTTCCTGACGTCTTCCACCAGCTGGCAGTCCAATGACAGGGCCAGCGCTTTCAGGCTATCCGAACCCATTAACATGATCCGCTGCCCCGCATATTCCCTGGCGGCATGATGAATGGTCATTTCACCGGCCAGCAGGATATTGGATGCAGGAATCTGTAAACCGATGGCTGCCAATTGCGCCGACAGTTCTGGCGCCGTATTTCTGGAGCTGTTGGACAGCAAACCAGTTTGTCGTCAGCCGCATGAATCAGCTTTTGTGCCCCCGGCAACGGTTTACCGCTGGCAATCAGGCAACCATCCAAATCAACCAGCACAATATCGGCCGAACGAAGCTGATCCTTGATTAATCCCATAAACCTGCAACCTGTAAATTTTGTTAAGCCCGTTCTTGAAGAAGAACAAACATATTGATGAGCTTGCATATTAAAGAGCGAAAATGACAGGTCCATTTAAATTTGTACTTGAAAATCATTATGTTAAGTACTTGCCCAGGTACTGGCCTGACCGCTTTGGATGTCAAATGACAAACCGGCATTTAGTGTTTTTTTTATCTGTTTGAATTATTTGAGTTATTTGTCAAACGCACGTCATGTGATGGAAGTACTTTAGTACTTCCGTTTCTTTTTACTGAAGGGCCATGAAGTTTTTATTAGCCGATGACCATGCCTTGATCCGCTCCGGACTGATCAGCCTGATTCAACAAATGCATGCCGACTGGCACATACACGAAGCCGCAGACTTGCCTTCAATAGAAAAATTGCTGCAAGCCATACCGGACATGGATTTGCTAATGCTGGATGTTCAGCTACCCGGATCAGAGGGCTTAAATGGATTGCGTAATATTCGCAAACAATGGCCAGCACTAAGTGTGGTGATGATTTCGTCTTCGGAAGATCCCGAACTTATCCGCCAATGCTTATCGTTTGGCGCTTCCGGATATATTCCCAAGTCTACCAGCAATGATGTGCTGGGCTCGGCCCTGAATCTGGTTTTATCGGGAGGTATATATATTCCGCCTGCAGTGCTGTCTGGACTGGGCGAGAGAAAAACGCCGGTAATAACCGGTCTATTATGCGAGCTTTCGCCGCCTCAGCTGGAATTGCTGGCGATGATAGCCCAAGGCTATTCCAATCAGGAAATAGCAATACAAAAAAATCTGGCGGTTCAAACCATCAAGAACCAGGCATCAGCCATTTTCAAATTACTGAATGCCAAAAACAGGATTGAGGCAATCTCAATCTACCGTTCAACAAACAGGTAAACGATCATTATCCAAGACCCGTTACCCTGATACCGCAACTGCTTCGCTTTACAGCCAGTAACCGCCAACATGCTGGCTGCTTTCTTCAACTTCAGCAATATTTTCTTTGGTGTCCTCAAACATTTCAACAAAAAAACGAACGGCTGAATAAACAGAAACAGCCACCGCGGCAAAGGGGGCAACGATACTTTCCAATCTAACCTCACGGGCTTCCTGCTTCATTAATTCACGCTTTACTTCATCTGACAATACGATTTGATTACTGTAATTTCGCATCACAAACTCCTTTTTCATATTATGGAATATGTAAGCATTATAGGGTAAACCCTAGAATATTGCAAGCAAACCCTTATAAACAATTGAATTATCAATATATTTTTTGTTTATAAAACCACGAATTTATGCTTTACCGGATTTTTTTAACGCTAAATCTCATCGTTATTTTGTAACTTCAAGTTTTTTAGGAGCTTGCCAGTCTAAATTGCAAGCCATAAGGCACATAAGTAACCATTCTGAAATGTTTTACTCATTGCCCACGTTCACCGTAACCGCCCCCAAGGCACTCACCAGCACCTGCGGATCAATCTCCACCAAATACCCTCTTCTTCCCCCATTGATATAAATCAGTGGCAAATCAAGAATACTGGCTTCAACCCATACCGGCATTTGCTTGCGCGTACCGAAGGGTGATGTACCCCCTACCTGATATCCCGAATGTCGGGAAGCAACATCAGGCCGGCAGGGTTGCATTTTTTTGGTCCCGATTTGCCGCGCCAGGTTTTTTAATGAAACCTCACGATCCCCATGCATCAGCACCACATGCGGTTTTGCCTGTTCGTCTTCCATGATCAGGGTTTTAATAACGGCATGTTCTGCCACCTTCAATTGCCTGGCCGATTCTGCCGTACCACCATGATCCACATACTCATAGGCATGACCAACATGGGGAATCCCGTTTTTTTTCAGGAATTGGGTTGCGGGTGTTTCAGATACGTGTTTTGCTTTAGCCATAAAAATCAAGCTCTTGGATGATGTTGTGCATGCAGGGCTTTAAGGCGCTCACGGGCCACATGCGTATAAATTTGGGTAGTGGAAATATCGGAATGCCCCAGCAACAGCTGCACCACCCGCAAGTCGGCGCCATGATTTAACAGGTGCGTGGCAAAGGCATGTCGCAGTACATGGGGTGACAGGGGGGCATTGACATCTGCCAGCAGGGCATATTTTTTGATCAATTGCCAAAAAGCCTGCCGACTCATGGCACAGCCTCTTCGGGTCACAAACAGGTCATCGGATTGCCGGTTACCCAACAGCAGGCTGCGGCTGTTTTTCAGGTAGACCTCAAGCCAATGCACCGCTTCCGCCCCCAGCGGTACCAGACGATCCTTGCCACCCTTACCCATTTCCACCCGCACGATGCCCTCGTTCAGGCTTAAATGCAGCACTTTAAGCGTGACCAGCTCTGATACGCGCAGTCCGGTTGCATAAAGGGTTTCCAGCATGGCACGGTCACGCAGGCCTCCCGGGGTATCAATATCGGGGGCTTCCAGCAACTCCATGACCTGGTTTTCGGTCAGGGTTTTAGGCGTTCGCGGGGGCTGTTTGGCAGACTGCAGGTCAAGGCAAGGGTCTTTCTGTATAAAACCCGCCCTAAGTACCCAGGCAAAATATCGCTTGAGCGAGGCCAAACGGCGGTTTACCGTGCTGGCCTTGCTACTGTCATATTTGCTGGCAAACCAATCCTGAATATCATGGCCATCGGCTTCAATTAATAATTTGGGGGGTTCCTGCTGGCCCAGATAGCGCTCGAACCCGTTCAGGTCCCGCCGGTAGGCAGCCAAGGTATTGGCCGATAGCCCGTCCTCCAGCCATATTGAATCGATAAATGCATCTATATCAGCCTGTTTCATGGTTTATTCAGACAGCCTTTAGGATTATTGAACATACCTGTTTGCAATGCAAAAGGCTTTAATGCCCTATTCTGTTCTATGATATGGACTTGCGCTTGCGGGGATAGAACCCTTAACCTATTTTTCATTGAAGTGTAGTGTATGCAGATTGCCTTTCTTGTTTTACCCGATTGTTTAATCGTCATTCTAGGCTGGATACTGTACAACAAGCTACATTTTTCCAAAGAGTTTTTTTCAGGGCTTGAAAAACTGGTTTATTTCATTTTATTCCCTGCTTTGCTGGTTCGCTCTATTGCCAGCACCCCCATGTCACTGGCCACCACCGGTAATTTCCTGCTGGCAACCACTGCCCTGGCCATAGTGGGCAGTTTATGCGTCTGGCTGGCCAAGCCGGTTCTAAAACCCCGCCCCATTGCCCTGGCGTCGGTGGGTCAATGTGCCTACCGTTTTAATACATATATAGGCTTGTCTTTGGCCCCCTCACTGGCTGGTCAGGCCGGTCTGGCCAGTATGGCCGTAATTGTGGGATTTTCCATTCCCTTTGTAAACATCCTGGCTGTCAAATCCCTGGCCAGCCACCAGGGCAGCAATCTGTTCAGGGAAATCCTTAAAAACCCACTGGTATTGGCGACTTTTGCCGGTCTTTTATTGAATTTCAGCGGTTTTTCCCTGCCTTCCGTTATGGACACCACTCTGATCAAGCTGGGTAACAGCTCCATCCCCTTGGGCTTGCTTTGCGTAGGCGCCAGCCTTTCATTGCAAGGCGGCAGCCGTGATGGCAAGCTGGTGGGCTGGATTCTGGCCATCCGCCTTGGCCTCATGCCCGTGTTTGCCATGCTTATTTCGATTGCACTGGGATTTTCGGTCATCGACACCCAAATGTTTGTGCTGTTTGCCGCACTGCCTACTGCATCGGCCGCCTTTATTCTGGCTACCCGCATGGGCGGTGACGGCCGTCTGGTGGCCTTTACCATTTCAGCAGGCACCATTCTTAGCGTTCTGACCATTCCGTTCTGGGTTTATGTGACCCAGCAACTGTTCAATTAATGACCTGCACTTGCAGTTGCCCCTTTTGGCCAGAAAAAGGGGTGGCTACCTGTCAATCCTGAAAAACACCCCCAGTTGGTAACACTGATCATGAAAATGCATGAAGAAACATCCATGAACTGTTGTTTTTAGACAATTTTTTGTTTTTTTCTAGAATTTACTTTAACTGAATTTATAATAAAAGTATTAAAAAAACCACATTTTCAGGTCTTATGTCCAGCCAACATGACAATTTTATAACTGTTTATTTACCAGACGAAAGCGCTACAGATCGTCTGGCGCAACAGCTTGCGGCCTTAATAAGTGCTGAAACATCAAGTGGTTGCGATCATGAACAGCCTCCAAGAAAAGGGGGACGCATCCACCTGAAAGGAGATCTGGGTGCAGGAAAAACAAGTTTTGCAAGAGCTTTTTTAAGGGCAATGGGGGTAACAGGGCGCATCAAAAGCCCTACGTATACCCTGCTTGAAAGCTATAAAGTTTCTAGCTTATACTTGTATCACTTTGATTTTTATAGATTTAGTGACACAAACGAATGGCAAGACGCAGGTTTCCGTGAGAATTTGCTTGAAGATGCCATCGTACTGATCGAATGGGCTGAAAAAGCAGGTTCAAGCCTGCCCTCGCCCGATCTTGAACTGTCACTCAACTACGCTTCCTCAGGTCGCGATGCAAAATTACAAGCGTTTTCGGAAAAGGGTAAATCATGGATAAAACAGCTACAACAAATGGATATACAAACACTCGTCCAATGACGCGTCGTCGTATTCTGGCCACAGCTGCTACTCTGTTGTCACTTCCCGTCATTTCGAAAGTAGCTCATGCGGCCAGCAGCCAAATTTTGGCCGTGCGTACCTGGCCGGCTGATGAATACACGCGTGTTACCCTGGAATTGAACGCCCCCCTCAAGGCCGAGCACTTTACCCTGTCCAACCCCAATCGTCTGGTGGTTGACTTGCAGGGCCTTAGCATGAGTACTGCCCTGAACTCGCTCATTTCCAAAATCAAACCCAATGACCCTTATATTTCTGCCGTGCGGGTCGCCCAAAACCGGGCCGATGTAGTCCGTCTCGTCCTGGATTTAAAGCAAGCCATTGCTCCCCAGGTTTTTACCCTCAAACCAATTGGCGATTACCAATACCGTCTGGTTCTGGACTTATATCCCAAGGTGGCCAAAGACCCCTTGCTGGCGCTTAGCTCCAATATGGCCGGTGACGACCCCTTGGCCAGCGTATTAGACAAACTTACCCAAAACCGCAGCAATATCCCTGTCCCCTCCGTTAACGGTCAGGTTCAGCCACGCCCGCCAGCCGCTGGCGGAAACCGTAACGGTGCCAACCGCCCAATTCTTATCGCCATTGACCCAGGACATGGCGGAGAAGATCCGGGTGCAATTGGCGGCCTGGGCACCAAAGAAAAAGATATTGTCCTGGCAATTGGCCGGCGCCTGCGCAATCTTATTAATGCACAGCCCAATATGCGTGCCTACATGACCCGCGATGCCGATTTTTTTGTCCCATTGCATGTTCGTGTCCAGAAAGCCCGCCGGGTCAAGGCTGACCTTTTCATTTCCATTCACGCAGATGCCTTCACCAACAAATCAGCCCGAGGCACATCAGTTTTTGCGCTTTCCCGCGGTGGCGCATCCAGTGCCGCTGCTCGCTGGCTGGCCAAAAAAGAAAACGCAGCCGACCTGATTGGCGGAATCGACATTGGTGACCATGACAGAAACACCGCCAGCGTGTTACTGGATATGTCCACCACCGCACAAATCAAAGATTCCCTGGATATTGGTCACCGCGTGCTTAACTCTTTGGCCCAGGTTAACGGCATCCAGAGCCGGCGGGTTGAGCAGGCCGGTTTTGCTGTTTTAAGGGCGCCAGACATCCCTTCCATCCTGGTTGAAACCGCCTTTATTTCCAATCCGCAAGAAGAACGCTTCCTAAGAAATACTAACAACCAGCAACAAATTGCAAGCGCGATTTTATCTGGTGTCAAGGGTTACTTTGCAACAAACCCGCCACTTGCCCGTATAGGGTAGACACATTGTCGCTTTTAAGGCAGAATAAAGATGCATGCGATAGTAGCGCATGCATTTTGCTGCAGTACCTTTACGGAGCCGTTTTACGGCTCCCTTTTTCATTTAGCTGAAATTTTCTTTTAGGCAAAATGCCAAGACGCCATATTTCCCCCCTTCCCGACCAACTCATCAGCCAGATCGCAGCCGGTGAAGTCATTGAGCGCCCTGCTTCAGTCCTTAAAGAACTGCTTGAAAACGCAATCGATGCTCAGGCCCGCGCCATTGAAATCCGTCTTGAAGGCGGGGGAATCAAGCGGATTTGCATTACCGATGACGGCACCGGCATTCCCAAAGAAGAATTACCTCTGGCCCTCATGCGCCATGCAACCAGCAAAATCACCTCACTCGAAGAATTGGAATCGGTCAACTCCATGGGTTTCCGTGGCGAGGCCCTGGCCTCGATTGCCTCGGTTTCACGGCTTGTCATCACATCACGCACACAGTCAGATGATCACGCCTGGCAAATAGATGCGGCTCACAATGAGGTGACACCGGCGTCTGGCAATTATGGCACCACCATAGACATGCGTCAGCTGTTTGACCAGATCCCGGCCCGCCGCAAATTTCTGAAATCAGAAACTACCGAATTGGGACACTGCCTGGATGCCATGGAAAGAATTGCCATGGCTTTTCCAGAAGTGGCTTTTCGCCTTTTTCATAACGACAAGGCCTACCGGCAATGGGTAAGTACCGATTCTTTTCAGCGCATCCGGGATGTACTGGGCGCCGAGTTCATTGATGCTGGTATTCCCTTAAATGCCGAAGTTGGCCTGGCCAGTCTGCATGGGCTGATTACCCAACCCAATGCGGCCCGCAGCCGTGCCGATAAACAATATCTGTACGTTAATGGCCGCTATGTACGCGACCGCACGGTGTCACATGCCATTCGTACGGCCTATGCCGATGTCTTGCACGGTGATCGCCAGCCGGCCTATGTATTGTTCCTGAATATCGATCCCAATACGGTCGATGTGAACGTTCACCCTGCCAAACATGAAGTGCGCTTTCGCGATAGCGGCGCGGTTTACCGTTTTGTCTCGCAAACCGTGGCATCGGCACTGGCCAGTGTAGGCGGACAGCAAGATGCCATGAACCGGCTGCCCACTCAAATGCCCGCAGGGCTTGCGCCTGCTGCCTTGCCAGACACAGTGATTCCTGCCAGTGACAGTACTACTTCCCCTGCCAACCGGCCAGCCACCCGCTTCAACCCCTATCAACGACAGACTCCTTTGGGGCTAGACCATCAACAGGCCTGGGTACAGGCTTACCGCCCGCTAGCGTCCCCTGGCCTGCCGCCAGCCAGCCACCTTAATGAAAACGCCCCGGGTGACAATACGGCTGGTGCAGCGGGTGCCGCTTTCAATCCCTCTGCTTACGCGGCCAACGTGACGGGCAAAACACCTCCTGCCTCCCTGCCCGAAGCAGATACGTTTCCACTGGGCATGGCCTTGGGTCAGCTGCATGGCATCTATATCCTGGCCCAAAACTCCAGGGGGCTTGTACTGGTAGACATGCATGCTGCCCACGAACGGGTGGTTTATGAAAAACTGAAAACCGCCCTGGACACGCACAACATGCCCAAACAAGACCTGCTAGTGCCGGTTGTTTTTCATTGTTCTGAAAAAGAAGTGGCATTGCTGGAAGAACACCAGGAGGCCTTGCACACACTGGGGCTTAACCTGACTGCTGCCGGCCCCCGTGCCATTACCGTACGTTCGGTGCCCGCTTTGCTGGCCCATGGTGACATCGAGTCACTGGTACTGCATGTTTTAAAAGACTTAAGCCAGGCCGGCATTTCCAAACATTTAACCGAACAACGCAATGAATTGCTGTCCACCATGGCCTGCCACGGCTCTGTCAGGGCTAACCGTCGCCTAAGCCTGGAAGAAATGAATGCACTGCTGCGTCAAATGGAACAAACCGAAAGGGCCAACCAGTGCAATCATGGCCGCCCCACCTGGTTTCAATGGACCATGAACGACCTGGACAAATTATTCATGCGCGGGCAATAAACCGTTCATTTACCGTCCTTTTCTCACTACTCTGACTTCAGGTAATGCTAAACTAGGCCATCAACAGGCAGCACTTACACTGCCTTTTTTTCTGCATCTTTCCTTCTTGACAGCCAACCCAATACCATGCCAACCCAGGACACCAGGCATCAAGCCATTATTTGTATTGCAGGACCCACCGCATCAGGCAAAAGCGCCAGTGTGCTGGCCATTGCCCAACGCTGGCCCATTGAAATCATTAATGTGGATTCCGCCACCATTTACAAAGGCATGGATATTGGCACTGCCAAGCCATCCAAAGAAGAACAGGCGCAAACCCCACAGCATTTGCTGGACATCCGAGATCCGGCACAAACCTATAGTGCCGCCGAATTCACCCGGGATGCCGCGAAACTGATCAAGACGATTCAAGCCCGTGGCCGGATTCCAATCCTGGCCGGTGGCACCATGATGTATTACAAGGCCCTGCGCGAAGGACTGAATGAACTGCCAGCAGCCTGTGACGAGATTCGCCAGGAACTGGAAAATTTTGCCCGCCAGCATGGCTGGCCTGCCCTGCACGCGGAACTGGCCAAGGTTGACCCGGCTACGGCTGCCCGCCTGGCACCCAATGACAGCCAACGCGTCCAGCGTGCCATGGAAATTTATCGGATTTCAGGTAAACCCATGTCTGTATTTCTTGCACAGCCAGCTGAAAAAGCGGGCGATTTTCTGTACCAAACCATCAGCCTTGAGCCGGCCAACCGCCTGGACCTGCACGAGCGCATTGCCGCGCGGTTTGACCAGATGCTGGAAAAAGGGTTTGTTGAGGAAGTCAGGCAGCTTAAACTGCGCCCCGATTTACACGCTGACTTGCCGTCCATTCGCTGCGTGGGATACCGGCAAATATGGGCACATTTGAATGGTGACTATGATTTGCCAGAGGCCCGTGAAAAAGCCATTGCCGCCACGCGTCAGCTGGCCAAACGCCAGATTACCTGGTTACGCGCTCAACCCGAGCGAATCCGGATTGACTGCATGGCCCATAATGTGGCAGAACAGGTTATTGACGCCATTGCCCATGACATGGATGCCACCATGCTGGCAATGGGCCAACAATAAGGGCTTGCCACGGCAAGCCCTCATATTGCTTTTTTGCGTTGTTTTACAATTTAAACAACGACAGTCTGTTCCATACCCTCTTCCTGCTGAACGATTTCACCCAGCTGGTAAACGGTTTCGCCCTGCTCTTGCAAGGTTGCGGTAATATCTGCGGCCTGGCTGGCAGAAACCACCAGTACCATGCCAATACCGCAATTGAATACACGATGCATTTCAGTGTCTTCAACATTGCCCTCTTTTTGCAGCCACTTGAACAGTTCAGGCAATTCCCAGGCGTCTTTGCTTAAACGGGCGGACAGGCCAGGTTGCAAAATACGTGGCACGTTATCTAACAGGCCACCACCAGTAATGTGGGCCAGACCTTTAATGTCTGTACCATGCTTGGCTAGTGCAGCCAACACCTGTTTAACATAAATGCGGGTAGGCGCCATCACCACGTCTACCAGGGGCTGGCCATGGAAATCGTCATTGGGCTGGGCCCCGGCACGTTCAATAATTTTACGAATGAGTGAAAACCCGTTAGAGTGCGCACCGCTGGATGCCAGGCCAAGTATTTTATCGCCAGCCTGAATGGATTTTCCGTTGATGATTTTGGCTTTTTCTACCGCACCCACCGCAAAACCAGCCAGGTCATATTCACCATCCGGGTACATGCCGGGCATTTCTGCGGTTTCACCACCAATCAGGGCACAGCCGGAAAGCTCGCAGCCTTTGGCAATACCGCCTACCACGCTGGCAGCGGTATCCACCGACAGTTTGCCGCAAGCAAAGTAATCAAGGAAAAACAGTGGCTCAGCCCCCTGTACCAGGATATCGTTTACACTCATGGCTACCAGGTCGATACCGACCGTATCATGACGATTCCATTCAAAAGCGAGACGCAATTTGGTGCCTACACCATCGGTGCCGGAAACAAGAACGGGTTCCTTGTATTTTTTGGGTACTTCAAACAAAGCTCCAAAACCGCCAATACCGGCCATCACGCCTTCGCGCATGGTTTTGGCAGCCAATGGCTTGATGCGATCAACCAGTGCGTCGCCAGCATCAATATCCACACCTGCATCACGATAGGTCAAAGAGGATTTTGTTGAATTTGTCATGAGAAACGAGCCTAAATATGTAAAAATGTCATAAATCAAATGGAGTAAACGCAATTTTACGATGAATGAGAAAAATTTACGCAGAAATCAGACACTTTTGTGGTCAGGAGTTGGAATTTGCCTGCTAATTTTACTTTATATCCTGTCTCCGGTGCTGACTCCATTCATGCTGGCACTGGCGCTGGCCTATATTCTGGCGCCTGGTGTAGATTTACTGGTGCGTTTGCACCTGCCACGCTGGATGGCCGTATTTCTCATGGTGTTTTTGCTATTTGCCGTCATTTCGGGATTCATGCTGATCATCATTCCATTGCTGCGCAGGGAACTTAATCTGGTCCTGGAGCAATTGCCATTATGGGTCCAGCAATACAATACCCAACTGGCACCCAACATTGATGAATGGCTTGGCGTCGACAGCAAACTGGATATCTCCCGCATTCGCCTGCTCTTGCAAGATGCCGTCACCGGTACCGACAGCCTTGTCACCACCGCGGTCAATTATCTGAAAGCCAGCGGCTCCACCCTTGTTTTCTACATTGCCAGTGGCCTGCTCACGCCCGTTGTCCTGGTTTACCTTTTATTTGACTGGCACACTTTCCTCAACCGTTTCAGTGAAATCATTCCACGCCGCTTTCTGAATGCCACCCTTGACATTGGCAATGAAATAGACAAACTGCTATCCAGTTTCCTGCGCGGGCAAATCCTGGTCATGCTGATTCTGGCGATTTATTACAGCATCGGCCTTTCGATTGCCGATTTTGACAGTGCGATTCCCATTGGGGTCATTACCGGATTACTGGTTTTTATCCCTTATTTGGGCTTCGGGCTGGGATTATTGCTCGCAATCCTCTCGGCTCTATTACAATTCGAGGGTTACTACGGTCTTATTGCCGTTGCCATTGTGTTCGGCATAGGCCAGGTTTTCGAAAGTTTATACTTAACCCCCAAGATTATGGGTGACCGAATTGGCTTGCATCCACTGGTCATCATTTTTGCCCTGTTTGTCTTTGGTGAAATTTTTGGTTTTTTTGGTGTTCTGCTTGCCCTGCCGATCAGTGCAGCCCTGTCGGTATTGATCCGTCGCGTTTATGGTCAATACCTGAATAGTACTTTTTATACAAATGAATGAACAATTAACGCTTGAAGTCTCCCCGGTTCCCGAGCCTACGCTTGACAATTTCATAGTGGGGCAAAACGCCGAGGCCGTTAACACGCTGTGTCACCTCCTGCCAGGGCAAGCGGTCTACCTTTGGGGAAGCAACGGCTGTGGTAAAACCCATTTGCTGAAAGCAATGGCTGCCTGCCACCAGGGCACTTATTTCAACCATGAAAGCCACCCTTTTCTGACATCCATTACATTCCAGAATACTCCCCCCCTGGTGGCCATTGATGACATTGAATCCTTAAACGAAGACCAGCAGGCCGAACTGTTCAGTCTGTATAATGAATGGAAACTGCGCAAGAACACGTCCGATGCCTTCATATTGCTGGTTTCGGGCGACGTTTCTCCGCTGGCCATGCCTATTCGTGAAGACCTGCGGACCCGGCTTGGCTGGGAACTGGTCTACCGGCTCGAACAACTCAGTGACGAGCAACGCCTTACCGCCTTGCAAAATCGTGCCCACGAAAAAGGCCTGCAATTAAGCCATGAAGTCACGCATTGGATTTTTACCCATTACTCGCGTGATATTGCAGCCCTTTTCAACCTGCTCGACGCCCTGGACACCTATTCGCTGTCTACACGACGCCCTATTACCGTCCCTTTACTCAAAGCTTTTTTCATTAAAACAAAATCATGACCTCTACCAATCTGGCGCTTTTCGATCTTGACCATACTTTGCTTCCCATTGATACCGATCGCGAATGGGTTGATTTCCTGGCTCGTAACAATCTGGCCGGCGACCCTGTGGCCATCCAGCAAAAAAACCATGAGCTGATGGAAAAATACACTGAAGGTATTCTCAGGATAGAAGAATCGGCCGAATTCATGCTGAGCTTTCTTAAAATGCACAGCCCCTATGACCTGGCCCGCTTCCATGAACAATTCATGTGTGAAGTGGTTCGTCCCGCCATTCAGGCCAGCGCCATCGACCTGGTTCGCCAGCATCAGCAAAACGGCGACCTGTGCTGCATTGTGACCGCCACCAATTCTTTCGTGACCTCTCCGGTGGCCCGTGCCTTTGGCATAGAACACTTAATTGGCACCCTGCCCGAATATATTAATGGTCGGTTTACCGGCCGTGTGGAAGGCATTCCCAGCTACAAAGAAGGCAAGGTAACCCGTGTCAATATGTGGCTCAGTTCCATGGGCAAAAAAATAGATGATTTTGCCGAAACCTATTTTTACAGCGACTCGCAAAATGACCTGCCCTTGCTTGAAATTGTCAGCAACCCGGTAGCCACCAATCCCAATGAAGTCCTGCGTAAAACAGCATACGAAAATGGCTGGCCAGTTCTTGATCTGTTTGCTTTAAAATAACAACACCTTCATTTATTCCGTTCATATGATCAAAAGCACCATTAAAAGCTTCGTCAATCGCCTGTTCAATTCCCCGGCCAGTGACACAAAAAAAACCAAAGCCCGGGTTTACCACCAGGAACAGCACGGCATCGATCGCCGGCTTGTCTCGCGCAACGCCATCAAGGTCTGCGAGGTGTTAAACCAGAAAGGGTTCCAGGCCTTTATCGTGGGCGGTGCCGTGCGCGATCTTATCCTGGGCCTGGAGCCCAAGGATTTTGATGTCGCCACCAATGCTACCCCCGAAGCGGTGCGTGCCTGCTTTCGCCGGGCTCGCATTATTGGCCGTCGCTTTCAACTGGTACACGTGGTTTTTGGCCCGGAAATCATTGAAACCTCAACTTTCAGGGCCAATAGCAATGGCCAGAACAAAACCGATGAACATGGCCGTATCCTTAACGACAACGTCTTCGGCACACAGGAAGAAGATGCCGCCCGACGCGATTTTACCCTTAACGCCCTGTATTACGATCCACTGACCGAGCAAGTCATCGACTACCATAATGGCCTGTCAGATCTTCGCAAACACCTCGTACGCATCATTGGCGACCCTGAAACCCGTTACCGTGAAGATCCTGTCCGCATGTTGCGGGCGGTTCGCTTTGCCGCCAAACTGAATGGCACCATCGAGCCCCACACCAAGGAGCCCATCAAGCAGCTGGCCGAGCTCATTTCCAATGTGCCCGACTCCCGTCTGTTTGACGAAACCCTTAAACTCATGACCTGCGGTAATGCACTGGCCTGCCTGAAACAACTTCGTGAAGAAGGCCTGCACGAAGGAACACTTCCCTTGCTGGATGTCGTCCTGAAGCAACCGGGTGGCCAGAAATTTGTAGAGCTTACCCTTGATCGCACCGATCATCGGGTTCGCCTGGGCAAATCGGTGAGCCCCAGTTTCCTGTATGCCGCCCTGTTATGGCGCCTGGTGGATGTTTACTGGAAACGCAATATTGCACAAAAAGAGCCGCCCATGCAGGCACTTATCCATGCGGCAGACCAAGTGCTTGAAGACCAGGTTCACAAACTGGCCATCCAGCGGCGTCACACCACCGATATGCGTGAAATCTGGTTCATGCAACCCCGTTTTGAACGTCCCGTTCCACGTCAGATCTGGAAAATGACCGAACAGCCACGTTTTCGTGCCGCCTGTGATTTTCTGCAATTGCGTGCAGCCAGCGGTGAATTTGATAGCGTCCAGGCACAATGGTGGATGGACCTGGCTGATACCGATGCGGCAGGTAAAATCCAGATGATCGAAGAACTGGCGCAAAAACAAAAGGGAATGCCCGCTACCGCTGCCAACACCGCACGCAAACGTCGCAAGCGTCGCTCACCCGCCCGCAAGAAAGCGGCTTTGCCACAACAGGACATTTCATGAACATCGCGTATATCGGCCTTGGCTCCAATCTGGGTGAGAGCAGGAATGTCCTGCAACAGGCACTGGCCGACATTAGCGCGCATCCGGCCATTCATAAACTGGAATACTCCCGCTTTTACCGCAGCAGTCCGGTTGATTCCTCGGGGCCCGACTATGTCAATGCGGTCGCCCGGCTTGAAACCTCCTTGGCCTCACTGGAGCTGCTGCATCTGCTACAAGAGATTGAAAACCGCTACGGCCGGGAACGTCCCTATGTGAATGCACCCCGCACGCTGGACCTGGACATCCTGCTATTCAACGCTGAAATCAATCACTCGACTGAACTGACCCTGCCACACCCACGCATGCACCAACGGGCCTTTGTGCTATTACCCCTGCAAGAATTGGCGCCAGGGATTATTCTGGCCCAAGGCTCCCTTGGCACCTTATTGGAACAGTGTAAAGACCAGGGCATTGAACTGCTTTGATTTAAAAAAACCAACAATAAAAAGGCCCCAAAAACAGGAAATACATCCGTTTTTTGGGGCCCGTTCAAACCCGGTTTTTTTGGGGTTAACTCAACCTCACCAGGGCTAAAAATTACAACTCTTCTACCGCTACTGGAATTTTACCGATTTTGGATTGCCATTCTCTTGGGCCTGTTTTATGTACAGAGGTTCCTTCGGAATCAACCGCAACGGTTACCGGCATGTCTTTCACATCAAACTCGTAAATGGCTTCCATGCCCAGGTCCTCAAAGCCCACCACTTTAGCGCCACGAATAGCTTTAGACACTAAGTAAGCAGAACCACCCACCGCCATTAAATAAGCAGATTTGTGCTTGCGAATGGACTCAATCGCGACCGGTCCGCGCTCGGCCTTGCCGATCATGGAAATCAGGCCGGTTTTTTCCAGCATCATGTCGGTGAACTTATCCATCCGGGTTGCCGTCGTGGGGCCCGCAGGGCCAACCACTTCGTCGCGTACCGGATCAACTGGCCCAACATAATAAATAACACGGTTGGTAAAATCAACCGGCAATGGCTCGCCCTTGGCCAGCATATCCTGAATACGCTTGTGGGCAGCATCACGGCCGGTAAGCATTTTGCCGGACAGCAACAAGGTTTGGCCAGGTTTCCAGCTGGCCACTTCCTCTTTGGTGAGGGTATCCAGGTTCACCTGTTTGGACTTGTTGTAATCGGGTGCCCAATGCACTTCTGGCCAATCTGACAAAGAAGGAGGTGTTAACACGGCCACACCCGAGCCATCCAGTACAAAGTGGGCATGACGGGTTGCCGCACAGTTTGGAATCATGGCAATGGGTTTGGACGCTGCATGCGTTGGGTAAGTATTGATTTTAACATCGAGCACGGTTGTCAAGCCACCCAGGCCCTGTGCGCCAATACCCAGTGCATTGACTTTTTCATACAGTTCGATACGCAACTCTTCGAGTTTGTTTTGCGGGCCACGGGCCAGCAGTTCGTACATATCGATGTCTTCCATCAGGGACTGCTTGGCCATTAGCATGGCTTTTTCAGCAGTACCGCCCACCCCAATGCCCAGCATGCCCGGAGGACACCAGCCGGCCCCCATTTGCGGCACGGTTTTCAGGACCCAGTCAACAATGGAGTCGCTAGGATTAAGCATGGCAAATTTGGTTTTGTTTTCAGAGCCACCACCTTTGGCCGCCACCTGCACGTCTACCTTATTGCCCGGAACCAGCTCTACATGCAAAATACAGGGCGTGTTGTCTTTGGTGTTCTTGCGTTCAAAAATAGGGTCTGCCAGTACAGAGGCACGCAACTTGTTATCGGGATCGGTGTAGCCACGGCGCACCCCTTCATCACAGGCTTCCTGCAGGGTTTGTTTCAAATCAAACTTGACATCCATACCGACTTTCAGGAAAACGTTCACAATGCCGGTATCCTGACAAATGGGGCGGTGCCCTTCCGCGCACATGCGGGAGTTGGTCAGGATTTGGGCAATCGCGTCTTTGGCTGCCGGGCTTTCTTCACGCTCATAGGCACGTGCCAGATGCTGAATATAGTCGGCAGGGTGGTAAAAACTGATGAACTGGATCGCATCCGCGATGGATTGGATCAGGTCCTCTTCTTTGATAATGGTAGTCATTGTTTGATCAACTTTTTCAAAAAACTAACGGTTAACAACTTTACTGTTTTATTTGCCTTTCCAGACCGGAGCCCGTTTTTCGGCGAATGCGGTTGCCCCTTCTTTCGCATCTTCAGAAGCAAAGATATGCGCCATGCGTGGCTGTTGCAAGGCAAACATGTCTTCCTGGCGCCAGTCTTGCGACTGCACCACAACCTGCTTGACAGTACGGACGGCCAACGGGCCGTTGGCCGCAATCTTGTCAGCCAATTTTAGCGCAGCTTCCAGCGCTTTGCCCGGTTCTGTCAGTTGATTGACTAAACCAAGCTGGTGGGCACGCTGTGCGGGAATCATGTCACCGGTTAATAAAATTTCCATCGCAACGTGGTAAGGCAGCCTTTGAGGCAGGCGCAGCATGCCGCCCGAACCGGGCACCAGGCCTCGTTTTACCTCGGGCAGGCCAAACTGGGCGTTGTCGGCAGCCACAATCAAATCGCAGGCCAGCGCCAGTTCGCAACCACCAGCCAGGGCATAACCCTCTATGGCGGCAATAAGAGGCTTTTGGGGCGGTGCTTCGCACAGCCCCCCCAGGCCCCGGCCCGGCACCACGGCACGACGCTGGGTTTTGGCAAATTCTTTCAAATCCATGCCGGAACAAAACGTATTGCCCTGCCCTGTAAGAATGCCCACCGTCAGGTCGTTATTGGCGTCAAGCTGGTCAAGCGCGGCGGCCAGCGCAAAAGACGTATCGTAAGTGAGGGCGTTGCGGGCTTCGGGCCGGTTGATCGTAATGACCAATACCCGGCCAATGATTTCTGATTTTACCAATTCTGTCACAGTTGTCTCCTGTATGTTCGGGGGTAATTCGGGCATTTTACCCTTTCAAACCGCAATTTACCCCTAGAACCACGACAAATACCCTAAAATCCAAGGTTTGGTTATTCATCCGATGCTAGAGTCGAATTCATGCTTACTTTTCAGCAAATCATCTTAAAACTTCAGGAATACTGGGATGCACAAGGTTGTGCACTGCTCCAGCCTTACGATATGGAAGTAGGTGCGGGCACCTCCCACACTGCCACTTTCCTGCGCGCCATCGGGCCCGAGCCCTGGCATGCCGCTTATGTACAGCCGTCACGCAGGCCCAAAGATGGCCGCTACGGCGAAAACCCCAATCGCCTGCAACACTATTACCAGTACCAGGTTGTGCTCAAGCCGGCCCCCCCGGAAATTCTTGACCTTTACATCGGTTCTCTGCAGGCGCTGGGCATTAACCCTCAAGAGCACGATATCCGCTTCGTTGAAGATGACTGGGAAAATCCCACGCTGGGTGCCTGGGGCCTGGGCTGGGAAGTCTGGCTCAATGGCATGGAAGTCACGCAATTCACTTACTTCCAGCAGGTTGGCGGCCTTGACTGCCCGGCCACTACCGGTGAAATCACCTATGGCCTTGAGCGCTTGGCCATGTACCTGCAAAACGTGGAAAGTGTTTATGATCTTGTCTGGACCCAACGTCCCAACGGAGAGGCCGTTTATTACCGCGACGTATTCCACCAGAATGAAGTTGAGCAATCCACCTACAACTTTGAATACGCCTCAACGGAAATGCTGTTTGCGCATTTCAATGATTACGAAGCCGAAGCCAAAAAACTGGTCGAAATCCCGTTGGCCCTGCCTGCCTACGAAGTCGTCCTGAAAGCCGCCCACACCTTCAATATGCTCGATGCCCGGGGCGCCATTAGCGTTACCGAACGGGCCAGCTATATTGGCCGCATCCGCAACCTGTCCCGTGCAGTTGCCCAGTGCTATTACGACTCCCGCGAACAGCTTGGCTTCCCGATGCTGAAAAAACAAGAGAATGCATAAATGTCAACGAATCCTTTACTGATCGAATTACTTACCGAAGAACTGCCACCCAAGGCATTGCAAAAACTGGGCAAGGCATTTGCCCAAGGCGTTTACGAATCTTTGAATAAACAACACCTGCTAGGCGAACAGTGCAAGCTTGAATCTTTTGCTACACCGCGCCGCCTGGGTGTTCGCTTAAGCCAGGTATTGGCACAGGCGCCCGAACAGGCCTTTGCAGAAAAACTCATGCCCGTCAAAATCGGACTTGATGAAAACGGCAATGCCAGTGCCGCCTTGCAAAAAAAACTGGCTTCCAAAGGCCTTGAGCACCTGGCCGTCGCCGATCTTACCCGCGAGTCCGATGGCAAACAGGAATATCTAATCGCCAAAGGCACCGCTCCCGGTGCACAATTGGCCGCTTTCCTGCAAACTGCCATCGATGAAGCGATTGCCGGCCTGCCGATTCCCAAAGTCATGCGCTATCAGCTGGCTGACGGGCAAACCAGTGTCCGTTTCGTGCGCCCCGTACATGGCCTGGTTGTCCTGTTTGGTGACCAGGTACTCCCCGTTAGCGTGCTGGGCATTTCTTCCAGCCATGTTACCCGTGGACACCGTTTCCTGAGCAATGCTCCGGTTCAGTTAAACCATGCCAATACCTACGAGCAGCAACTGCGCGACGAAGGCAAGGTCATTGCTTCCTATGAAGAGCGCCGTGACATGATCAGCGCACTGCTGGCTGACAAGGCTGCCTCGCTGGGTGCCACCATTGGCAATGACCCCGAAGTTGCCGCCCTGCTTGACGAGGTGACTTCACTGGTGGAGTACCCGGCAGTGTATATAGGCCAGTTTGAGGAAAAATTCCTGGCCGTACCGCCAGAATGCCTGATCCTGACCATGCGCCTGAACCAGAAATACTTCCCCCTGTTTGACCCGGCCACTGGCAAGCTGACGCACCGCTTCCTGATTGTCAGCAACATGGACATCGAGAATCCACAACAAATTATCGAAGGTAACGAGCGGGTTGTGCGTCCACGCCTGGCCGATGCCGAATTCTTCTTCAACACCGACCGTAAAATGCCATTGGCCGCCCGGGTTGAACAACTGGCCACCATTGTGTACCACAACAAATTGGGAACCCAGCTTGAGCGCTCCGAACGGGTCCGGAAAATCGCCGCTTACATTGCCCAGCAACTTGGCGCCAATGTTTCACTGGCCGACCGTGCAGCCCTCTTGGCCAAAGCCGACTTAAGCTCCAACATGGTGGGTGAGTTCCCCGAACTGCAAGGAATTATTGGTGCCTATTATGCCAAGGCCGATGGCGAACCCGAAGAAATCGTGACAGCCCTGGCAGAGCAGTATCGCGTGCGTTACGACAAACCGGTAAGCCAGGAAACCTTAACTTCAGCCATATTATTTATTGCCGAGCGCACTGAAAGCCTGGTCGGTATTTGGGGCATTGGTCTGGTGCCCACCGGTGAACGTGATCCTTACGCCTTGCGCCGTGCCGCACTGGGCCTGATCAGCGCGGTTGAACAATTGGCCGCCGGTCATTTCCTGAACCTGCAAACCAGGCTTTCCCTGAACGAGCTGCTTGAATTTGTCGCTGGCACGTTCGAAAAGATCAGCCTGAACCCAAACACCGTAGCCGAAGTACAGGAATTCATTTACGAGCGCTACCGCAATCAACTCAATAACGATTATGACCGCTCGGTGGTTGACGCTGTTATTGCTTTGGCGCCACCACTATACGAGATTATCGACCGGATCAGGGCCGTTACCGCCTTCACGCAATTACCCGAAGCCGACAGCCTGGCTGCCGCCAACAAGCGTATTGCCAACCTGCTGAAGAAAGTCGACGGTTCGCTGCCTGCGATCAATACCGAAATACTGCTTGAGCCGGCAGAAAAAGCCCTGGCCGACACGATTGAAACCATCCAGCCTGTTGCCTTGGATCACTTTGACAAAGGTGAGTTTGAAGCCAGTTTAAGCAGTATTGCCAGCACACGTGAAGCGGTTGATACCTTCTTTACTGATGTGATGGTCATGGCCGAAGACCCTGACATCCGCAATAACCGTCTGGCTTTGCTTTCACAATTACATGGCACCATGAATCTGGTGGCTGATATTTCCAGGCTGGCAAAATGAAGCTCGTGATTCTCGATCGGGATGGCGTCATCAATCAAGACCGCACCGATTTTGTTAAATCGGCCGACGAGTGGGTTCCCCTGCCCGGCAGTCTTGAAGCCATTGCCCGCCTGTACCGGGCAGGCTGGAAAGTGGTTATTGCCAGCAACCAGTCCGGCCTGGGCCGGGGTCTGTTCAGCATGAGCGACCTGAACGCCATGCACTCCAAAATGAATCAGGAACTCACTTTGCTGGGCGGGCAGGTTGATGCCATTTTCATTTGCCCGCACAAGCCTGATGACGGCTGTAATTGCCGCAAACCATTGCCGGGCATGCTTCACGATATTATTCGCCGCTACGAAATAGATCCGGCACAGGTTCCTGCCATTGGTGATTCCCTGCGTGACCTGCAAGCTGCCCAGGCCGCAGGCATGAAACCCTGGCTGGTGGAAACCGGCAACGGCCTTAAAACAAAAAACGACCCCAATCTGCCTCCTGGCACACAAATACGTGCCAGTCTGGCTGATATTATCAACGAATGGTTGCGGGAAAACTAATCATCATGTCCTTTTTACGTGCCCTGCTGTTTCTGGTTTTTCAAGCCATTACTGTCATTCCCTTCGCGCTTGGGTGTTTCCTGCTGCTGCCTTTACCCTTCAAGTGGCGATACCGTTTCACGGTAGGCTGGCCTCATCTGCTGATGTGGGGAGCCAAATATATTCTTGGCATCAAATGGGAAATCAAGGGAAGAGAAAACATTCCCGGCACACCGGTTGTGTTTCTAAGCAAACATCAGTCTGCCTATGAAACCCTGCTTTTTCCCTGGTTCTCACCCAAACCGGCCTGTTTTATCTACAAAAAAGAACTGAATTACATCCCGTTTTTCGGTTGGGCGCTGGCCAGTTTGCGTAATATTCCCATCAACCGCTCCGATCGCAAAGGCGCCATGCAACAGGTATTAAGTATTGGCAGCCAACGCATCCGCGCCGGACATAGTCCGGTTCTGTTCCCCGAAGGAACCCGGATTCCCGTCGGACAAAAAGGCCGCTATCAATCAGGTGGTGCGCGTCTTGCCGTCCATGCCGGTGCCTCGGTCGTTCCGGTGGCGCACAATGCCGGAGAAGTCTGGCCGCGCAATTCCTTCATTAAAAAGCCCGGCCTGGTTACCTTCTCGTTTGGCCCTCCCATCTCTTCAGAAGGCCTTACCCATGACCAGCTTAACCGCAAGGTCGAAGAATGGATTGAAGGGGAAATGCGTGTGCTTAGCCCGCATCGCTACAACGACAAGACCTGACTTGCCCCAATGCGGTTTTATCCATGAATCAACCATCATTTACCAACTCCACCCATGGATAAAATTCCTTATACCCTTCAGCGTTCCAATCGTCAAAGCATTGGCTTTACGATTAACGCCGAAGGGCTGAAAATTACCGCCCCGAATTGGGTATCGCAAGCGATCATCGACCAAGCCATCCAGGCAAAGAAACCCTGGATCCAAAGCAAACTGCAACAGTGGCAACAACAATCCCATGCCCCCATCTGCTGGCAGAACGGCATGCAGCTGCCCTATCTGGGCCGGCAGATTATTGTGCAACTGAACCCGCAGCTGGCTTCATGCCGCTATGAGGGCAATTACAATCTGGCGCAAGATAACGATCGGCTCTATGTCAACCTGCCATCCACGGCAAATGCCCAGGCAATTAAATCAGCCTGCACCCAGTGGTTTCAGGGGCGTGCCCTGGCCTGGTTTGAAACCCGCCTGCGGCATTTCCAGCAAAGTAGCGGAGCGAAACCCCTGTGTCTTCGCCTGTCCAGCGCCACAACCCGTTGGGGATCCTGTAGTGCCAATGGCCACATTCGCCTGAACTGGCGGCTGATACACCTTTGCCCGGAGCTGATTGACTATGTCATTGCGCATGAACTTGCACATTTGAAAGAAATGAACCACAGTCCCCGTTTCTGGGCCGAGGTTAAACGGATTTTGCCTAATTACGAAGCCGCCAAAAACAGGCTTAAACAAAAAAGCCTGCGCACCCTCCCCATCCTTTAATAGAGGATGAAAATTGTAAGCCGCATTAAATATTCACTTATATAATGCGGTTGTCTCTTTCTTGCAGTAACCGCCATTTAAATGCGCACCACTCATCATTCTGCAAAGAGAGGTTTGCTAAAATAGCCCGCTTATCACCATTTCCAACAGGAGTTATCATGCAATTTTTACACACCATGCTTCGAGTCGGCAACCTCGAGCGTTCCATCGAGTTTTATACAAACGTGATTGGCATGAAACTGTTGCGTCGCTCCGAAAATCCCGAATACAAATACAGCCTGGCTTTCCTGGGTTTTGAGGCCAACCCCCATCAAGCCGAACTTGAACTGACCTATAACCATGGCGTTGATACCTATGAGCTGGGTACTGCCTATGGGCATATTGCCATTGGCGTGCCAGATGCCTACAAGGCCTGTGAAGCAGTCAAAGCAGCCGGTGGTAACGTAACGCGTGAGGCCGGCCCTGTTAAGGGTGGCAGCACCGTTATTGCTTTTGTGGAAGACCCCGATGGCTACAAAATCGAGCTGATCGAACGCAAAAACATGCAAGCTGAAGGCTCAGGCTTGCGTTCAGAGTAAATCCTGTTAAACAACCATAAAGTTAAAAAGGTACATCATGAAAACAACAAATATTGTTATTGGCGCGTTGGTTGCCGCCGGTGTCGTCTGGGGAGGCTCTACCTGGTACATTGGCCAGCAGGCCAAAGGTCAAATCGATAAATCCGTCAGCAATATCAATGAATTTCTGGCACAAACCTCTCCTAATCTCAGCCTGAGTGAAGTCAGCTATGAAAAGGGGTTTCTTTCTTCTACCGGGATCTATAAGCTGAACATAGATATACCTGATCTGCCAGAAGAGCTGTCCAATATTACTTTCCTGAACAAGGTTTATCACGGCCCCTTGCCGTTAATCCAGGATGGTCGTTTTACTCCTGCTTTGGCCATTAGCGCAACCACGCTCATTAACAATGACAATACAAAAGTACTGTTTGATGCTGCCAATGGGCAAGAGCCTTTTATCTCCAACAGCATACTTTCTTTTGCCAAAGAAATAGAAAACACCCTTAAAACCGCCCCGCTGAAATTCGTTGACAAGAACAGCGAAATAACCGTGGAGCCGATGCATGCGATTACCCACACCAATCTTGATTACGCCTTTTTCAATACAGAAGCCACGGGTGGCGCGATTAAAGCCAAGGGGGAAAGCACAGCCAGCATCTCTATGAACGGCTTTAAACTTAGTAATAAAACAACCCGTACCGCCAACAAAAATTATATTGGCGATGCTTCCGTCAAATTTGAAAAATTCAATATTGCCGATCCCGCGCAAAGCGTTTTAATCGACTCTATCGACGTGAATGCCAGCACTACGGAATCTCCCAACGGCCTGCTCAATGGTGATATCACCTATTCCGCGAACAATATCAACGTCAACAAGATTGATTTTGGCACAACCAGCATGAAAATGATGGTGAACAACCTGGACATGAAGGCGGTCAATGATTTTAGCCGTGCAACAGCCAGCCTGAACCTGGGCTCCTCCTCATTGGCAGAGGAAGAAGAACTGGCCAGGCATTTCGAAACCCTGTTTGTCAAACTGGCTGATGCCAAACTTGAATTTCGTATTGAACCCTTACGTATCAAAGCGACAAGCGGCGAAGCATTACTGAATTTCGGGGTTGTTTTTAACGGAGAAAAAGCCTCTTCCGAATCAAGGGAATCCATGGAGTTATTTGCAGCAGAAGCGTTGCGCAAAGCCAATATATCCTTTTCTGTTGATGACAACCTTATCAAAGAATTTGGCTCGGGCGTTATTCAGATATCCGAAGGGGCAGACAAGGCGACTGCTGATGCCGAAGCGCAAGTCATATCGGGAATGGCGGGCCTTATTTCAGAACAATCCGGCATGGCTGTTTACAAGGATGGAAAAACCACTTCTGCAATCACTTACGATGCCGATCAGCCCGAAGACAGTCAGATTGATTTTAATGGCAAAAAAATGGGCTTGAACGAGTTCGCCATGACAGCATCCTCCCTGCTTGGCCTTACAGGTTCATCGGCTGCCCCTGCTCTGCTAAATGAGGAGGAGCTTTTTCAAGCCCTTGAAAACGATACGGTAGAAGAACCAGCAGAACAAATGAATGAACCAGTAGAAGAGGCTAAACAGCAAAAAGCTGAATAAGCCATTGATGCGGCCTAAATGCATACCATACCAGGCCGCTCTTCATATACGGATTAATTGAAACTGATATTAATCAGGAGCATTCAGTCCGGCAGTCCGGCCTTTTTTATTAACAGGTGATAGCCCAAAATCACCTGTTAATACCTTCTCTTATCAGGCCTATGTGCATTTTTGGCGAGCCGGTTAATTGCTACCATAAAAAGCACGCATGCGCTGCGCATCAACTTCATTAGCTGATGCAATAGCCTGGGTCTGCCTTGGCGGATTTGCTCTAACAGTGCTTACCGGTGCTGCATTAACCGCAGAAGCAGCGGGCGCTACTCTTGGCGCTACATTACTGGCCACCGCATTATCAGGTAAACCCTTGGCGGTTGCTGTGCTGGGACAACGTCGGCCGGTTGCTTCATAAGCCATGCGATTCACGTCTTCCCCAAAACAGAAAAACCGCATGTCGGCAACCTCTTTGTAACCCAATTTATAGGCGATACTGGTATCCTCCCGGGCATTACAAGCATCCGACTCACCCGCTACTGATCCACCCAAACCAAATCCGGTAAACCCAACGCCAATGGTATTGGATTGACCGCAGTTATTAGCTCCACCAAACATGCTAGAGGGCGCATATACATTGGGCGTAGTGTGAATTCGCTGGCTTTTCCGCTGTTCTGCCCCTTCAAAAGTTAGGCCAACTATCGCATTAGCACCAGAATCAGCGGACATATTACCAGAGCTTGACATAGCGCCGGAAACTGCGCCAGAGGAAGAAACGGCATCAGAACCCGCATTAATCTGTGCCGATACTTGGGTTGATGCAAACAATAATGCAATTACAGTGAATATTTTTTTCATGGCGATTCCTTCAGGAAGGGGATATTATCCCCTTCTAAAATATAAGGTTGTTATAGTTTTCTAGGGATTAGTCCCTTAGCTCAGGGATTTGTCCAAACCCCAAAACCATTAACTCCAAAGCCACCCCCGGCATTAGCTCCCCAATTACCTCCTGCTGAAGATGAAGAGCCTTGCATCGCTGTTCCAAAAGAGAAGCCTTGATTACTTTGTGTTGAAGTAGAGGTTCCACCTGTTGACGTACCCACACCACCAGGACCGGCAACTACAGTTGAACCTGAAGAAGTCGTATTAGTTGCGGTAGAAGTATTCGCTGCTGCCCCATTAAAAATTGAGCCCTGAGCACCAGATGCTTCAGAACCACCAGAAGCAGTGCTACCAGCCATTCCACCAGCTGTATAAGTACCAACAAAAACACCTGTAGCCGATACACTTGTTGATGCCAAGGCCAAAGCGGTAATAAGTAATAATTTTTTCATTTTGCTGCTCCTTGAAATTATTTTTTACATGTAAAGCTCATTTACATCCAGTTGCTTGAAAGCAATCGATTTCTCTATTTTTTTATCTGAAAAAATAAATTTACAACCGATTGCTTTCAAATTATTTTAATAATCAATGATGCCAATTAAGGAGTTGTCCAGCCACCTACACCAAAAGTGCCAAATCCACCTCCAGCTGTTGCTCCCCAGTTACCTCCAGACCCTGCTGAAGAACCTTGTATGGCAGTTCCAAAAGAGCCACCCAAATTGCCCTGAGAAGATGTAGAAGTACCACCAGTTGAAGTAGCGACGCCTGTTGGTCCAGCAACTACCGTCGAACCTGATCCTGTTGTATTAGTTGCACCAGATGTATTACCTGCCGCACCAAACAAGACTGAAGCCTGACCACCTGCTGCCTCAGAACCACCAGAGGCACTACTGCCAGCCATACCACCTGCGCCATACCCACCAATGAAAACACCCGCTGCTGAAACACTGGTTGAAGCGAGGGCAAGGGTGGTAATAAGTAGTAGTTTTTTCATTTTGCTGCTCCTTTACGGATTCATTTTAGGACCGGATGCCGTCCGGCACGGTTACAACAAAATGGAAGGGCTTGATTGATCCATAACTCTTTACATTCATATGTCATCATGAACAACAAACTATCCCATCAATCTCGGTAAACACTGAGGGTATTAAACCGAAATCTTGATTTGCTACGTTTTTGATACGAACAGCCACTTCCCTGATAAAAAAGGGAATTGATACTTGCGTTCTGAATAAAGTACAGAAACAGTGAAAGTTGAAACTTATATATTTTGTTTTCTAAAACTTATACTGCTATAGGATTTTGAATTGCTGATAGTAGATAAAAATTTATGTATGATGGCCCAGTACTTGCCGGAACCACTTTATTTGCTGCATACCTGCTTTTGTTGAAATTAATTCTACATGAATCAATAAAGTTTTCAACACTTTAATTGATATTTTCTTACTTTTTTGTAACATTGCAAAAATTATCATATTATGAGAAAAAACCAAAATGAACCTAAGACGCACTAAAATTGTGGCTACATTGGGACCTGTAACCCAAACGCCCGAGCAAATTGAGCAAATGATTCTGGCCGGCATGAATGTTGCAAGGTTAAACTTTTCTCATGGCAACCACCACGAACACCGCCAAAGAGCCCAAATCATCAGGACAATAGCACGCAAGCTGCAAAAACATATTGCGATCATGGTTGATTTGCAAGGCCCGAAAATCCGGATTGCACGATTCATCAACGGACATGTTACGTTGCAGGCCGGACAACCCTTTGTTTTATCCAATATCCATCCACACAATGCAGGTACTGCACATATTGTTGGCATCGACTACCCAGCCCTTGTTACAGATTGCCAACCCGGTGATGAACTGCTACTGGATGATGGCCGAGTCGTGCTGGAAATTACCGGCATTGAAGGCCAGGAAGTGCACACCCGTGTAGTGACAGGTGGATCGCTTTCCAACAACAAAGGCATCAACCGCAAAGGTGGCGGCCTTTCCGCACCCAGTCTTACCGCTAAAGACGAGGAAGACATTAAACTTGCCGCCGACATTCAAGCTGACTATATTGCTGTTTCTTTTCCTCGCTATGGCAGCGATATTGAACACGCCAGGCAGCTTGCCCAACAAGCCGGCAGCCATGCCTGGATTGTGGCCAAAATAGAACGCGCTGAAGCCGTAATTGATGACCAGGCACTGGATGCGTTGATTACGGCCAGTGATGCCGTCATGGTTGCCCGTGGCGACCTGGGTGTCGAAGTAGGTGATGCGGAATTGGTAGGCATACAGAAAAAAATCATCCTGCACGCCCGTACCCTGAATAAAGTGGTTATAACCGCCACTCAAATGATGGAGTCCATGATTACCAACCCCATCCCCACGCGCGCCGAGGTGTCTGACGTTGCCAATGCCGTTCTTGACTATACCGATGCGGTCATGCTGTCGGCCGAAAGCGCGTCAGGAAATTTCCCGGTAGAAGCCGTAATGGCCATGTCGCGCATTTGCATGGGTGCGGAAAAACATCCAACTTCAAATAAATCGGGTCATCGTCTGGGGCAGGTTTTTCCACGCTGTGATGAAACTATCGCGCTTTCCGCCATGTATGCCGCCAATCACTTCCCCGGTGTAAAAGCAATTGTTTCCCTTAGCGAAAGCGGCCATACACCTCTTATCATGTCGCGCATCCGTTCTGGCGTTCCTATTTATTGTTTTACCCGGCATAAGGAAACCCAAAACCGCGTTGCCCTTTTCAGGGGCGTTTATCCGGTAAATTTTGACAGTAGCCATCTTGATCCTGCCATACTTATGCAAACCGTCCTTGATGAGTTGAAAAAACACCAAACCTTGAATAGCGGCGACTGGATCATTGTGACCAACGGAGACAATAACGCCCCCCAAAGCGGCACTAATAGCATGAAGCTGATTTGTGTTAATTAATTTAAATTTGAATTTATGGTAAAAAACATTAACCCTTAACCGTTCAAATAACTCGTTCCCACGCTGGGATGCATAAACCATGAAAATCATCATTGCCCCTGACTCATTCAAAGAAAGCCTGCCTGCCCATGAAGTGGCCAGCGCTATTGCCAAAGGTGTAAGGCTGGCTGCTCCAAATGCAAACATTCATTGCGTCCCCATGGCTGATGGCGGTGAAGGAACCGTATTGGCCATTGCACAAAGTACCCACTGCAAACTCATGCAAAGCACGGTTCAAAATGCAATGGGAGATCCGGTTACAGCCACCTGGGCCATAACCAACAGTGGTACGGCAATTATTGAAATGGCCAGCGCTGCCGGTCTTGAACAAATCCCCCCCCAGAACAGAAATGTACTGTGTGCCAATACGTTTGGGGTTGGCCAGCTTATTCTTGAAGCGTTAAATCAACAGGCCAGGCACATCATACTTGGCTTGGGAGGATCGGCCACCAACGATGGCGGAGCTGGCATGGCTGCCGCCCTGGGCATTCAATTTATGGGTAAAAACAACACATTACTGAAACCCCACCCCAAAGACCTGACCCGGCTTGAAAAAATTGATTTTTCCGGCATAGATCCACGCCTGTCGCAGATTAGCTTTACCCTGGCTTCCGATGTGAATAATCCTTTGTGCGGACCCCATGGTGCCGCTGCGATTTTTGGTCCACAAAAAGGGGCAACGCCAGAACAGGTTCTGTTCCTTGACCAGGTCATGGCAAATTATGCCGATATTACCGCCGCCACGCTTGGCAAAGATATGCGTCATGAACAGGGTGCAGGCGCTGCAGGGGGGCTTGGTTTTGCAGGCCTGAGCTTCCTGAAGGCCCGGTTTCGTCCAGGGGTGGAAATTGTTGCCGAATTTGCAGGGTTGGCGCAGCTTATTGAAAATGCCGATCTGGTTATTACGGGTGAAGGAAAATTGGACGAGCAGACCCTTCAGGGTAAAACCCTGGCTGGCATAGCTGCCCTGGCACAACAGCATAACGTACCGGTTATTGTGATTGCCGGAACGCTTGGCAACAATTACCAGGCGCTGTACAGTAAAGGCATTAGCGCGGCCTTCAGCCTGTGTAATGGCCCCATGAGCTTGCAAGAGGCCATGCAAAAAGCATCCTGCCTGCTACAAGATCGCAGCCGGGATATTATGCAGGTTTTTCTTGCCAACCTTACCAATAAAGGTCTTTAAAACCATAGGCTTGAACAGTTCAAACCTATATTTTTAACTCATTACCACGATAGAGTGCAGTGCCCCCCAAATGTTGGACACCCATGCAACTTTTAGGGGGCAGCTCAGAGCGTAGGAACGGATATTTTACCGCTATCCAGCAGATAATCTGAAAGACGGATAAAATCGGCCACACTTAAAGCTTCGGCCCGCGCCGTTTCCTTAATACCTACCGAATCCCAATCTATTTCCCAGTCAGCCAAAGAGCGACGCAACATTTTTCGGCGTTGCGAAAAAGAACGTGCAACCACCTGTTCAAACACCTGCCATTGCTTTGGAGCCGGACGTGAATCGGGCAACGGAATCATTCGCACCACTGCCGACATCACCCGCGGTGGCGGATCGAAAGCCTCGGGTGGAACATCAAACAGCCAATGCATTTTATAGCGTGACTGTAACATGACAGACAAGCGGCCATAATCGGATGAACCCGGTTTTGCCACCATCCGGTCGATGACCTCTTTTTGCAACATGAAATGCTGGTCTTGCACATGATTGGCATAGTCCATTAAATGAAACAGCAACGGACTGGAAATATTATAGGGAAGATTTCCCACTATTCTTAAGGGCGAACCAAACTGGCTAAAATCCACCGTCAAGGCATCAGCCTCGTGGACCGTTATTTTTTTGGGGCTATAGGTATTGCGTAACCGATGCGCCAGGTCACGGTCAATTTCCACCACCGTCAGGTGATCAAGGCAGGCTAGCAAAGGAGCCGTCAGGGCAGACAGCCCCGGCCCGATTTCCACCACCTTGTCACCACGGTCAGGATTCACCGCACGGACAATCGCCTCAGTGACGCTTTCATCCACCAGAAAATGCTGGCCAAACCGCTTTCTTGCCTGATGTGCTGTCATAGTTTAGTTTCTGGCAGAAATAGAGCCACTCAGGCGATTATCAATAAACGACTGTGAACGCAATTGCTGCAACCAGTCAGTAAAAATAGGTTCTGCCCGTTGCTCATACAAGGTCTGGCGAGCCAGCATGCGACGGATTTCCGGCTGTTTGTCACCGGATCGACGGTCAAGCACTTCAATAATATGCCAGCCAAACGCAGAACGCACCGGATTGCTGATTTGGCCCGGCTGCAAATTGGCCACCGCTTTTTCAAATTCAGGATCGGCCACACCTGGTGCAATCCAGCCAATTTCACCCCCCAGTGGGGCAGAGGTATCTTGCGAGAATTTGCGCGCCACGTCTTCAAAAGCCTCACCATTGCTTAAGCGATTATGCAGGCTTTGAATTCGCTCGTAAGCCTGCTTGTCGGAAACCACAGGACTGGTTTTGACAAGAATATGACGGACATTGGATTCAGTCACATTAACCGGCCCTTGCTGTTTGGCGGCTATTTCCATGGGGGAAAACTGTGGTCTGGGCGGTGGTGGCGGTTGCACGGTAACAACACGCTTGTTTTCTTTAATCAAACCACGGCGCTCCAGCACTTTCAAGATATGAAAACCGTTAGGCGCCTTGAAAACCCCGGTCGTACGTCCGTCCGCCACGTTTCGGGTTACGTTTACAAACAGGGAAGGCCAGTCTTCAAACAGCCGGATACCCAATTGTCCACCATTACCTGCCTCTGGACCATCTGAATACTCTTTGGCCACAGCGGCAAAACTGGTACCTCGCCTGATTTTACCCATTGCCTCATTGGCTTTTTTACGGGCGGCCTCAATGACATCTTCAGAAGCGTTGTCTGGGACTCGAATGAATATATGCTGCAAAGCGACCGCTTTGGGCTCGAAAGAACGCTCGACCACAACCTGCTTCTGGGGCGGCGGAGGCGTATAGGCAACCTCTTTTTTAGGCACCACGCCGGTGGGATGCTGCTTCAAAAAGGCATCCACATCAGATTCGGTCACACTGATACGACTTTGAATAATACGGTTGCGCAATTGGTCCATCATCACTTCACTGCGCAGGTTTTGCAGGTACTCATCCCATTTCATGCCAGAACGGCTGACTTCTTCTTTCAAACGTTCGACAGGAATGCTATTGCGCTGAGCGATCGTTGCCAGCACCTGATTTAACTGGGCATCGGTAACCGTGACGCCAAGGCGTTCGGCATCCTGCTTCATCAGTTTTTCATCAATCATGGACTGCAGCACCTGATCCCGGGCTGCACCACCCTGCCCGCTAATTCGCAGGGATGCCATTCGATTGTCCAGCTCGCGTATGGTGATAATTTCAGTATTGACTACCGCGGCTATGCCATCACCAAACTGAGCTTGTGTTTTCGCAGTTTTGCCAGCTGTCCCCGGTGCTGCTTGCGCCACCACTGGCAAGGCAAGGCAGAAAACGGGAATGGTTGCAAATGCGAGTTGGCGTACGCGTTTTAGTCTACGCATTATTCATACCTTTCAAATGTAGATTTTACTGGAACCGGGACGGTTGTTGATTCATAGCCCGGCACATTTTCTCTTAACAAACCCATGGGATCACTACCCAGAGACCCAAGACCGGATAATTCCAATTGTAAGAATATAGCAGAATTTGCTTTTTCTTTTGAGACGGCATAACGTTGCATGACAACCCTGCCAGTCCAGCAACAGTTACCTTTATATTCAAAACCAAGAATGGATTGCGTTACCCTTTTATCCTGAATGGAATAATCAATACGGCCAACACCGGATATTTTTTCAGTAAATGGCCATTGTGCCGACAAGCTGGTGGTTTCCTTGCCCTTTAACTGATAACGCAACGGATTGCCACGCTCATCCAGAAAAGGATCCTGCTGGTAACGGTAAGACATGGAAATGCTGGTTAGCCGTTTGGGCTTCCAGCGCAAAGAGGCATAAGACTGCACCACATTCTGGTCTGCCGAATCCACCTGCACGGCCAGCTCGGTATTCAGGGTATCGGTAAGCGCGGCACTTAAACCCGCCAGATAATCCGACTTGGAGCGTTTACGGGCCTGCTCTCCAGGCAAGGTTACTTTCTGATCTTCAAAATAAAACCGTTGCGCCAATTGCAGGGACAATCGCTCGAAACCGCTATCTTCATCAAACCAGCGACTGGTTATTCCCAGGGTAAGCAGATTGGCATCGTTAATGCGATCCCAGCCACCACTGTAACGGTTTTCGGCAAAAGCCGAACCAAAACCGAACTGACTGATAGAGGTGTCATAAATGGGAATATCCGACTGGTCTTTATAGGGGATATTCAAGTAATACAGTCGAGGCTCAAGGGTTTGCAGGGACGGTTTTCCGAACAGCGTGGTGCTACGTTCAAACGTCATTCCGCTGTCAAGGGAAAAGATAGGCAATACCCGGTTAATGGAACCCTTTTGGGTACCCGCCTGGCTTCTAAAGCCATACCGACCAAACTCTTCATACCAGTTGGTCGAGTAATGGGAAACATGCAAGCCGGCCTTAGGCGTAACATACCAGCCAGGACGGACAATTGGATAACTAATGGTGTTATAGGATGTAAAACGGGTTCCATCAGGGGCACGGTGTCCACTGGTTCGGGACAAATCAACAATATCACCAAAGTAAGTAGGAAACTCGAAACGGGTCAGGGTATTGTCGGTTTCCACATCAAATCCGTTCCAGTCGTATCGCCTGCCGCGCACCTTGAATTCGGGCACTTTTTCATATTGCCCGTATAAGCGCCCCAACGTGTCATCTTGCAAGGTTTGGTACTTTTGCAGCATTAAATAACCGTTCCAGTACTTGTATCCCGACCAGCTCAAGGTAGCCCGTTTTGACAAATAGGTCTGGTCTGCCTCATTCAGGCCCATGCTGGTAAAGTCACGGAAATAGTCATCGTCAGAAACCCCATTCCAGTCCAGGCCCAGGTTGAAATTCAGGCCCATGAATTGGCCCAGACGATGATTATGCAGGACAGAATACGACCAGCGTTTTTCGCGGGTATCCATATCCTTGTTAATATAAGTACCTGAAGCAATACCCGAATAACCTGGCATTAAATAGCGGAATTCCCCACCCATTAACAAGCCACGCTTGCTTAAATAACGGGGGGTTATTGTGGCATCATAATTGGGTGCCAGATTAAAAAAATACGGAACAGCCAGATCATAACCACCCCTTGATGTGTAACCATAAGTAGGTGTCAGAAAACCTGTTTTCTTTTCTGCCCTGACGGGGAAAGTAAGGTAGGGCGACCAAAGCACAGGCACTCCCTTGATATACAACACCCCGTTTTTGGCCACCCCTTCGTTTTCGTCGTCGTAAATATCAACCTGCGGAGACTGAATGGTCCAGAATTTCTCGGGACAATCGCAACCTGAATAAATCACATCCATCAATCTTGTGTGATTCTCATCAAGCGCCTCTGCCTCGCTGGCTGTGCCGCTTCCGCCACCTGCCAGGTTGAAAACCGGATCAAAGAACTTGCCGCTGTCCGTGTTGATATTGTAGTTCAGCCCCGTGCCGGTAATCAGGGTGCCATCCTTGAAAAAACGGGTATTACCGCTTGCCGTCATTTCTCCGCTATCCGTGTTATAACGGATTTGATCACTTTTCAGGATTGCGTCTGTACGCCGCACCTGAGCCAGCCCACGCAGGGTAATATCACTGCTATTGTTGTCGTAATCAGCCTTTGCGCTATCGGTAAACGTAACAGTATTTTTTTTATCTCTGGAGGCAGCCTGTAGCAAGGATGAATCCTGCAAAGCCGGGTATTCATCAATACGTATTCCGGGGGCCGCCTGCGCAAGGCCAGTATTGGCAAGCGAGGCAAGCGCCAGCAGAGTAAGAGCACAAACTTTACGCACAAAAAGCAAATCCATTCAAGACTCTGATTATATGGAACACAGACAATTTTATTCCCGGTTGCAAACGACCACCCATGACATTGCTCCTGCAGACTATTTTATTGATGCAGCAAAGACAAAACCCGGTGAAAAAGCTTAAAATAGGTTTTTCCAGAGTAACTGCCAAGTCGAAACGACCAATTATAGTAGTTGCTCTTTAATTTAAATCGTTTTTTTTAATTCTTTCACTGAAATTAAACCGATTTTACATTCAGGACTCAGGTTTCGTCACCCAATTGTCGCGAAATACTCATATTTTATAACTATGCCCTTAAACGTTTCAGCAGATCCCCGCAAAGATGCCTTGCAACAATGGCTGGCCGTCATTGCCAATACCCATCACATTCAAACTGCAAGCCTGCGCACGGCATCCAGCGATGCCAGTTTCAGGCGTTACTTCCGTGTGGATACTAACCGGGCTCCACTTATCATCATGGATGCCCCACCGCAGCACGAAAACTGCACGCCCTTCATCGATATCGCCGAAAAACTGGCCAAAGCAGGCCTGAATGTACCGGCCATCCTTGAAAAAGATCTGGAAAACGGCTGGCTTTTGCTCACTGACCTGGGCAACGACACCTATTACCAACGGATTCAAAAAGGAATTGATGATACCGCCTTGCAATCACTCTACCATGATGCCCTTCGGGCACTGGTACAAATGCAACAGGCCAGTGTTCAGGGGCTTCCTGCTTATAATGCCCAGCGTTTGCGCGATGAGCTGTCACTGTTTACCGAATGGTACGTCAACCAGCATTGCCAAAGCCAGCTCAGCGATGATGAAAAAAATGCCCTTGAAAAAACGTTCAGCCTGCTGGTGGCTCACAATGCCAAACAGCCCTGCGTGTTCGTGCATCGAGACTACCATTCTCCCAACCTGCTGGTATGTGACCAGGACATTTATGGTCCCAACCCCGGCATCATCGATTTCCAGGATGCGGTCAACGGCCCCATTTCCTACGACCTGGCCTCTTTAGTCATGGACGCCCGCACCACCTGGGAAGAACCCCAGCAACTGGACTGGGCTATTCGTTACTGGCAAATGGCACGGGATGCAAAACTGCCTGTCTCCGATGACTTCGCCAACTTCCACACTGATTACGAGTTTATGGGATTACAGCGAAATTTACGCATTTTGGGCGTCTTTTCCCGGCTTTCAATTCGTGACGGCAAAGATCATTACCTACAACATATTCCCCGTGTCAACGCCTATGTGCGCCAGGTTGCCAACCGCTATCTTGTTTTCAAGCCCCTGCTAAGGCTGCTAGACCGGCTCGACAACATCGAACACAAAGTGGGGTACACATTTTGATTCAGGCCATGATTTTGGCAGCGGGCCGTGGTGAACGCATGCGCCCGCTTACAGATACCCTGCCCAAACCACTGCTATGCGTGGGTGGCAAACCCCTTATTGTGTGGCACATAGAACGTCTGGCCAGTGTTGGCATTACCGATATTGTCATCAACCATGCCTGGCTGGGTCACAAAATAGAAGAAACCCTGGGCAATGGCCAGCAATTTGGCGTTGCCATTGAATACTCTGCCGAATCTCCCAAAGGCCTGGAAACCGCAGGTGGCATTGCCAATGCGCTACCCCTGCTGGGCGAACAGCCTTTTTTGGTCATCAATGGCGATATCTGGTGTGACTGGAACCCCATGCAGGCCGTTACAATTGTTGACCATTTGCATAATGCATCAACACAAGCATGGCTGCTCATGGTAGATAATCCCCCTCATCATCCCGAAGGGGATTTTCATCTGGACAGCCAGGGTTTATTGCACAGCAAAATACCAACCGCGATTAACTACACCTTCGCCGGCATTGGTGTATATCATCCGTCCTTTTTCAGAGGCGTTAACCCAAAACAGTCGCAGCCACTGGCTCCCCTGTTGCGTTTGGCCATGCAAAACCGTCTGGTGGAAGGAAGCCTTCATGCCGGACAATGGATAGATGTTGGCACCCCCGAAAGGTTGGCACTGCTTGACCAGCAGTTACAATGTGACGGCAATGTACTTGCCCCCTTCATTCAACCCCAATGAAATCACTTCATTTCGTAACCAAAGGATAGTTCAGTAATGTTTGGATCTTCAAAAAGAGCCGTTTTCAAACCCTCCGTTTATGAAAGCAGTAGTAGCCGTCGCGGCAAGCGCATGCCTCGCTGGCTCGTGATCCTGTTTACTGGCGTCATTATGGGCGCAGGCGGATTCTGGTTTTTGCAAACCAATTATGGTCCCAAACGTCTTAGCGTTGAAGAGTCCAACAGCCTGACCAACGAGATCAGCGTGCTGACCCAGGAAAAACAACGTCTTCAGGCCGAACTTGAAAAAACCACCCTGGATCTTGATGCCCTGAAAAAAAGCAATTCCGCCCAAGGTAACACCCTGCAAAGCAGCCAGGAGCGCATCCAGCAACTGACGGCTGATCTGGAACTGATCAAAAAAGCGATTCCTGCCGATCCAAGCGGTAACCCGTTAGGTATTCGGGCCGCCGAGTTTGATTCGGCCATGGGCAAACTTGATTACAAATTGCTTATCATGAAAAGCGATGACGCCCAACCCGATTACAAAGCACAACTGGAATTCATTGTTGAAGGCAGATACCGCAACGGCAAAACCGGTTATGCCGAAATACCCCCCACCGACATCAACATTAGCAATTTCCAGCAAGTAGGCGGGAGCCTTGCTTTGCCGCCAACCCTGACCCCAAGAAAAGTCACTATCCGGGTTCGCAGTATTGACGACCAAAAAACCCAGGCCAACCGCACGTTCAATATCAGATAAGCAGACAATTCATTTCAGCCCTTCCCTTTTCCGGGCCGGGCTGATTTCAGGGCATCATTCAATTTCAATTCATTTCCAAAGCTTGCCTAATGACACGTACTTTGGCAAGATATAAGCACTATGGAAAAACAGCTTATCAAAATTCTCGTTGTTGATGACGACCCTGCACTCAGGCAGCTACTGGCCGAGTACCTTAACCGGCACGGTTATGATACCCTGCTAGCCCCGGATGCCACAGACTTGCCTCAGCGAATCACCAAATTCTCACCCGACCTGATCGTGCTTGACCGCATGTTGCCAGGTGGAGACGGCCTGGAAGCCTGTCGTAAGCTGCGTAGCCAGAATGAAGACATTCCCATCATTTTACTGACTGCCCGCGATGAAACCGCCGATCGCATTATTGGTCTTGAGTCGGGGGCAGATGACTATTTGGGCAAACCCTTTGATCCACGGGAATTGCTAGCCCGCATAGAAACCGTATTGCGCCGCAAAAAAGGCCCCTCGGCACTGGTCAAGGAAACGCCCATCAGTTTTGGCCCCTTTACCTTTGACCCGGCACGGCGCCAATTGTTCAAGAATGAAACCGTCGTTAAACTTACCGGTGGTGAAATCAACCTGCTAGAGGCCCTGGTCAAAAATCCGGGCAAACCCCTGTCCCGGGAACGCCTGCTGGCCTTGGCCCGCGATGACGATGAAGGAGAACGCAACGACCGTGCCATCGACATTGCCATCCTGCGTCTGCGCCGAGCCATCGAAGATGACCCCAAAGACCCGCGCTGGATACAAACCGTATGGGGAATCGGCTACCGGTTTTCCCCTGATGCATGAAAAAACTCAAACTGTGGCCCCGCTCCCTGCGCCTGCAAATGATCCTCATGATGCTGGGCACAATCATATTGGTCCAGGTTGGCAGCCTGTCGGTGGGCAATTACCTTAGGGAACGTTATATGGAAGATGTGGTGGTTAATTACCTAACCACCACCATTCGCACCTTAAGGGCGGCCGTCGCCCAGATACCGGCCGAAAACAGGGCCAGCTTCATTGAAGAGGCGTCGCAGAAAAAATGGCGCTTATGGTCACGCCAGCTTCCCAAAGACACCCGTTTTTCACAACCCTTGCGCAGGAATGCCGAAAACCCATTACGCCACGAAAAAATGGCTGATTACCCAACGGGCGATCTACGCAACAACCTGCGCGATATCATCAATCACCTGAATCGTGAACTGAATGACGGCACCCGGGTGGGGCTGTCACGTGGTGAAGAACCACGCATGTACATTTCCCTTCTGCCACAGCTTAACGAGTTTGACAACACAGTGATCCGGGAATGGCTGGTGATTCCCCTTGACCGGATAGAGCCGCCCAATATGCAGGCCATTATGATGGCATGGCTAAGCATTAACCTGTTACTGATTGCCATGGCTGCCGGTTTTGCCTGGCATATCACTCGCCCGCTTACCCGCTTAAGCAGGGCGGCAGACCAACTTGCCCAAGGGCGCCCCGAAAGGGTAACGCCGGCAGGACCTACCGAAACCCGACTGCTGGGTGAACGCTTCAACGCCATGCTTGATGCCCTTGAGGAATCCAAACTGGTCCAACAAACCCTGCTAGCCGGTCTGCCACACGACCTTAAAAGCCCTCTGGCCCGTATGTGGCTAAGGCTGGAAATGACCGATGACCAGTCCCTGAAGGAAGGCATGCGCAACGACGTGCAAGACATGCAGCGCATGATAGACCAGTTCATTGGCTATGTACGTGGTTCAGACCCTGGCACCTACACTTTCAGCAAACTTGAACTCAATACCTGGATCGATGAGCGTGTTTCGTCCTGGGAAGGCGCGGGCAGCCCCGTTTTCCTGAAATCCATGCCAAAACACAAAATTTATATCCACGCCGATGGCCTGGCATTGGGGCGACTTTTAGACAATCTGATTAGCAACGCCCTGAAACATGGCCAGCCCCCGGTTGAAGTTCAGGTGCGCACTGACAAGAAAAAAGTGGTGCTCTCTGTCTGTGATCATGGCGAAGGAATTCCGCTTGAGCGTCGCACCGAAGCCCTGCGGGCATTCTCTCGACTGGATTCGGCCCGCACCAAAACCGGTAGCGTGGGCCTGGGGCTGGCGCTTGCTGACACCATTGCCAAAGCGCATCATGGTTCTCTGGAGCTGGGTAGCGGTGAGTCTGGTGGCTTGCGTGTGGACATCACCCTGCCCTTGGCGGAAAACTAACGCAATTTATCAAAAATATCTCCGTAGACCCAGCCCAAATACACCAACATAACCGGCAGGACAAAAGCCATACCCCATACCAGCATTCGCATGGTGGTGACCGAATCTATACTGTCCCACAGGCTTAGTTCATCATAAACCAGAAACGGGAAATAACTGTAAGCAAAGCCGACTACCGCCAACACAATGACCAGTAGCAGCAAAATAAAAGGCAGGCGACCCAGCCAGTCATTCTTATGCGCATGCCTTAGTAAAATCTCAATCATGACAAACAGGCTTAAGATCAACAACCAACCCGGCAAAACAATACCCAGCGTGTCAAACAGCGCCCATTTATAAAAAATACCGGTATTGCTAAGCCCAAGAGCGGCCATCATGGCAAACAAGCCGGTCGCGCCCAGCCTTGCCGTGCGACGCGCCCATTTAATGGCCATTGCCTGCAGGGAACCCTGTGAGGCACCAACCCGCATCACCAGCCAGAGTGCCCCCAACAGGGCGTACAGGGCCACCACACTCAGGGCAATCAACAAGGCAAACAATTCGTAGCCCGGCTCCTCCTGGAAATTAACCGAGAACTTGCCCAAGACCCAGCCCTGTCCCAGCACCATACACAAAGAGCCGGTAAAAAACAGGGTAGTCCAGAAACGACGCAACCAACCGGTTGAGCGCAAGCGAAACTCATAGGCAATATTACGCAGCAATACCCCAAGGGCAATCGCAATCATGGGCCAATACAAGACACCGAAAATAAAAGCCCAGGCCTTGGGGAAAATGGCCATAAAAAAAACAATACCCAACAGCAACCAAAACTCATTGACATTACGCCATGGCCCCAGCAAGCCCACCATACGATCACGATGCTCACCGGCAAATGGCAATAACAGGGCAACGCCCAGATCAAATCCGTCCAGGATGGCTCCCATCAGCACCAGCAGGAAAAATGCCGCCATACAGGCCAGCGGCATCCAGAATACCGGGTCATAAATACTTAACCCCAACAAATTTGCCAGCTCTGTCATGCTGCTGCCCCCATGGTTTTACGCACCGGTACCACCCCATAGCGGGCAGCCTGGTAAAACATGTGCATGAAACTGGCGGCAATCACCAGATAGACCACCAGATACACCAACGAAGACAGCGCCAATGCCTGGGTACTGATGGGCCGAAAAACTTCCTGCAGGGCAATTTCTCCCTGCACGACAAAGGGCAAATTTCGAAAATAAGACAAAGCCGCCATTAATAAAACCAGCAGCCACCCTGAAAAAGTCATGATCGAACACCATTTTTGCAAAAAAACCGGTGTTTTACCTATTTCACGTTTTTTGACCAGCAGGAAATAACATAAAACCGTCAACACTGACATCATGATACCCAGCAACAGAATTACCCCCCACCACACGTTACGCCAGCCATTGGCTGCGAAAGGTACAAACAGGGCATCCCGGGCAAAAAATCCAGACACGATGAAACCTGCCATGCCATACAAAGCCATGACCAGACCAATCCGAAAACTCAGGTTTTCAGCCTGGCTCAACGGCCGTTGTCGGGCCTGCCAGGCACTGACACCCATCATCATGAAACCCAGACACAGGCTGGAACCCGCAAAAACCAACAGCAGGCGCCAGACAATTTCATGATGAAACACAATCGCCATCCAATCGTACACAACAATATTGCTTTCTGTCTTTATAGTTCCCTGCGGGGTGTTCATCCAGGACTGCAAGGCCAGCATCAGGTAAACAATAGCAGTTACCCCTAACGCCGACATAAAGACCGATGCCGTATGCCACCCCTCTTTCATTTTCCCTTTACGGTAAAGCATGCCGTTAAGGAAAATCAATTTACAGGAAAAGGCCAGCAAAACAGCCAAACAGGCCAATGGCCCGGCCACACCGGCAATTTTCATCAGCAATGCCGGCCATAACGTGCCTACCTGTATCATCAAGGGTATGGTCACGGCCACGCTAACCACCATGGCAAGGGCAAATACCCGTACCCAATAACGGTAAACCCCAATCCAGGCCTCCTGCCCAGTCCGGTGCCAGGCCAGCTTCAGAAAAAGCAGCATCCAGGCCGATGTAAATAACACGGCCACAAACATTGACAAGAATCCTAATGAGCCAAAAAACTGCCATTCGGCAAGCAAAAGCGGGGAAATTTCAAGCATAAGCAACGATTCGCAAACTATTTTGTTTAACTATGATTATTCACCGTGAGTCTAACTCCTGAACGTGGCAGAATGTATGCTATTTCATGATTTATTGATAAATTTCTGTATGACTGATTTCTCAACTGATGTA
>Ga0265293_10000427_pt1 | contig 101423 bp, 95 predicted proteins | sample Munlanlewell138R_FD_192505 | JGI IMG/M metagenome (GOLD analysis project Ga0265293, IMG submission 192505) | Leachate microbial communities from a municipal landfill in Southern Ontario, Canada - Leachate well 138R | ecosystem: Engineered > Solid waste > Landfill > Unclassified | place... | reverse complement strand
CGGGCGCAGCTTGTCGAGCTCGGCCCTGACGGCCGCGGCGACGCTCACGGTATTCGCGTCGCCTTCCTTGTACAGCGCCAGCTCCACCGCCTCGCGCCCGTCGATGCGCACGATGCCCTCGCGCTCCTTGTAGCCCTGCCCGACCGTGGCGATATCCTTCAGGCGCACCGGCACGCCGTCGGCATCGATGCGGATGACCAGGTCGCGCATGGCATCCAGCGAATCGAACTGGTTGATGGTGCGCACCAGGAAGCGCTGGCTGCCCTCGTCGATGCGGCCGCCCGAGGCGTTCACGTTCTCGTTCCTGAGGCGCGTGACGACCTCGTTGATGTCCAGGCCCAGGCGCGCCAGCTTCTGCTGGTCGATCGCCACCTCGATCTCGTCTTCCAGGCCCCCGCCGACCTTCACCGCGGCGACCCCGGTGACCGGTTCCAGGCGCTTCTTGAGGATTTCCTCGGCGTAGCGGCGCAGCTGCTTGAGGCGCGCCTCGCTGGCAGCCGCCTCACCGCCGGCGCTCAGGCCAAGGCGCAGGATCGGATCGGTGGACGGATTGAAACGCAGCAGCAGCGGCTTCTTCGCGTCCAGCGGCAATTGCAGGGTGTCGAGCTTGTCGCGGACCTCCAGGCTCGCCATGTCCATGTCGGTGCCCCAGGCGAACTCCAGCACCACGTCGGACTGGCCGGTACGCGAGATGGAATGCACCTTGCGCACTCCGCGCGCGACGCCGACCGCCTCTTCCACCGGCCGGCTGATGAGATTCTCGATCTCCAGCGGCGCGGCGCCCTCGTAGTCGGTGCGCACGGTCAGCGTGGGATAGGACAGGTCGGGCAGCAGGTTGACCTTCAGCCCGGCCAGGCCGATCAGGCCGAACAGCACCAGGGTGAGCGTCGTCATGCCGACCGTGACACGCCGGCGGGTGGCGAACTCCGGCAGGTTCATCATGCGGCGTCCGGCTTCACGGTGCTGATCGTCGGCGCCGGTTCGATGGCCTGCACCGGGGCGCCATCGCGCACCGCATTGCGGCCGATGGTGATGACCCGCTCACCTGCGGCCAGACCATCGCGAACCTCGACGCGATCACCGTCGGCGTAACCGGTCGTGATGAGGCGACGGCGCGCCACGAAGCCCGGCAGCGCAGGGGCGGCATCGGCCGCCACCGCTTCGCCGCGCTTGCCCTTGACGGCCGGCGGCGGTGCGACGGGGGCGGGTTCCAGCACGAACACCGCGGTTTCGCCGTCCTCCTCGACCAGCGCCTGGCGCGGAATCACCAGCGCGTCCTGGCGCTGGTCGTAGGCGACCTCGATGCGACCGAACATGCCCGGCATCAGGCGCCGACCATCGTCGCGGAACTCGCAGGTCGCGCGGAAGGTGCCGCTGGCGGCATCGACCACCGGCGCGATACGCGCCACCTCGCCGTCGAACACCTTGCCAGGCAGCGCATCCACCCGCAGCTTGACCGGCTGCCCGGGCTGGAGGACGTGCAGGTCGCGTTCGGGGACATTGAGCACCGCCTGCAGCGGCTGCATGTCGACGATGCGGAACAGCTCCTCGTTGGTCTGCACCAGGTTGCCGGCCTTGACCAGGCGCCGGGCGACGACCCCCGCGATCGGCGCCTCGATGCGCGTCCAGGACAATTCCAGGCGCGCCCCATCGAGCACCGCCTTCTGCGCCGCGAGGTCGAACTTGTCCGAGTCGTACTGCGTGCGCGGTGTGATCTTCAGCGCCCAGCCCTTCTGCGCCTTGTCGAAGGCCGCCTGCGCCTTGCGCCAGTTCGCCTCGGCCTGCTCGACCTTGTTGCGTGCCGCCTGATCGTCGAGCACGGCGAGCACCTGGCCCTTGCGCACCTGTGCGCCCTCCTCCACGAGCAGCTTGAGCACGATCCCGCCGGTCTTGGCGACCACGCTGGCCTCGGCCACCGGCTCCAGGGTGGCGGTGCCCGAATAGCTGGCCGTGATGGGCTGCTGGAGCACACTGGCCACTTCCACCGGCAGGGCCGCAGGCGTCGACTGCGCCCCCGAAGAAGCGCCCTGGCCACCACACGCGGCGAGCACGAAAGCCAGGCCGGGCAGGCAGGCACGCAGGCCGCGGAACGCGCTGCGCAGGACAAAAGAGAACCTTGGCGGGAGCATGGCGAACGACCCAGTGTTTGGTTAGTGTTATAGTACGCCAGTACACCACCCCACCGCAACCCCAATGATGTGCACGGGCAAGATCATGTACGCAACACCGGCGCCATGCGCAGGCCGATCGTCACGGGTCCTGCAAATTCGCGCCACGATGGCGGTCCCGGCGTCGATCCGGGTCGCGGAGGCGGGTCGTTCGACCGCACCAGGGCAGCTTGCGCGCCGCACGCGGGCCGCAAACGTGAACGACGCGTTATACTGCGACAATTCACCGCGTATTCACTTCCCTCGGACCGGAACCCGCCATGCACCGAGCTGCTTTGCTTGTTCTTGCGATGTTGAGCTTTTCCTGCCTTGCCGCCACCGAAAAGGGCGATGCCGCGGAAGGCAAGACCCTCGTCTACACCTGCGCGGGCTGCCACGGCATCACCGGCTGGAAGAACCCCTATCCGAACTACCACGTGCCGAAGATCGGTGGCCAGAACTACGACTATCTCGTCGCGGCCCTGACCGAGTACCGCACGGGCGCGCGCAAGCACCCGACCATGGAACTGCAGGGCCAGGCACTGTCCGATCAGGAAATCCGCGACATCGCCACCTATCTTTCCGGGCTCACGCCGTGAAGCGCGCCAGCCAGCCGATCAGGAAGCCATCTGCCATGAAGCGATTTGCCACCATGCTGCTGCTCACTCCGCTTGCCCTGGCCTCGGTCACCGCCCTGGCCGCCGATGTGGACCTGGAAGCGGGCAAGGCCAAGTCGGTCGTCTGCCAGGCCTGCCACGGTGCCGATGGCAATGCCGAGGTCGATCCGCAATACCCGCGCCTGGCCGGCCAATACGCCGACTACCTCGCCCATGCCCTGCGCCAGTACAAGAGCGGCGGGCGCACGAATGCCATCATGCAGGGCTTCGTGACGACCCTGTCCGATCAGGACATTAGCAACGTGGCGGCGTACTTCTCCAGCCTGCCCGACACCAAGCTCACCAACCTCGCCGGACGCGTACAGGGCGACTGAGCACGCCGGCGCGCGAGCGCCGCTCAGGCGCCGGTGCCGCTGCGGTAATAGGGTTGGGCGCCCCGCGCATGGTCGGTGGCATCGATGACCGCGCTCACCTCCGGGACACGCGTCTTCAGGGTGCCCTCGACGCCATTGCGCAGGGTCACATCCACCATGCTGCAACCGTGGCACCCGCCACCGAACTCCAGCACGGCCCCGCCTTCCGGGGTCATTTCGACCAGCGCCACGTGCCCGCCGTGCGCCGCGAGCTGCGGGTTGATCTCCGCTTCGATCACGTAGCGGACGCGCTCGAGCACGCCGGCGTCCGGCCCCGGCACCTGGCCGCGCAAGGCGGGCGCATGGATGGTCAGTTCGCCACCGGCAGGCGAGCGCAGGAAGTCGATGCGCGCGCCTTCCAGGAACGCCAGGCTGTCGGCATCGACGAACAACGTGAAACCGTCGCAGGGAATTTCCAGCTCGCGCCCGTCGCGGTCGGCCGGCTCGCAGAACGCCAGCCGGCAATCGCCCTTCGACGTACCCGGATGTTCCGCGTGCAGGCGCACCCCGAGTCCGGGCAACGCCTGCTGTTCGATCAGCTTGCGAAAATATTCCTGCGCCGAGGCGGATATGGAAACCATGACTGTCCTGACTGCGTGCAAACCCATACCATCTTAGTCTGGTTGCCGCGCGCGCGTCAGCGGCCGGCGCGGCCTGGGGCCGGGGCTCTATACTCTGAGGACTTCCTTCACCTTCTCGAGGACAGGCCCATGATGACCTTCCAGTCCCTGCTCGCCCTGCACTGCCAACCACGCAAGGGCAAGGAGGCCGGCGTGCCGGCCGACGAACTCGACGGCCTGCTCGCGCAGCTGCCCAGCTGGCAGCTCGATGCCGACAACGCGGCCATCAGCAAGGAGTTTCAATTCCGCGACTACTTCCACACCATGGCCTTCGTCAACGCGGTGGCCTCGATCGCCCATCGCGAGGATCACCACCCGGACATGGAAGTGCACTACAACCGCTGCCTGGTGACCTATTCCACGCACGACGTGGGCGGTCTGTCGCTGAACGACTTCATCTGTGCCGCGCGCGTCGAGGATCTGCGCGCCGCCGGCTAGCCGCGACGCCCTTCCAGAGCGTCGATGACGCTGGTCAGTTCGGCCGGCAGGGGCGCACTGAAGGCGTAGCTGCGCTCGCCCAGATCGAACTCGAAGCGTGCCGCATGCAGGAACAGGCGCTTGAGGCCGAGCTTGTGCATGGCCTTGTTGAACTCGCGCCCACCGTATTTCTCGTCGCCTGCCAGCGGATGACCGATGTGCTGCGCATGCACGCGGATCTGGTGCGTGCGGCCGGTGTCCAGCGCCACTTCCACCAGGCTGGCACCGCGGTAGCGTTCCAGTTCCATGAAGCGCGAGCGCGACGGCTTGCCGTGCTCGGTATCGACCCGCACCATGCGCTCGCCACCCTGCAGGATGGACTTGCGCAGGGGCACATCCACCTCCAGCCGCGCCTGCGGCAGGGCACCGGCAACCAGGGCCAGGTAGTGCTTGCGCACGCGGCCTTCACGGATCGCCGCCTGCAGCCCGGTCAGTGCCGAGCGTCGGCGCGTCAGCACCAGCACGCCGCTGGTGTCGCGGTCGAGCCGATGGGCCAGCTCCAGGGTCTCGCGCGGGCGCGCGGCGCGCATCAGCTCGATGGCGCCGAAACTGACCCCGCTGCCCCCATGACTGGCCACGCCGGAGGGCTTGTCGATGACCAGGAACTCGCGGTCCTCGTGGATGATGGCCGCCTCGACCCGCTGCACCAGCGCATCGCGCGGCGCGTGCACGGCCGCCGGCTCGGCCAGGCGCAGTGGCGGGATGCGCACCTCGTCGCCGCTCGCCAGCCGGCGATCCGGCCTGGCGCGACCGCCGTTCACGCGCACCTCGCCGCTGCGGCAGATGCGGTAGATCAGGCTGCGCGGCACACCCTTGAGGCGCCCGGCGAGGAAGTTGTCGAGCCGCTGGCCGGCACGATCGTCGGCCACCCGAACCAGTTGCACGCGCGGCGCCGCAGCCGGCGCGCCGCCTTCAGTCGAAGCCCGTGTCTTCATTGATAATTCGTTTTCCAAACTGATATGCTTGCGCAGCGCGTCGCGCCGTCCCATGCCCCCATCCGCGGGAGCACAGGACAGCGGTGGCGCACTCGTCCAATGCTTTCCTTCGGACGACCCTTGCGACCGATGGCCCAACAGGGCATCGCACGGGCACGAGGGCACATCGTAGTGGCTCGGGTCGCGGATTGCTCGCCTCCAGATGGCGGCGTGGGTTCGCGGGTGCGCAGCAACCCCAATTGATGCCGGTGCGCGGAAGCGCCGGTTGGAATACCCGGCGCACCTGCCGCCGTCGGCCCGCATTTGCGGGCATCCGCGCAGCGCGATCACTCGCGCAGCGCCGACGACAGTCGAGCGCCGAAACAGGACAACGACAATGAAGCGCATGTTGATCAACGCGACTCAGCGGGAAGAGTTGCGCGTGGCGATCGTGGATGGCCAGAACCTCTACGACCTCGATATCGAGATCCCCTCCCGCGAACAGAAGAAAGCCAACATCTACAAGGCGCGCATCACGCGCGTGGAACAGTCGCTCGAAGCCTGCTTCGTCGACTACGGTGCCGACCGTCACGGCTTCCTGCCGCTGAAGGAAATCTCCAGCGAGTACTTCACCGAGGGGCTGTCGCCCAGCAAGGCGACCATCCGCGAGCTGCTCAAGGAAGGCCAGGAACTGGTCGTGCAGGTGGAAAAGGAGGAACGCGGCAACAAGGGCGCCGCACTGACCACCTTCATCAGCCTTGCCGGCCGCTACATGGTGCTGATGCCCAACAGCCCGAAGGCGGGCGGCGTTTCGCGCCGCATCGAGGGCGAGGACCGGGCCAACATCAAGGAAGCGCTCGGCCACCTCGAAGTGCCGGAGGAAATGGGTCTGATCGTGCGTACCGCCGGTCTGGGGCGCGACGCCGAGGAACTGCAGTGGGATCTCGATTACCTGCTGACCTTGTGGAAGGCGATCTCCGAAGCCGCCCGCTCGCGCAAGGCACCGTTCCTGATCTACCAGGAATCGCGCCTGATCATCCGCGCCCTGCGTGATTACCTGCGCGCCGACATCGGCGAGATCCTGGTCGACCAGGAAGAGCTCTACGAGGATGCGCGCGAGTTCATGCAGCAGGTGATGCCCAACAACCTGCGCAAGCTCAAGTTCTACCAGGACACCACGCCGCTGTTCTCGCGCTTCCAGATCGAGACGCAGATCGAGAACGCCTTCGACCGCACCGTGCGCCTGCCCTCGGGCGGCTCGATCGTGATCGACCAGACCGAGGCGCTGACCTCGATCGACATCAACTCCTCGAAGGCCACCAAGGGCAGCGACATCGAGGAAACGGCGTTCAACACGAACCTGGAAGCCGCGGTCGAAATCGCGCGTCAGTTGCGCATCCGCGACGCCGGCGGCCTCATCGTCATCGACTTCATCGACATGGACAGCCCGCGCCACCAGCGCGATGTCGAGGACAAGCTCAAGGAAGCGCTGAAGCTCGATCGCGCGCGCGTGCAGGTCGGGCGCATCTCGCGCTTCGGCCTGCTGGAAATGTCGCGCCAGCGCCTGCGCCCCAGCCTTGGCGAATCGACCCAGATCATCTGCCCGCGCTGCGAGGGCCACGGCCGCATCCGCGGCGTCGAATCGCTGTCGCTGTCGGCGCTGCGCCTGGTCGAGGAGCACGCCATGAAGGACAGCACCGGCCAGGTGCTGGTGCAGGCGCCGCCCAGCGTCGCCAACTTCCTGCTCAATGAAAAGCGGCGCCAGCTGAGCGAAATCGAGGCCCGCCACGACGTGAACATCATCGTCGTCGCCGATGAACAACTGGAAACGCCGCATCTGGAAATCCAGCGCCTGCGCGGCGCAGACATCGACGAAGAGATGAAGCCGAGCTACCAGCGCACCACGCCGGTGGCGCCCAAGCCGCTGCCGCAGATGTTGCGGCCGAGCGAGGAGCCCGAGCAGCCGGCCGTTGCCGGGGTGGTGCGCGCGAGCCCCGCGCCGACGCGGCCGGAACCTGCCGCACCCGCACCCGAAGCCGCGGCGCTGCCGGTTGGCCCGGCCGTCGGTGGCGGCCTGATCGCGCGCCTGCTCGGCTGGTTCCGCGGCAGCGAGTCGGCCAGTGCGCCCGCCAGCAAGCCGGCGCGCCCGGCGCCGCGTCCCGCGGCGGCTCGCAGCAGTGCGACCCAGAAGTCGGCCAGCAATGGTCGCGCCAGCGGTTCGGCGCAACGGCAGCGCCAGGAAGGCGCCAGCGGAGCGCCAGGCCGACGCGAGGCGCGTGGGCAAGGCACGAAGCAGACCCGCGGCGCACGTCACGAGGAACGCGGCACCTCGGCCGGCAAGGGCGAGCGCGCCACCTCCAACGAGGCGCGCAGTACTTCAGCCGCACGCCGCGCCGAACCGGCGGCGGTCGTCGAAGCCAGGACCGTGCCTTCGGGCAGGGCCGAACCGACCCGCAGGGGCAGCGCGCAAGCACGCCACGAGGACACCCACGACACCCCGGCCAGCGGCGTGCCCGACACACCGCTGAGCGCCGAGCAGGCGAGCGGCGCGGTTGCGCCCACGCCAGGTGCGGACAGCAGCACCGAGACCGGTCGCGAGGAATCGCGGACCCGTCGCCGAGGTCGGCGCGGTGGTCGCCGGCGCCGCAAGGACAGCGGCGTTGCCACGGGCACGGGCAGCGGACAGGACGGCAGCGAGGAGAACGCAGGAACCTCCGCCACGACGGATGAGGCCGTCCCCAGGCCGGCTTCCCGCGCGCGCTCCGAAGCGGAGCGGGCGCGCACGCCTGCGGCACCGGCAGCCGCGCCGAACGAGGCGCCAGGTTCCGCATTGCAGCAGGGCGGTGACGCAACCGGCACCATGTCTTCGCCTGCACCGCAGGCCGGGCCTGCGGCCGACGCGTCGGCAGACAAGCCGGCGACGCAAGCGCCGACGCCTCCCTCCTTGCCCACGACCTCGGCACCCCTGCCCTTCCCACCGGCATCCGCTGCGGCGGATGCCGCCAGGCCGGCAAGGACGCCGACGCGTCCCGAACCCGCACGCGAAGCGGCAGACACGCCGGCGCAGGCGGCGCAGCCACCGGCAGCGGCGGCGGCAGCAACGCGTCCCGAGCCGGCGCGCCAGGCAGCCGACACGCCGGCACAAGCTGCAGGTGAACCGGCACCGACCAGGGCGCCTGCCCCGCTCGCGCCTGAGCCTGCCGCGCCGTCCGTGCCGTCCGTGCCGCCAGCCGCGGCGCCACACCCGGCCAGCCCGACCCCGGTCACGCCCGCCAAGGCCGAACAGGCGCCCAGCGAACCGGCCGAGCGGCCGCAGCGCGCACCAGGCCCGGTCGCCACGCCGGCCGCGCCCGCAGCGGCCGGCCCGGCCGCTGCACCGCAGGCGGACCAGGACACCAAGCCTGCCCCACCCGCCACGCCGCCGCCCGATTCACGCGCCAGCTGATGGTGTGCGGAGCCCGAGCCACGTGCCCGGGCTCCGCGCCACGCCCTAATCGCCCACCTTGCGCGCTGGAGCATCCAGCACGCCATGCAACTGGGCCAGATGGGCCAGCGCCACCAGGTTGTCCACGCCGAGCTTGTCGAACAGGCGGTACTTGTAGGTGGCGACCGTCTTGGCGCTGAGCTTGAGATGGGCGGCAATTTCCTGCATGTCCTGCCCCTGCGAGAGCTTCATGGCCACATCGAGTTCGCGCGCGGACAAGCTGTCGAACGGCGACTGGTTGCCGTCGAGCGCACTCATTGCCAGCAGTTCGGCGATGTCCGGGGCAAGATAGCGGCGCCCGTCGGCGACCTGGCGCACCGCGCGCACGAGTTCGTCGGCGGCGCAGGCCTTGGTCAGGTAACCGCTGGCGCCAGCCTGGATCAGGCGCTTGGGGAATGGTGCCTCACTGACCACGGTAAGAATGACGATGCGCGTCGCCAGCTTGTACTTGCGTACGCGATCGGTGAGCTCCATGCCGCTCAATCGCGGCATGTGCACGTCCACCAGGGCGACATCCGGTTCGAGCTTGCGAATCAGCGCCAGTCCCTGCTCGCCATCGTCGGCCTCGCCGATGATGTCCATATCCGGTTGCTGGGAGAGGATCATGCGAAAGCCGGTTCGCACCAGCGCGTGATCATCCACCAGTACGACACGAATCATTGTCGACCACCCCCCTGCAGCCACCCCCAGTGGCAGCCAAACCATACAGCATTTCGGGGGCCTGTAGTAAGCTTCGACACCGGTAGCGGTGCCGCCCGCCGACGGGTTCGGCCATGCCGATCGGCACGTGACGGGATGCGCATTGCGCCCCGTGCGCCGCGCCTCCCGCGGCGTATCGCCAGCGGGGCCGGCAGCCGCAGGACGACGCAAGTTCAGACCACGGAGAGATGGCCGAGCGGTTTAAGGCAGCAGTCTTGAAAACTGCCGTAGGTGCAAGCCTACCGTGGGTTCGAATCCCACTCTCTCCGCCACTTTCAGCCGCGCTGCGGCCCTGCCCGGGAAGCGGTGCCCACCTCCGCGCACGGGGAGGCTTCTGCGCAGGGCGCGGCGCGCAAGGCAGCGCGGATCAGCTGGAAGAATCCGGCGAATCCTTGGCCGGGTCCCCCGCGCCGCGCAACGGGTACCTGCGCGCCACGTAGTCCTCGATGATGTCGATGAACTCGCCGGCGATGTTGCCACCGCGCAGGGTGAGCGCCTTCGCGCCGTCGATGAACACCGGTGCGGCGGGGGACTCGCCGGTGCCGGGCAGCGAGATGCCGATATTGGCGTGGCGCGATTCACCCGGGCCGTTGACCACGCAGCCCATTACGGCAAGGGTGAGGTTCTCCACCCCGGCGTGCCGCAGGCGCCACTCGGGCATGCGCGTGCGCACGTGTCCCTGGATGCATTGCGCGAGTTCCTGGAACAGCGTGCTGGTGGTGCGTCCGCAGCCCGGGCAGGCCGTGACCAGCGGCGCAAAGGCGCGCAGGCCCATGGTCTGCAGAAGTTCCTGGGCGACCATGACCTCGTGCGTGCGCGATTCGCCCGGCGCCGGTGTCAGCGAAATGCGGATGGTGTCGCCGATCCCTTCCTGCAACAGCACGGCGAGGGCCGCGGCCGAGGCCACGATGCCCTTCGAACCCATGCCCGCTTCGGTCAGGCCAAGGTGCAGCGCATGCTCGCAGCGCACGGCCAGGTCGCGGTACACGGCGATGAGCTCCTGCACGCCGGAGACCTTGCACGACAGGATGATGTGTTCGCGTGCGAGACCGAGTTCTTCGGCGCGTGCGGCGGAATCCAGGGCCGAGCGGATCAGCGCCTCGCGGCCGACGCGGGCCGCATCCCAGGGCACCGGGCGGTCACGGTTCTCATCCATCAGGCTGGCCACCATCGCCTGGTCCAGCGAGCCCCAGTTGGCGCCGATGCGCACCGCCTTGCGGTGGCGCAGGGCGAGCTCGATGATGGCGGCGAACTGGCTGTCCTTCTTCCTGCCGAAACCGACGTTGCCGGGATTGATGCGGAACTTGGCCAGTGCCGCGGCGCAGGCCGGCTCGCCCTGGAGAAGCTGGTGGCCGTTGTAGTGGAAATCACCGATCAGCGGCACATCGATGCCGGTCAGGCTCAGGCGTTCGCGGATACGGGGCACTGCCGCCGCCGCCGCGGGCGTGTTGACCGTGATGCGCACCAGCTCCGAGCCCGCGCGTGCGAGCTCCGCCACCTGGCGCACCGTCGCGCCGATGTCGGCCGTATCGGTGTTGGTCATCGACTGCACGATGACCGGCGCCTCGCCGCCGACGCGCACGCTGCCCACCATGACCGGCACGCTGCGGCGTCGCGGTCGCGGCGCGGGACTGAAGGGAGCGAGGTTCATGGCCTCAGGCGGCTGCGGTGCTGGCCCCGTCCGGCAGGCCGAAGATGCGGTAGGTGGCCCCATCCTCGACCAGTGGCAGGGTTGCCGGATGCAGGCGCCGCGCCGGCCGGGGCAGCGCGAGCGTATCGAGCGGAATGCCGATTTCCAGGTCGCGTGCCTCGCGCTCGACTTCGGTGGACGAGAGCAGTTGGGTGTAATCGGCATCCCGGCGACCATCCAGGGGCGCAAGCAACAGGCCGCGCAGGGGACTGCGCCCGCCGCCGTCGCGCAACGAACGCACCGCCACCGGCAGCGGACTGCGCGCCAGCAGGCGCACGCCGCATTCCACGCTGCCGTTTGCGTCGATGCGCAGCCAGCGGATCACGCCGACCATCCAGTCGTTGTCGCCGTCATCCTGCGGGCCGGCAGGCAGGGCCAGTCCGACCAGTTCGCCAACGCGCGCGCGCACGCCCTCGCCGTCGCCATCGCGTGGCCACAGGATGCGGTAACCGCCCAGTCCCTGGTCGAGCACGCGCGCCTTGCGCAGGGCGCCGCGCTGCAGACCGGAATTGGGCATGCGCCACGCTGCGCGTTCGCCCTCGGCCGCCTGGCTCGACGTGCCCGGCACGCTGCGCAGGAAGGTCTCGAAGATGTCTCCACCGGCGGCCACGCAATGCAGGTCATGCAGTCCAAGCACGGTATCGAGCAGGTGGTCGCCGCCGATCCGCGCATGGCCGCGGGCACGCTGCTCGGCCAGGCTGTCCATGCTCTGTTGCCACGTTGCAACGCTCACTTCCAGCGCTGCCTGACCCGGACGCTGCAGCAGGAGGGCGTGGGCACCCTGGGCGCGCGCAAGGCGTTCGCGGACGAACCTGCCCAGGTCGTCGAGGTCGAGGACCACCGACTCGCGCGCACCCTCACCCCGCTCATGGTCGAGATAGCCCGGCCCGCGGTCGCTGTCGATGGGCACGCGCACGCCGCCGGCGCCCGCGTTGCGCTCGCGCAAGCGCGCGTGGGGCGCCAGCGCGCCCATCAGCGCACGCACTTCGACCTGCTCGCGCTGGGTGCAGTGATACGGATTGGCGAGCGCCAGCAGCAGGGACTGGAGGTAGCTGTCGCGGGCACTGACCCCGGCCTCCGACCCCGGCTCGGTGACGCCGCGCTCTTCGAGGCGCAGCGCGCTGATGAACGCATGCACGTCATGCAGGGCCTGCCATGTACCGCGCTCCGGCGCGCGATAGAGAAGGTACGATCGGGCCAGGTGTTCGCCGCCGTGCTGCAGCGCCCGCACCGCGGCCAGTGCCACGCTCTTGCCACGCAGGAACGCCAACGTGCCGCGCGGCGCCGTCAGGTCGACCAGGCAGGTGCGATAGCCGCGTGCAAGGTCGCGCTGGAACGCCAGCGCGAGCTCGCCGAAGCCCTGCTGCTGCGCAGGCAGGGGAAATCCGCCACCAATGATCTGCCGCTCGAGTGCCGCGGCGAGCTGCAGCATGGGCGCGCGCAGCGTTTCCAGCGCGGCCAGGCGTGCAGCCGCGGGCAGGGACTGCGCATTGAGCGATCCAAGGCCCGCGCTGATCCGCTGCGCCGCGACGGCCAGATTGGCCAGCGGCAGCGAATCCAGCCACGTGCGCAAGCCGCGCGGGTCGCTGGCGATGGTCTCGCCGCGCGACGCGTCCATGGGGGCCGCGCGTTCCGCTGCCAGGCGTGTATAGGCGCCGTTCATGGCCCGATTATATGGCCGATGCCGTCCGGCTACACTGCCGCCATGAGCAATCGCAGTCTCCGCTCCGCACATGGCGGTTAAGGATGCCGGCTATCGCCTGCTCGCCGAGCAGGCCTTCAGCCGCGCCGCGGGTGCGCCCCTGCTGGGCGGCAACAGCGTCGAGCTGCTGGTGGACGCGCGCGCCAACTACGATGCCTGGCTGGCCGCCATCGGGCGCGCGTCGCATTCGATCCTGTTCGAGAACTACATCTTCCGCGACGACCCGGTCGGGCGCGAATTCCGCGCGGCGCTGGTCGCCCGCGCCCAGGCCGGGGTCCGCGTGTACGTGCTGCGCGACTGGTTCGGCTGCCTTGGACAGTCGCGCGCCGCCTTCTGGCAGCCCCTGCTGGCGGCCGGCGGCGAGGCGCGGGTCTACAACCCGCCCCGACTGACCAGTCCGCTGGGCTGGCTGTCTCGCGACCATCGCAAGTTGCTGCTGGTGGACGGCGAAGTCGGCTTCCTCGGCGGCCTGTGCGTCAGCCAGCGCTGGCTGGGCGACCCGCAGCGCGGGATCGACCCCTGGCGGGACACCGCCGTCGCCGTGCGCGGCCCGGCCGCCACCGACCTGATGCAAGCATTTGCCGACGTCTGGAGTCAGCTGGGCCCGCCCCTGCCGGCAACCATCGTGGATGATCTTCCCACGCCACCGGTAGCCGGCGAGGTGGACCTGCGCGTCATCGCGACGGTCCCCAACACCGCGGGTCTCTACCGTGTCGACCAGCTCATCGCCAGCATGGCGCGCGACAACCTGTGGATTACCGATGCCTACTTCGTGGGCATTGCGCCGTACGTCCAGGCCCTGGTGGCCGCCGCGCGCGACGGCGTCGATGTGCGGGTGCTGGTGCCGGGCAGCAATGACGTGCCGCTGGTTGGATCGCTTTCGCGCGCCGGCTACCGTCCGCTGCTGGAAGCGGGCGTGCGCGTGTTCGAATGGAACGGGTCGATGCTGCATGCCAAGACGGCCGTGGCCGATGGCCGCTGGGCACGCGTGGGATCGAGCAACCTCAACCTGGCGAGCTGGATCGGCAATTGTGAAATCGACGTGGCAATCGAGAATGCTGCCTTTGCCCAGTACATGGAACACCAATACCTGGCCGACCTGCAGAACGCCACCGAGATCGTGCTGCGCATGTCGCGCCGCCGGCCCCGGCGCCCGCGCACGGGTGCTGCAGCGAGGGGGCGCGACTATGGCGGCAGTTCCGGGCGGGCCGCCGCCGGCGCCCTGCGCCTGGCCAATTCGATCGGCGCGGCCATGACCGACCGCCGTGTGCTCGGGCCGGCCGAATCCGGCCCGCTGCTGGTCGCCGGCGCCAGCCTGCTGGTGGCAGCGCTGCTGGCCCTGTTCTGGCCGCACCTGCTGGCCTGGCCGCTGGCGCTGCTCACCCTGTGGATCGCCATCAGCCTGCTGGCGCGTGCGCTGAGCCTGCGCCGCGCACGCACGCCACGCCACGACGACGATTGACGGCAGCAGCGTACTTGTCCCTGGCGCAGCAGGGGTGCAGACTCGGGGGCCGCCCGTCGCGGGGTTCGTTTTCCAGCCGCAGGGCGCCATGTCCACCTTGCCACCCGTCCCCGAACGCGATGTCTACACCCCTTCCACGCTGGCGCGCTGCGTGCGCGAACTGCTGGAAGGTGCCCTGCCCCAGGTCTGGGTGGAGGGCGAGCTTTCCAACCTGGCGCGCCCGGCGTCCGGGCATCTGTACTTCACCCTGAAGGATGCCGGCGCCCAGTTGCGCTGCGCGATGTTCCGCCCGAAGAGCACCTGGCTGCGCTTCCGTCCCGGCGACGGCATGCGCGTGCTGGCACGCGGGCGCGTGTCGCTGTACGAACCGCGCGGCGATTTCCAGCTCATCGTCGAGCACCTGGAGGAAGCCGGCGAAGGGGCGCTGCAACGCGCCTTCGAGGAACTCAAGGCGCGCCTGGCCGCCGAGGGTCTGTTCGATGCCACGCGCAAGCGTCCCCTGCCGGCCATGCCCAGGCGCATCGGGGTCATCACCTCGGCCAGCGGCGCGGCGCTGCGTGATGTGCTCAGCGTGCTTGGCCGGCGCCTGCCGCTGGTCACGGTCGAGGTGCTGCCGGTGCCGGTGCAGGGCAAGGAGGCGCCCACCGCCATCGCCGCCATGTTGCAGGCGGCCTCACGCGCCGGCCGCCACGACGTGCTGCTGCTGACCCGCGGCGGCGGCTCACTGGAAGACCTGTGGGCGTTCAATGACGAGCATGTGGCGCGTGCCATCGCCGCCAGCACGGTGCCCGTGGTTTGCGCGGTCGGCCACGAAACCGATTTCACCATCGCCGATTTCACCGCCGACCTGCGGGCGCCCACGCCATCGGCGGCCGCGGAATTGCTGGTGCCGGATGCGCAGGAACTCGCGCGGCGCCTCGCCCAGGCCCGGCGGCGCAGCACGCAGTTGCTGATGCGTGGCATCGACGTGCGCGCGCAACACCTCGATCATCTGTTGGCGCGCCTGGGCGCGCAACGCCCGGCGCTGCGCCTGGCCAACGCGGGCGAACGCCTGCAGGCGTTGCAACAACGGCTGGCGCGGCATGCCTGGCACGCCCTGGATCGCCGCCGACTGGCGCTGGCCGGGCTGGACTCGCGCCTGCGCGCGCGCCACCCGGCGGCGCTGCTGCGCGCCCGCGACGAGCGCCTCGCGGCCCTGCACGCGCGCCTGCTCACCGGCATGCAGGGCGGCCTGCAGCACCGACAGGAACGCGCGAACGGCCTCGCCCGTGCCCTGCATGCGGTCAGCCCCCTGGCGACGCTGGAGCGGGGTTACGCCATCGTGTTCGATGCGGCAACCGGGCGCGTGCTGCGCTCCATCGCGCAGGTCGTGCCCGGCCAGGCCCTGCGCGCGCGCCTCGCCGATGGCGAGATCGATGCGCTGGCCACGGCCACCCGGCGCGTCGGCAAGCTGCCACCGCCATCCAGCTGAGCCCGCGCAACGCAGATTAAGGGGCAGGACATGCTCCGGGTGGCATACAAGGGGTCGAAGCTCCATTGGGGAACCGACCATGAACGACAAATCCACCACGGCCCCGACCGACGCCAGCCCCGCCCTGCCGCCGCGCCTTCCGCTGTATCTCGCCAATGCGGCGCACACACCCGATCGCTGGATCGAGGTGCGTGACAAGTATTCCGGCGCGCTCGCCACACGGGTGGCCTGCGCCGACGCGGCGATGATCGAGTCGGCCATCGCCGCGGCCGTGGCCGCCGAAGCGCCGATGCGCGCGCTGGCCCCGCATCGGCGCCAGGCGGTACTCGAGCACTGCATCGCGCGCCTGCGCGAACGCTTCGACGAACTCGCCATGGCGCTGTGCATCGAGGCCGGCAAGCCGCTGGGCGATGCCGAGGGCGAGGCCACGCGCCTGATCGATACCTTCAAGGTGGCCGCCGAGGAGGCCGTGCGCATCGACGGCGAAATGCCCGAGCTGCAGATCTCCAGGCGCGCGGAGGGCTATCGCGGTTTCGTCCAGCGCGTGCCGGTCGGCGCCTGCGCCTTCATCACGCCATTCAATTTTCCGCTGAACCTGGTCGCGCACAAGGTGGCGCCGGCGATCGCGGCCGGCTGTCCGTTCGTGCTCAAGCCGTCGGAAAAGACCCCGGTCGGCGCCCTCATCATCGGTTCCGTGCTGGCGGAAACCGATCTTCCCGCCGGCGCCTTCTCGATCCTGCCGTGCAACGTGGAGGACGCCGCACCGCTGGTCGAGGACGAGCGCCTCAAGCTGCTTTCCTTCACCGGCGGCCAGGTCGGCTGGGAGCTGAAGGCCCGCGCCGGGCGCAAGAAGGTGGTGCTGGAACTGGGCGGCAACGCGGCCTGCATCGTCGATGCGGACCAGGCCGGGGCCCTGGATGCGCTGGTCAAGCGCCTGGTGTTCGGCGCCTTCTACCAGTCCGGCCAGAGCTGCATCAAGGTCCAGCGCATCTACGCGCACGCCTCGCTGTACGCGCCGCTGCGCGAGCGCTTCGTGGCGGCCGCGCGGGCGCTCAAGGCGGGCGACCCGAAGCGGCGCGAAACCTTTCTCGGCCCGCTCATCGACGAGGCCGCGGCACGCCGGCTGGAGGGCTGGATCGGGGAAGCCACGGCGGCCGGCGCACGGCTGCTGTGCGGCGGGCGGCGCGAGGGCAACCGGCTCGAGGCGACGGTGCTGGAAGGCGTACCGGTACAGGCCAAACTCAACCGCCTGGAGGCGTTCGGTCCGGTGACGGTACTGGCGCCCTTCGATGAATTCGACGAAGCCCTGGCGCGCGTCAACGATTCCGACTTCGGCCTGCAGGCCGGCCTGTTCACCCACGACCTCAACCACGCCATGCGCGCCTGGGATGAGCTCGTGGTGGGCGGCGTCATCGTCAACGACATCCCGAGCTTCCGCGTGGACAGCATGCCCTACGGCGGCGTGAAGCGCTCGGGCTTCGGCCGCGAAGGCATCCGCAGTGCCATTGCCGACATGACCGAGCCGCGCCTGCTGGTCATGCGCACCGCGCCGCACGCGGATTGATCTCCAGCCCCGACGCCTGCTGTGCCGGGGCGGCCAGCCTGGCGCGGCGCGTGGCGGCGGCCGCGCCACGCGCCCGACGGAGTGTCGGCGCGTGGCGCCGCGGTGCCCTAGGACTTCGGCGCCTGGCCTTCGACCGGCTTGAGCAGATCGTTGAGCGCCTTGTCCATGCTGGCGTACTTCCACGACGGCAGCACGAAGGTCCAGCCGTCCAGGCGCGCCTGCAGGTCAGCCACTTCCTTGTCGAGCACGCTGCGGCGCTCGGCGCGATCCTTTGCCGGATCGCTGACCGCCAGCGGCGCGGCGGGCGACGCGGCCGGTGCGTCCGCCTGTTCCTCGTCATGCCCGGCCACCTTGGTGGCGGCCTCGTGAGCCGCCCTGGCCTTGTCCTGCGCCGCCGCAATGGCGGCGTCGGCGCGGGCCGCGTCCAGCGTGGCCGTGAAGCGCGCCAGGTCCTTGCCCTCGTGCTGCCAGGCGTGCACCTCGATCACGATGCCGTCGAAGGTTTCGTAGCGCGCCACGATCGCGTCTTCAGGGGGGACGGCCTCGCCCGCCGGCATCACGTCGTCGATCTGCAGGCCGCCCAGGGTCGAGGCCACGCCGTCGACGGTGTACTCCGACGCCGCCTCGCGGCCCTTCGGGATATCCTCCAGGGTGAAGTTCGCATCGTCCTCGCTCGCCTTGACGATGCGCACCGGCTTGCCTTCCGCCGGGGTCAGGGTGACCGACGCGATGCGCCCGGCCGGGATATCGAGCAGGTCCTTGCGCAGCCATTCGGCGGGCGTGCGCGCGACGCTCAAGGTGCCCGATACCAGCCAGCTCGGTTCCTCGCCCACCCGGCGCACGTAGGTTCCTTCACCACGCACGGCCGCATTGCCGATGACCAGTTGCACCGGTTCGGCCAGGCCGGCCAGATCGACGCGCACACCCTTGGCTTCGGGCGCGGAAACATCCTCCACGCCAAGCAGCGGGTACTTGTCCTCGCTGGCGGTCTTGCGCTCCACCGTCTTCGCGTCGGCCAGCTTGAGCAGGAAGGCACGCAGCTTGCCGGTATCGACCGGATAGCCGTCCTTCTCCACCAGGCCCCAGCCATCCGCACCACGCTCCAGCGTGGCGAGGGTCTTGTCGCCGGCACCGGTGATGACCAGCCGGCTGACGTCGTTGACGTGGCCACGCAGGCCGGGCACCAGCCAGCCGGCGGGCGTCGCCCCGGAGGTCATCTGCGGCGCATTGCTGCGCTGCAGCCAGAACGCTGCCAGGAGCGCGACCAGGGCGGCAATTGCAAGGCCGATCAGGGTGTTGCGATTCATGGTTGTGCTCCCCGCGCCTGCCGGCGGCGCTGGTTGCGCCACCACGCGAAGGCGAGTGCGGCGAAGGTGACCAGCAACGGCATCAGCACGATGTTGATGATCTTCAGACGGGTACCCAGGGCCTCGATCTCGGCATCCAGGTGCGCGCGCACCTGGCGCAGTTCCTTGCGGATCTCCAGCTTGCGCTGCAGGAAGTTGTCCAGTTCGGCCTTCTGCTCGGGCGAAAGGATCTGCGCCTGGTCCTGGCTCTTGGCACTTTGCAGCTCGTTGAGCTTGCGCTCGGTCTCGGCCAGTTCCTGCTGCAGTTCCTGCTCCTTGGCGCGGAAGCGTTCGTCGGCACTGCGCTTGAGGGCCTCGACCGTGGTGAACGGGCGCTGCGAGGTGGCGCGACCGCGGATCGAGATGAGGTCGCTCGAACCGCTGAGGTTGTCCACCGCATTCACGGCGAGGTCGCCGTTGTTGGCGAAGGCATTCATGATCTGCTGGCCGAAGAAGGGCCGGATCTGCACCCACAGCCGGTCGCTCAGGATGTCGGTGTCGGCAAACAGCAGGATCTGGCCCGGTTCCTTGGATTCGGCCAGGCTGCCCTCCTGCTTGCGATCCGGGAACGCCGTCCTGAACTTGCCGGTGAGGCGCGCGGCGATGACGAAGGGTGCACCCGCCGGCTGGTAACCATCCAGCAGAACCGCCGGATCGGCCAGCATGCGCAAGCGATCGGTGGGGACCGACTCGGCATCGGAGGTCGTCTGCAGCAGCGGGATGAGCTTGACGTCGGCCGCATCCTTGGAAAGCTCGAACCAGCCGGCGCTGGAGACATTGATCGAATCGAGATTGGCGGTGATCACGTCGTCACGATTGAGCTCGACCGGACCGAGGCCGAGGATGGCCGGATGCCTGACCGGCGCCTGCGCCTCGCCCACGCTGATCGGCAGCGCCAGCGTGCGATCGAGCACCACCTTGTGCGGGTCGTATTCGACCCCCCAGGCCTTGAACAGACGTGGCAGGTCCGAAGACTTGTCGGCCATCATCGCCGCCATCGGGTTGTTCGGATCGGCGCCCGACTGGTCCAGTTCGGCGTCCGGATCGACGAACACCAGCAGGTGCCCGCCGCGCAGCACGAACTGGTCGAGCGCGTACTGGGCATCCTCGGAAAGCCCCTTGGGCTGCACCACCACGAGCACATCGATGTCCTTGCCGACCGTGGTCAGCGTGGCCGGATCCAGCTTGCGCATGTCGAACAACTGCGCCCATTGCTGATATACCGCCCAGGGCTGGCTCATCTGGCGCGTGGCGACATCGAAATCCGGCGCCAGCGGCAGCGATGACAGCAGTCCCACCACCGGCTTCCTGGGCGTTTCCAGCTCGTGGATGAGCTTGGCGATGTCATATTCGAGGAACGCCTCCTTGTCCGGCTGCAGGAACGGAATCACCGCCTGGCCATTGGTCGAATTGGTGCCGGCGAGCCCGAAGTAGATCTTGTCGCCCCCCAGGGAGACCGGCACCGCCTGCAGCCCGAAGCTGGCGGCGCGATCCTCGTCTTCGGAGAAGGGCAGCGGATCGATGACTTCCAGCTTCAGCTTGCCGCCGGAATGTCCGGCCATTTCCTGCAGCATCTCGCGCACGCGGGTGAAGTAGGTGCGCAGTTGCGGCAGATCCTGGGTGCCCTTGTCCGAATAGAAGAGATACAGGTTGATGGGTTCGTCGATCGACTTCAGGATGTTCCTGGTGCCGTCGGACAGGGTGTACAGGCGGTTCTCGGTCAGGTCGATGCTGACCCCGCGAAACAGGGCGTTGACCAGCATCAGCACGGCCACGAACAGCACCGCGAGAATGGCGAGGGCGCCACCGGAAAGCGCCTTGCGATGGATCGTCATGGGTTCCCTCCTCAGGCCGCTTTCTTCATGTCGATGACGATCGCGGTGGCATACAGCCAGGCGAGGATCATCAGACCGAAGTAGATGAGATCACGCAGGTCGATCACGCCCTTGGTGATCGAGGCGAAGTGGGTCAGGAAGCTCAGGCCCGCCACGGCATCGACCACGCCCTGCGGCGCGAAGGCATGGAAGAAGTCGAGCACCATGGGAAAGCCGGCCAGCAGCAGCACGAAGCAGACCACCACCGTGAGGATGAAGGCCACCACCTGGTTGCGCGTGGCCGCCGACAGGCACGAGCCGATGGCCAGGAAGGCCCCGGCCATGAGCAGCGAGCCGATGTAGCTGGCCAGGATCACCCCGTTGTCGGGACTGCCAAGGTAGTTGACCGTCAGCCAGATCGGGAAGGTGAGCACCAGCGCGATCGCGATGAAGGTCCACGCGGCCAGGAACTTGCCCAGCACCGCCTGCCACATGGACACCGGCAGGGTGAGCAGGAGCTCGATGGTGCCACTCTTGCGCTCTTCCGCCCACAGGCGCATGGAGACCGCCGGCACCAGGAACAGATAGAGCCATGGATGGAAGTTGAAGAACGGCTGCAGATCGGCCTGGCCGCGCTCGTAGAAGTTGCCGAGATAGAAAGTGAATGCGCCCGAGAGCAGCAGGAAGATGACGATGAAGACATACGCCACCGGGGTGACGAAGTAGCTGCGCAATTCGCGCTTGAAGATGGTCGTCGTGCCGCTCATGTGCGCGCCTCCATGCCGGTGGCCCCCTGGGTGATGGTGCGGAACACCTCGTCGAGACGCCCGGCCTCCAGCGCCAGCTCGCGCACGTTCACGTTCTGAGCCTTCAGGGCTTCGCTCACGGCCATGAAGATCGAACGCCCGGGCTTGGGGAAGGCCGTGATGCGGTTGTCCTGTGGATCGACCTCGACCGCGGCGATGTCGGGCACGCGCGCCAGTGCGGCCCTGGCCTCCTGCACGTCCTTGGCGGTCAGCGACACGGCCTGGTGGTAGCGCGAGCGCGCCTCCAGCTCGGCGGGCGTCGCGTCGGCCAGGATGCGCCCGGCGGCGATGATGATGGCGCGTCGGCACACGGCATGGACTTCTTCCAGGAGGTGCGTGGAGATGATGATGGTCTTGTCGCGCGCCATCGAGTTGATGAGGGTGCGTACTTCCTGCTTCTGGTTCGGATCCAGTCCATCGGTGGGCTCGTCGAGGATCAGCACCCTGGGGTCGTGCAGGATCGCCCCGGCCAGGCCCACGCGCCGCTTGAAGCCCTTGGACAAGGTGTCGATCGGCTGCTCCAGCACCGGCCCCAGATGCAGGCGGTCGATGACGTCATCGCTGCGCCGGTAGCGTGTCTCGCCGGCCAGGCCGCGCACATCGGCGATGAAGGCGAGGAACTCGCGCACGTTCATCTCGCCGTAGCTTGGCGCGCCTTCCGGCAGATAGCCCAGGGCGCGCTTGGCTTCCAGCGCCTGGCTTTCGATGTCGAAGCCGGCCACCGTGGCGCTGCCGGCAGTGGGGCTCAGAAAGCCCGCCAGCATCTTCATGGTGGTGGACTTGCCGGCGCCGTTGGGTCCGAGGAAGCCGAGCACCTGGCCTGGTTCAACCTTGAATGAGATGGCGTCCACGGCAGTAAAGCCGCCATAGCGTTTGGTGAGTTGCCGCGTTTCGATCATCGTCTGGATACCATTCCGGGAAATGGGAAAGGCCGCGGCTGCCAGCGGCGGCCGGGCGGATGTCCATGCGGTGGCACCGGGTTTCCAGGACAGCGACGGAAACCCGAAGCTCGGGAGAAATACCACGAGCTTAACGAAAAGTTCCCCACTTACACAGGAAGGCCAGGCACGCCCGGGCGACCCGGATGCCGGCAGCGTCGGTGCACCGCCCCACCGCGCGCGCCGATCCCGTGGCGTGGCGCAACGGGCGGCCTGCTTGGCGATTCAACGCCAGATGACGATTTGCAGGCAGCGCGCCGGCAACACGACCGTATCGCCGGCGGAACGCCATGCCGCACCGAATCGGCGCACATGCAAAGTCAACGCGTCGGCGGCGCACCCGCGGCGCCGCGCCCTGGCCCGCCGGCCAGGCGGCCGGTCAGATCGTGTGCGTCGGCGTGGATGATTTCCACTTCGACGAACTGGCCGGGTTGCAGTGCCTGGCCATCGTCGATGCGCACGATGCCGTCGATCTCCGGCGCATCGGCCCTGGAACGCGCCACCGCGCCGAACGCATCCACCTCGTCCACCAGCACGGTCTGGCGCGTCCCGATCTTGCGCGCCAGGCGGGCCGCGGAGATGTCCGCCTGCACTTCCATGAAACGCTCGAGGCGTTCCTCCTTCAGCCACTCGGGCACCGGATCGGGCAGTGCATTCGCCCGCGCCCCGTCCACCGGCGAATAGGCAAAGGCACCCACGCGATCGAGTTCGGCCTCGCGCAGGAAGTCCAGCAGTCCCTCGAACTCGGCCTCGGTTTCGCCGGGAAACCCCACGATGAAGGTACTGCGGATGGTCAGCTCCGGGCAGGCCTGGCGCCACGCCCTGACGCGCGCCAAGACGCGGTCCACTGCGCCCGGGCGCTTCATCAGCCTGAGGATGCGCGGGCTGGCATGCTGGAACGGGATGTCCAGGTAAGGCAACACCTTGCCCTCGGCCATCAGCGGGATCACGTCATCGACGTGCGGATAGGGATACACGTAGTGCAGGCGCGTCCACACACCCAGCTCGGCCAGGCCCTCGCACAGGCCCAGCATGCGCGTGGCGCGCGGCTTGCCGCGCCATTCGCGTTCGGTGTAGCGCAAATCCACGCCATAGGCGCTGGTGTCCTGGGAAACCACCAGCAGTTCCCTGACCCCGCCCTGCACCAGCCTTTCGGCCTCCACCAGCACCTCGTCGATCGGCCGCGACACCAGATCGCCGCGCAACGCCGGGATGATGCAGAAGGTACAGCGGTGGTTGCAGCCTTCGGCGATCTTCAGATAGGCATAGTGCTTCGGCGTGAGCTTGATGCCCTGCGGGGGCACCAGATCCACGAACGGATCGTGCTTTGGCGGCAACACGGCATGTACCGCATTCATCACGCTGGCGTAGTCCTGCGGCCCGCTCACGGACAGCACGCCCGGGTGCGTTTCACGAATCAGCTCGGCACGCTTGCCAAGGCAGCCGGTGACGATCACCTTGCCGTTCTCTTCCAGTGCCTCGCCGATGGCATCCAGCGACTCGGCCACCGCGGCATCGATGAAACCGCAGGTGTTGACCACCACCGCATCGGCGCCTGCGCAGCCGGGCACCAGGTCGTAGCCTTCCACGCGCAGCTGGGTGAGGATGCGCTCGGAATCGACCAGCGCCTTGGGGCAGCCGAGGCTGACGAAACCGACCTTGGGATTGCGAAGTGACATGGAAGTGCACGCCGTCAGCGGGCCGCAGATTGTAGCGGCAGAGCACGCCCCGGACGGCAATTCGGGACAGGGCAGGTCGGCGCGAGGCGACCGACGCACACCGCGCCGCCACGCGACAAGGCAGCGGCGCACGTGGCGCCGACCGGCACACATCGAGCATGCCGCGTGAGCAGGTCGATTGACACCCGCGGCGGGCGGCTTAGGCTCTACCCTTTGCCGTCACGCAGGCCGCGACCATGGGACACGCAATCAACCTCAGCACGCCGCGCATGCAATGCATCGGCGCGTATCTCGCCGAGGCGCAGGGCACGCCCATCGGTGGGCTGGTGGTGGTCCAGGAAATCTTCGGCGTCAACGCGCACATGCGCAATGTCGTGGATCGCTTCGCGGCACTGGGCTACACCGCCATCGCACCGGCCTTCTTCGATCACGTGGAAAGCGGTGTCGAACTCGACTACGACCGTTCCGGCTTCGCCCGCGGGCGTCTGCTGGCCGCTGAAATCCCGTTCGAACTCGCCCTGGAGGACGTCGGCAGTGCCGCCGAATCGATTGCCTCGGCCGGTCGCATCGGCTGTGTCGGCTACTGCTGGGGCGGCACGGTTGCCTTTCTCGCCGCGGCGCGCCTGGGCATGCCGGCGGTCAGCTACTACGGCGCGCGCAACGTGAACTTCCTCGGCGAGCCGCTCAAGGCGCCGGTGATGTTCCACTTCGGCGGCAAGGACAAGTCCATTCCCGCCGAAGCCGTCGAACGCCATCGGACGACCTATCCGGATGCGCCCGTACACGTGTACGCGCAGGCGGGCCACGCCTTCGATCGCGCCGTCGATCCGCAGGCCCACGACGCCGGCAGCGCGCAGCTCGCCCTGGAACGCACGCTGGCATTTTTCCGGCAGAATCTCGCCCCATGAGCTTCCGCATCGATCCGCGCCTCGCCGCAGACACCCATCCGGTTGCCGAACTCGTGCTGTCGCGCCTGCTGTTGATGGATGACGCACGATTTCCGTGGCTGATCCTGGTACCGCGCATCGTCGGCGCGCGCGAACTCATCGACCTGGACCTGGACGACCGCCGCCACCTGCTCGACGAACTGAGCACGATCGGCCGCACCCTCGAGGCGCTGCTGCGCCCCGACAAGCTCAACATCGCCGCGCTGGGCAATGAGGTCACGCAACTCCACGTGCACGTCATCGCACGCTACAGCAAAGATGCCGCCTGGCCGCAGCCGGTCTGGGGCCACGGCCAGCGCCAGCCCTACGAAGCTTGCGCGCGCGAGCGCCGCGTGAGCGAACTGCGCAACGCCCTGACGGCCAGCCCGGGCTGATGGCCGCGCCGGGTGCCGGCACGGATTGCAGCTTCGAACCGCTCGGCGAAAGCGTGCTGCTGCTGCGCTTCGGCACAGGCATCGACACGGCGCTGAATGCGCGCGTGCACGCCGCCGTCGCGCAGTTGCGCCAGGCCGGGCTGGCCGGCGTGCGCGAGCTCGTGCCTGCCTACGCCTCGCTGGCCCTGCATTACGCGCCGGCGGCCTGGTCGGACGGCCAGACGCCTGCCTGGCGCCGGCTGGCCGGGGCCGTGCGCGCGATCCTCGCCACCCCGGACGTCCGCTCGACGGCGGCGCCGCGCAGCATCGACATCCCCGTGTGCTACGGGGGCGCGCATGGCCCCGACCTCGATGCCCTGGCCCGACAGGCCGGGCTCGCACCTTCCCAGGTCATCGCCCGCCACCTCGCACCCGACTACCAGGTGGCCATGCTGGGTTTCGCGCCCGGCTTCCCCTACCTGCTGGGGCTCGACCCGGCATTGCACGCGCCGCGCCGCGCCGATCCCAGGGTGCGCGTGCCTGCCGGTTCGGTGGCCATCGGCGGCGCCCAGACCGGCATCTATCCGGCCGAACTGCCAGGTGGCTGGCAACTGATCGGGCGCACGCCGCTGCGCCTGTTCGATCCGGCCCGCGAGCCCGCCTGTCTGCTCGGCGCCGGCGACCGGGTGCGCTTCCTGGCCATCGACCCGGCCACTTTCGACCGGCTGGCGGCGACATGAGCGTCACGCTGCTCCAGCCCGGCTTGCTGACCACCGTGCAGGACCTTGGCCGGCACGGGCACATGGCCCTGGGCGTAGGCCACAGCGGCGCCATGGATGTACCGGTCCTGCGCCTGGCCAATGCGCTGGTCGGCAATGCCGCGGATGCGGCGGCGCTCGAACTCAGCCTGCTCGGACCGACCCTGCGCTTCGAGGTGGCCACGCTGATTGCCGTGGCCGGCGCGGAATTCGACCTGCACCTGGACGGCCAGCCGCTGGCGGCCTGGCGCCCGCAGCCGATCGCTGCCGGCAGCGTGCTGGCCTGCGGTCCCGCCCGGCGTGGGGTGCGCGCCTGCCTGGCCGTGGCTGGCGGCGTGCGCGTGGCGCCGGTGCTGGGCAGCCGCGCCAGCGACATCCACGCCGGCCTCGGGCCGTTCGGCGGCCGGCCGCTGGTGGCGGGCGACGTGCTGCCGATCGAGCCGCGTCCCGGCGGCGCGACCATGCCATGGTCGCTGGATCCGCGCCCCTGGTTCGACCCCGATCCCGCGCAGCCCATCCGTCTCGTGCCTGGCAGCCATTTCGACCGGCTCGACGCGGCCGCGCGCAAGGCCCTGTTCAGCGCCACCTTCCGCATCGCGCCCGCCTCGAACCGCACCGGCCTGCGCCTCGACGGCCCACGCCTGGCCCTCGCCACGCCGCTGGAGCCGGTGAGCGAACCGGTCGCATTCGGCACCCTGCAGTTGCCGCCCGGCGGTCAGCCGATCGTGCTGATGGCCGAGCACCCGACCACCGGCGGCTACCCGCGCATCGGCCAGGTGGCCGCCATCGACCTGCCACGCCTGGCCCAGCGGCGCCCAGGTGACGGCGTGCGTTTCGCAGCGATCACCACCGCGGAGGCGCAAACGGGTTATCTTGAACGCGAACGCGCCCTTGCCGGGCTGCTCGACGCCCTTGCCCGCCGCCTGGCCACATGACTGCCCGCATCGACCTCAACTGCGATCTCGGCGAATCCTTCGGCGCCTGGACCATGGGCGCCGACGCGGCGGTGCTGCCGTGGATCAGCTCGGCCAACATCGCCTGCGGCTTCCACGCCGGCGACCCCAGCATCATGCAGCGCACCGTGGCACTGGCCGTGGCCGCCGGCGTGGCCATCGGCGCGCACGTCGCCCTGCCGGACCTCAGCGGTTTCGGCCGGCGCGAAATGGCCATCAGCGCAAACGACACCTATGCGCTCACGCTGTACCAGGCCGGCGCACTGGCCGGCTTTGCGCGCGCGGCGGGCACGCGCCTGGTGCACGTCAAGCCGCACGGCGCCCTCTACAACATGGCTGCGCGCGACCGCGCCCTGGCCGAGGCCATCGCCAACGCGGTGCGCGCGTTCGACCCGACCCTGGTGCTGGTCGGCCTGGCCGGCAGCGAACTGCCGCGCGCCGGCGAGCGCGCGGGCCTGACGGTCGCCCACGAGGCCTTCGCCGACCGCCGCTACCTGGCGGATGGTTCGCTGGTGCCGCGCCGTGAAGGTGGCGCCGTCATCGAGGATGCCGACGTGGCCATTGCCCAGGCCCTGGCCATCGCCGGGCGCGGCCGGGTCGTCGCGCGTGACGGCAGCACGCTCGCCCTGCGGGCCGACACCCTGTGCGTGCATGGCGATCGCCCCGACGCGGCCAGCTTCACCGGGCACCTGCGCAGGGCGCTGGATGCCGCCGGCATCGAGGTTCTGGCCCTGCATGGCTGAGCCGCGCGCAGCGCGCACGTGCCCCGACGGCGGTCGATTCCCGACTGCGCGCGAGATCCCCGTCCCATGAACTACTGGCCGCTGCTCGGCGTCGGCGTCGTCGTCGTCGGCTTCGTGATGCGCAAGAACCCGGTGCTGGTGGTGGTGCTGGCCGGCATCGCCAGCGGCTTCGGCGCCGGCATGCATCCCGGCGACCTGCTGGCCGTGCTCGGCAGTTCCTTCGTCAGCAACCGTGCCCTGCTGCTGATGGTGATGACCCTGCCCGTGATCGGCCTGCTCGAGCGCTTCGGCCTGCGCGAGCGGGCGCGCGACTGGATTGCCGGCTTTCGCGGCCTGACCCTCACGCGCTTCCTGCTCAGCTACCTGGGCCTGCGCCAGGTGCTGTCCATGCTCGGCCTGACCAACGTCGCCGGCCATGCGCAGACCGTGCGCCCGCTGGTCGCGCCGATGAGCGAGGCCGCCGCCGAACGCAGCATCGGCCCGCTGGATGAGGGCGAACGCCACCGCGTGGCGGCCCTCGCGGCCGCCACCGACAACATCGGCCTGTTCTTCGGCGAGGACGTCTTCATTGCGCTCGGCGCGGTGCTGCTGATCCAGGGCTTCTACGCGCAGAACGGCATCGAACTGGAGCCGCTGGCGATCGCGCTATGGGCCCTGCCGACCGCCATCGCCGCCTTCATCATCCACGCCATCCGCCTGGTGCATTTCCAGCGCCGCATGCAGCGCCGGGCGCGCCCGCCGGCATCGCCGGAAGAGGACAGGCCATGCTGAAGATCGAGCACATCTACTGGGTGCTCGGCGCCTTCCTGGTCTATTCGGCCTGGCTCAACCTGCGCGAGCGCCAGCGGGCCATGGCCGGCTTCTGGGCGATCCTGGCCTGCCCGTTCCTGTTTGGCGATCTGATCCTCGCCGCACTCGCCGATGGCACGCGCTGGCCGGCCCAGGCGATGGGCGTGGGCGTGATCGGCCTGGGCGTGATGGCGGCGCGCGGCGGCATGCGCAGTCACAGCGACGACGCCGCTGCCGAGGCGCTTCGGCGCACCGCGGCCAGCCGCCTGGGCAACCGCCTGTTCGGGCCGGCGCTGGCGATTCCGCTGGCCACGCTGGTACTGGTGCTGGTCGCGCCCTACCTGCGCTGGGCAGCGACGCCGCTGATCGAGGCGCGCCACGCCACGCTCACCGCGCTCGGCCTGGCTTGCGTGCTGGCCTTCATCGCCGCGCTGCGCGTGACCCGCGCGCCGCTGGCCACCGGCCTGGGCGAAGGGCGCCGCCTGCTCGACGCGTTGGGCTGGGCGGCCCTGCTGCCCATGCTGCTGGCAACGCTCGGCAGCGTCTTTGCCGCCACCGGCGTGGGCGACGTGATCGCCGGCCTGGTCGATGCCATCATCCCCATCGACAGCCAGTTCGCCTGCCTGCTGGCCTTCGCGCTCGGCATGGTGCTGTTCACCGTCATCATGGGCAACGCCTTCGCCGCCTTCCCGGTGCTGATGGCCGGCGTCGGCCTGCCGCTGCTGGTCCTGCGCCACGGCGCCGACCCCGCCATCCTCGGCGCGATCGGCATGCTGACCGGCTACTGCGGGACGCTGCTCACGCCCATGGCCGCCAACTTCAACATCGTGCCGGCGGTGCTGCTGGAACTGCCCGACCAGTACGGCGTGATCCGCGCGCAATGGCCGAACGCCGTGGCCCTGCTGCTGGTGAACTTTGCCCTGATGTGGCTACTGGTTTTCCAGCCGTGATCTCGCGGAGGGCTGGCCATCCGCAACCCGGGCATGCAGCGGTGCCATAGACCAACGCATGGCGCGCACGCGCTGCAGCCTCGCGTGACCATTGACCCAGGCGCGCCGGTTGCGCGAGCCACGGCTGCGCGTGCGGGTCGCCCTGCACACCGAGGGCGCGGCCCGACGGGGCCGCACCGGCATCGTTCAGCGCGCAGCCGTTTCACGCGGCTACCCGGCATGCGCCAAGCGCTGCGGCGCGTGGCAGAATCGAATCAACAGCCAGGTGGCGTCAGCAGCAGATGCACGGGTCCTCTCCCATCCTCCTCACCGGCTTCGAGCCGTTCGGTGGCGAAGCGCTCAACCCCGCCGCGGAGATCGTACGCGCGCTGGAAGGCGAAACGATTGCCGGGCACCGCGTGGCGGGCGCGATCCTGCCGGTGGCGTTCGCGACGACGCTGACCCTGCTCGAAGACCTGCTGGCGCGCCACCAGCCCACGCTGGTACTCGCCATCGGCCAGGCGGGCGGGCGCGCCTGCCTGGGCTTCGAACGGGTGGCGGTGAACCTGGTCGATGCGCGCATCGCCGACAACGAAGGCCTGCAGCCCATCGACGTGGCGGTGGTCGATCATGCGCCGGCCGCCTACCTCACCACGCTGCCGGTCAAGGCGATGGTGGCCCGCGCCGGCGCGCTCGGCATTCCGGCGTCGCTTTCAATGAGCGCCGGCAGCTTCGTATGCAACCAGGTCTTCTATGCGCTCGCCCACCTGGCCGCCACCCGCCAGCCGGCGCTGCGCACCGGCTTCGTGCACGTGCCATGGCTGCCGGAGCAGGCGGTCGGACACGCCGGGGAGCCGAGCATGGCCCTGACAACGATGGTCGCGGGTGTGCGTGCGGCACTCGAATGTGCCCTGGACACCCGGACCGACCTCGCGGTACCGGGCGGGACCACCCACTGAAGCGCCTCAGCAGCCGGCGCCGGACTTTTCCTCGGCGGTCACCTTGAGGATCAGGACCCCGGTGTCGATCCACGGCAGACGCACCTTGATCGGGTCCGTCGCGTAGTAGTAGCCGCCGCGGGTCGGCGCCTTGACCGCCTCGCGGGACTCGGATTCATAGGACTTGCCCAGCACCGCCGGCGTGGTTGACACCGCGAAGCGGCTGACGTCATCCACGGTCACGCAGCCCAGCAGGCGAGTGCGCCGGAACGGGCGGATATCGATGTGCAGCGGCTTGACCTCGAGCGGATCGCGCAGCTTGCCGTCCGCGTCCATGACGTAGAGCAGGGGCTTGAAGGCCGCATTGCCACGCCCGTCCGGGTTGGGCGTGGTGATGACCTGCACGCGCACGGCCGCATGCGCAAGCGGCGTTGGCAACTCCACCATGCGGTAGCGGCTGCTCCCCCTGGCGAACTCGCGGCTGGGCGCCTGGGCGCCGATGCGCAGGCGCTGCGGCTGGCCCGGCTGGAGCACGACCGGACCCCTTGCCGGAGCCTCCACGACGGCCACCTTGTCGCGGCCGAACAGGCGGTTCTTCCAGTCCGCAAAGGTTTCGCCGATGGCCGACAGCGGATTGGCCGTCGCCAACTGCAGGGTCAGGAAGAGGCCAGCGAGGAATGCAGGGAATCTGGAAGAACGCATGCTGGAAGGACACCACGGCGGCATGCGCGGGTGCATGCCGGTTCGAACCTGGCGGCGCGCGGGCATGGACATGCCACGCCGCACAGGATGTCAAAGGCGCACGCCGGATCGGCGCACCACGGCGGGCACACGACATCGATCCACGCCGGCAGGTGCGTCGGTTCCCACCAGCGCCGACCGGGCGGGCACCGTGACGGTTTACCTCGTCGGCGGCGCCTCGGCGGCATCACCCAGGGGCTGCAACTGGTTGCCGTCGCGCTCGAAGGCCTTCAGGCCAAGCGCCCCGGCGATGGAAATGATCACCTGGCGCTGGGCGTCCGTACCCCCGCTCTTCAGCACGATGCCGGTGAGTTTCTCCGTGTCGCGCAGGTCACCCATGTAACCATAGAGCTCCGCCTTGCCCATAACGAAGCCGTCGATGGCAAAGCGGTCGTTGCGCTGCGGATCGACGATGGCATTGCCGTCCTTGACGTCCGCAGCCAGCGCCGGCGCCGCCAGCACTGCCAATCCGATAGCGAGCAGCGCAACGCGCAGCAGGTTCCTGAAATTCATGTTGTTCTCCGCCCCTGAAGGGCATTGTCTGGGGGAAGCGCCAGGCCGGTCAACGCGCCTGCAGCTCCGCAATCTGGCCGTTGCTCTCGAGCACGTAGGCCTTGAAGTTCATTTCCATCGCAATCCGCGCCAGTGCCGAAAGGTGCTGCTTGCGCACCTTCTGCTTTTCGCCGCGCCTGAGGAGCACGGTGGACATCGGCAGCTTCTCCTCCAGGCGGTAGCGGAACGCGCTCTTGAGGTCCTCCGTGGTGAGTGGCGCGCCATCGAAATCGAACTGGCCATCCTTGTCGGCCAGCAGGGTCACGTCGAAGCTGGTCGGGATGTTGGCAGCCTGGGTCGCATCCGGCTTGACTGCGCCGCCACCGCCACACGCAGCAAGCAGGAGCAGTAGCAATGCACCTGCCACCAGCCGCCACGAGGGTCCGAACCTGAATCTCCGCATGTTGCGCTCCACGACCTGAAACCTGGGAATGGGCGAGCTTACCACCCGTTGCGTCCGGCGACATGCCCCGGTTCAGGCGTGCGGCAAGGTGACGCCGGTCTGCCCCATGTACTTGCCGCGGCGATCCTTGTAGCTGATTTCGCAGTCTTCATCGGACTCCAGGAACAGCATCTGCGCCACGCCCTCGTTGGCGTAGATGCGCGCCGGCAGCGGCGTGGTGTTGGAAAACTCCAGCGTCACGTGACCCTCCCACTCCGGCTCCAGCGGCGTCACGTTGACGATGATGCCGCAGCGCGCGTAGGTGCTCTTGCCCAGGCAAATGGTGAGCACGCGCCGCGGGATGCGGAAGTATTCCACCGTGCGCGCCAGGGCGAAGGAATTGGGCGGGATGATGCACACGTCCGCACGTACGTCCACGAAGCTGCGCGCATCGAAGTTCTTCGGATCGACGATGGTCGAGTTGATGTTGGTGAACACCTTGAACTCGTCCGCGCAGCGCACGTCGTAGCCGTAGCTGGAAGTGCCGTAGGAGATCAGCCGCCGCTCGCCGTCCAGCTTCACCTGGCCGGGCTCGAAGGGCTCGATCATGCCGTGCTCGGCCGCCATGCGGCGAATCCACTTGTCGCTCTTGATGCTCATGGTTTGCAGTGCTCGCAGGGTCAGGGGCTGGGGGTTGAAACGCCGGTCAGGGGTGCATTGCGCGCTGTTGCGACGGGCGCGCCCGGTGCGGGACGCGCGCCGCGCCAGACACGCTGGCGAGGGTCTTGCCCCGGCCTAGCTGTTGCTCACCACGATCTTGGGCATGGCCAGCGCCTTGTTGCGCGCGCGCAGCGACAGGCGGCCGGCCGCGTTGCGGGCGATCTCGCGATAGCGCGCGGCGATGTCCGAATCGGGCATGGCGGCGACCGTGGGCGTGCCACCGTCGGCCTGTTCGCGGATGCGGATGTCCAGCGGCAGGCTGCCGAGCAGGGGCACGGCGTACTGCGCCGCCATGCTGGCGCCGCCGCCGGCGCCGAAGATGGCTTCTTCGTGGCCGCATTGCGAGCACACGTGGGTGGCCATGTTCTCGATGATCCCGAGCACCGGCACCTTCACCTTGTCGAACATCTTCAGCGCCTTGCGCGCATCGAGCAGGGCGATGTCCTGCGGCGTGGTGACGATCACCGCGCCGGACACGGGGATGCGCTGGCAGAGCGTGAGCTGGATGTCGCCGGTGCCGGGCGGCAGGTCGATGACCAGATAATCCAGGTCCTTCCAGGTGGTGTTGGAAAGCATCTGCTGCAGCGCCTGGGTGGCCATCGGCCCGCGCCAGATCATGGCGGTGTCTTCCTCGATCATCAGGCCGATCGACATGGCCTGCAGGCCGTGGCCGAGCTTGGGCTCGATGTGCTTGCCATCGTGGCTGTCCGGCTTGCCGCTGAGCCCGAGCATGCGCACCTGGCTCGGGCCGTAGATGTCGGCATCCAGTACGCCGACCGTGGCGCCCTCGGCCTGCAGCGCCAGGGCGAGGTTCGCCGCCACCGTGGATTTGCCGACCCCGCCCTTGCCCGAGGCGATGGCGATCACGTTCTTCACGCCCGGCAACGGCGTCAGGCCGGTCTGGACTTCGTGCGCGAACACGCGGCTGGCCACGCTCACTGCAGCGTGGCCGATGGCCGGATCGGCTTCCAGCGTGCGCTTCACGGTCTCGGCCAGCTGCGCGTGGGTGGATCGCGCCGGGTAGCCCAGCTGCAGATCCACCGAGACATCCGCACCGGAGACGCCGACCCCACGCACCGCTCCGCCGGCAACGAGATCCTTGCCGGTATGCGGATCGATGAGGGTGCTCAGCAAGCGGTTGACGTGTTCCTGGGCGGATTCGGACATGGACTGGGCAACGTGCAGCGGGACAAACCGCCATTATGCCAGCAGCATTCACGCTGCAGCGCGGCTTGACGCGCGCGCGCAGGCCCGGCAACGTGCCCGGACCATCCCTCGGCGAGGAGTACGCACCATGCTGTTGCCACGTTGCACTGCCCTGCTTGCGCTTGCCTTCGTGTTTGCCGCCATCCCGGTGGCGGCCGCGGATCTCAGCCCGGTCGGCACCTGGACCACGATCGACGATGCCACCGGCAAGGCCAAGTCCGTCGTCCAGATCAGCGAATCGAACGGCGAGCTCACCGGCACGGTGCTGGAAGTGCTGGAGTCCGACCAGGGCCCCAATCCGCTGTGCACCAAGTGCAAGGGCGATCTCAAGGATCAGCCGGTCACCGGCATGCGCATCATCTGGGGCATGAAGCAGGACGGCGATACGTGGCAGGGCGGCAAGATCCTCGATCCCAAGACCGGCAAGATCTACGGCTGCAAGCTGCACGTCATCGATGACGGCCAGAAGCTGGAAGTGCGCGGCTTCATGGGCTTTTCACTGCTCGGCCGCACGCAGGTGTGGGTGCGCAAGGAATAGCATCGCGCAGCGCCTTTCCGCCGCTCATCCAGGTCGGGGCGACTTCTCCGGCGGGGTCCTGCGCTCAGGCAGGATCACCCGCCCGCGCTGTCGCCCCGAGCCACGCGAGGCGCCCGGCAGCCGCCACGCTGCCAACCCGGCGCGTGCGATAATTGCGGCTTTGCCGCAACGACGCCGAGCGGAATGAGCACACCGAAGGAAATCCTCGTCACCCACGCCCTGCCTTATGCCAATGGCCCGCTGCATTTCGGCCATCTGCTGGGCTACATCCAGACCGATGTATGGGTGCGCGCGCAGCGCATGGCGGGCAACCGGGTGCATTTCGTCGCCGCCGACGATGCCCACGGCACGCCGATCATGCTTGCCGCGGAGAAGGCCGGCACCACACCCGAAGCCTTCATTGCCGACATCCAGATCGGACACGAGCGCGATTTCCTCGACTTCAACATCGTCCACGACTGCTACCACACCACGCATTCGGTGGAGAACCGCGAGCTCGCCGAGCTCATCTACACGCGTCTGCGTGACGGCGGCCACATCGCGCGCCGTTCGATTCGTCAACTGTACGACCCGGCGCGGGACATGTTCCTGCCGGATCGCTACGTCAAGGGCACCTGCCCCAAATGCGGCACGCCCGACCAGTACGGCGACAACTGCGAGAACTGCGGCGCCACCTACGCGCCGACCGACCTGATCGACGCGCGTTCGGTGCTGTCGGGCGCGGCGCCGGAACTGCGCGATTCGGAACACTACTTTTTCCAGGTGGGCGATTTCGCCGACCTGCTGCGCGACTGGCTGGCCGGCAAGCTGACCGGCGGCAGGCCGGTCATGCATGCATCGGTGGCCGCCAAGCTGCGCGAGTGGCTGGACGCCGAAGACGGGCTGCGCGACTGGGACATCTCGCGCGATGCGCCCTACTTCGGCTTTCCCATTCCCGACGCACCCGGCAAGTTCTTCTACGTGTGGCTGGACGCGCCGATCGGCTACCTGGCGAGCTTCAAGCGCTACTGCGCCAGCCCCGCCGGGGCGGCCGCCGGCCTGGATGGCGATTCCTTCATGCGCTTCATGGAACAGCCGGCGCGACCGGGTTCGGCATCGCAAGACGGAAACGCCCACGCGAGTGAAATGCACCACTTTCTCGGCAAGGACATCGTGAACTTCCACGGCCTGTTCTGGCCGGCGATGCTGGCCGGCGCCGGCATGCGCACGCCGGACGCCCTGCATGTGAATGGCTACCTGACGGTCAACGGCGAAAAGATGTCCAAGTCGCGCGGCACCTTCGTGCTGGCACGCACCTACCTGGACGCCGGGCTCGATCCGGACTGGCTGCGCTACTACTTCGCCACCATGCTGACCGCCGCACCGGTCGATCTGGATCTGGACCTCAAGGCCTTCGAGGAACGCGTCAACTCGCACCTGGTCGGCAAATGGGTGAATCTCGCCAGCCGTTCGGCCGGGTTCGTGCACAAGTTCTTCGACGGTCGGCTGGCCGCCCGCCTGCCGGACGCCGAACGCGCGCTGTATGCGAGCGCCGCCACCAAGCTCGCCGGCTGCGCGGCGCTGTATCGGGCCTGTGACTATGCCGGCGCCATGCGCCAGATCATCGAGGTCGCCGACGCGGCCAATGCCTACGTGGCGGAGAAGGCGCCCTGGGTGATCGCGCGTGATGCGGACAGGCGCGAAGAGCTGCACGCCGTGTGCACGCTCGCGCTCAACTATTTCCGCCTGCTGTCGATCTGGCTGGAGCCGGTCGTACCGGGCATCGCGGCCCGCGCCAGGGCCTTCCTGCAGGAGGACTGGAGCCGCTTCGAGGCGGCCCAGGAACCTGCGCTCGAGCACGCCATCGCCGTGTTCACTGCACTCACCACGCGCATCGACCCCAAGGCCATCCAGACCATGATCGAAGCCTCGAAGGACTCCCTGCAACCGGCCCAGGCCAGCCGCGACGCAGTTCCAGGCAATGCCGCGCCGGCCGCGGAATCGCCGGGCGCCGCAAGCCCGCCCGCCGCGCAGCCCGCGGATCCGGCCCCGGTCATTTCCATCGACGACTTCGCCAGGCTCGACCTGCGGGTGGGCAGGGTCACGGCCTGCGAGTTCGTCGCCGGTTCGGACAAGCTGCTGCGCTTCGAGCTGGACGCCGGAGAACTGGGCACGCGACAGATCTTCTCCGGCATTCGCGCCGCCTATGGCGAACCGGGCAAGCTGGTTGGCCGCAATGTCGTCTTCATCGCCAACCTGGCCCCGCGCAAGATGCGCTTTGGCATTTCCGAAGGCATGATCCTGTCCGCCGGCAGCGGCGGCAGCGACCTTTTCCTGCTGGATGCCGACGCCGGCGCACGAGCGGGCGCACCCGTGAAATAGACGTGACAGCCGCACGGCGCCCCCACCATCCGAACCCGATGCGCGCACTCGCCGATCGCATCGACGCGCTGCTGCCGCAAACGCAATGCACGCGTTGCGGCTATCCAAGCTGCCGCGCCTATGCACAGGCCGTGGCCAGCGGCGCGGCCGATTTCAACCGCTGTGCGCCCGGCGGCAGCGCAGGGGTGGCCGCGCTGGCCGCACTGCTTGGCCAGGCCCCCAAGCCGATCGATCCGGCCTGCGGCGCGGAAGCGCCGCCCACGGTCGCACTCATCGACGAGGACACCTGCATCGGCTGCACCAAGTGCATCCAGGCCTGTCCGGTCGATGCCATCGTCGGGGCCGCCAAACGCATGCATGCCGTGCTCGCCGAAGAGTGCACCGGCTGCGGCCTGTGCCTGCCGCCCTGCCCGGTCGATTGCATCGCCCTGGTGCCGACGGCCGCGCAACCGCTGACGCGTGCAGCAGTGCTCGAACGCGCCGACCACGCACGTGAACGCTTCGAGGCGCGCGAGCAGCGGCTTGGACGGGACCTGCCTGGCGCCGGATCGGCGCAAGAAGACACCGCCCAGGTCGCCGCAAACGCGCATGCCGCAGACGGTGCGGCCGAACCCGCTGGCACGCAAGCCACGCCCGCCCCGGCGGCACCGCCGATCACGCGCAGCGCCGTGCTGGAAGCCATCGCCCGTGGCCGTGCCAGGAAGGCGGCGGGATGGCACCGCGGCCAATGAAGCGCGAGAACGTCATCGAGCTGTTCCGGCGCCTGCAGGCGCTCAATCCGCATCCGACCACCGAGTTGCACTTCTCCACGCCCTTCGAACTGCTGGTGGCCGTGATTCTCTCCGCACAGGCCACCGACACCGGCGTCAACAAGGCAACCCGCCGGCTGTTCGCCGTGGCCAATACGCCGCAGGCGATGCTTGATCTGGGCGAGGAGGGGCTCAAGTCCTTCATCAGCACGATCGGGCTGTTCAATGCCAAGGCGAAGCACATCATCGCCACCTGCCGCCTGCTGGTAGAGCAACACGGCGGCCAGGTGCCGCCTGCACGGGCGGCCCTGGAAGCGCTGCCGGGTGTTGGCCGCAAGACCGCCAACGTGGTGCTCAACACGGCCTTTGGCGAACCCACCATCGCAGTGGATACGCACATCTTCCGCGTCGCCAACCGCACCGGCCTGGCGCGCGGCAAGACGCCCCGCCAGGTCGAGGACAAGCTGCTGAAAGTCGTGCCGGCCCAGTTCATGCAGGACGCCCACCACTGGCTGATCCTGCATGGGCGCTACGTGTGCAAGGCGCGCAAGCCCGACTGTCCGCACTGCCCGATCAACGATCTGTGCGCGTATCGCTACAAGACACCGCCCGAATGACCCGCCTGGTGGCGTCCGCAGCCACGCGACGCGCCACTGCACAGCACCATCACCCAAGCAGCAGCGCATCGAGGTGGTAACGACCCGGCGCAGCCCGCGCGATGGCGCGCGCGGCAAACAGCGCGCCGCGCGCAAAGATGTCGCGGTCGCCGGCACGGTGGGTCAGCTCGATGCGCTCGCCCTGGGTGGCCAGCAGCACGGTGTGCTCGCCCACGATGTCGGCCGCACGCAGGCTGGCAAAGCCGATCGTGCCGAGCGTGCGGGCACTGTCCGACGGACCCGGGCGTGACAGGCATGCCACGGCGTCCAGCGCCTGCCCGCGTGCTGCGGCGGCAAGCCGGCCAAGGGCGAGCGCCGTGCCCGAGGGCGCGTCGCGCTTGGCGGCATGGTGCATTTCGAAGATCTCGCAGTCCCAGTCGGCCAGCGCCTGCGCGGCCTGCGTGACCAGGCGCCCCAGCACGGCGATGCCGATGCTGAAGTTGGCGCTCCAGAGCACCGGGATCGATGCCGCCGCGGCCTCCAGCGCCGCTTCCTGCGCAGCGGACAGCCCGGTGGTGCCACTGACGAAGGCCAGCCGGCGCTCGACGGCCAGCGCGAGCGCCCCGTCAAACGCGCCCGCCGAGCTGAAATCGACCAGGACATCCGCCGTCGTCGCGGCATCCAGGTGTGCCGTCATGGGCACGCCACGCGCAGCGTCGGCTGGTTGTCCAAGTCGTGGCGAAGCCTCGCTCACCAGCGCTGCGGCGAGCCTCAGGTCATCACGTTCGCGCAGGAGTTTGACGAGCGCCTGTCCCATGCGCCCGGAGGCACCGTGAACCACCAGCGATGATGCCGCCTGCATGCCCTGCTCCCACGCCCGGAGAGCGCCGATGTTATCAGGGCAGGCAAGCGCCCGGCCGTCCGGCGCCGGCGGCGCCGCGCTGGGGCGCCTGGACCGGCAAGCCGCGCCCGCCGCATGCCAGGGGTCGGGCGCGACGCCGGCTCAGGAAGTGACGCGATCCCAGAAGCGCTTGACCCCATCCAGCCAGTGGCTGCTGCGCGGGGAATGGGCGGCCGCTTCCTCGCCGACGAAGGTGGCATCGAACTTCTGCAGCAGCTCGCGCTGCTGCGCGGTCAGGCGGATCGGCGTTTCCACTTCGACGTGGCAGATGAGGTCGCCGGTGCGACCGCTGCGCACCGACTTCACGCCCTTGCCACGCAGGCGGAACTGCTTGCCGTTCTGCGTTTCGGCGGGGACGCTGATCAGCGCTTCGCCCTCCAGCGTGGGCACGCGGATTTCGGCGCCGAGCGCAGCCTGGGCGAAGCGCAGCGGGATCTCGCAATGCAGGTCGTCGCCGTCGCGCTGGAAGATCGGGTGCTCGCGCACGCGCACCTCGACGTAGAGGTCGCCAGGCACCGTGCCGGCGGGACCGGCCTCGCCCTGGCCGGCCAGGCGGATGCGGTCGCCGTTGTCCACGCCGGCTGGAATGTTCACCGACAGGGTGCGCTCGGAATGCACGCGGCCCTCGCCGCGGCACGCGCGACAGGGATTGGTCACCACCTTGCCGGCACCGCCGCAGTGCGGGCAGGCCTGCTGGATCGAGAAGATGCCGTTCTGCATGCGCACGCGGCCATGCCCGCGACAGGTCGTGCAGGTGGCGGTCTGGCCATCGGCCGAGCCGCTGCCCGAGCACTTGCCGCACTCGATGAGCGTGGGCACGTCGATCTGCTTGTCGATGCCGAAGACGGCTTCCTCCAGATCCAGTTCCACCAGGTAGCGCAGGTCCGAGCCCCGCCGCGGGCCGCCGCGACCGCCGCCCATGCCGAAGATGTCGGAAAAGATGTCGCCGAAGATGTCGCCGACGTTGCCCTGGAAGCCGCCACCCGCGCCGCCCATGCCGTTCTCGAAGGCGGCGTGGCCGTGCTGGTCGTACAGCGCGCGCTTGCGCGGATCGGCCAGCACCTCGTAGGCCTCCTTGGCCTCCTTGAACTTTTCCTGGGCATTCGGATCGTCCGGGCAGCGATCCGGGTGGTACTTCATCGCCAGGCGGCGGAAGCATTTCTTCAGTTCATCGTCGCCAGCCCCACGTGCGACGCCCAGGACTTCGTAGTAATCACGTTTGCTCATGGCGCGATGATCTTCTCCAAGCGCCGGTCAGGCACAAACCAGAGGGCCGCGACCGCCGCGTACAGCAGACCGGCGGTCCAGACATTGACGAACAGGGCCAGCGGAATGGCCAGCAGGTACAGCACGATGGAAGACCAGCCCTTGGCGTCCCGGCGGGTGGCGCGGGCCAGCGGGCATTGCGGACCGTTGCAGGCGATCAGCGTGCGCAGCAGGACCGGCCAGGCCAGTGCCGCGAGCAGCAGGACCAGGCCGTACAGGGCGGTCGGCACCGGGGCGAAGCTGTTCTCGCTCATCCAGGCCGTGGTGAACGGAAACAGCGAAATGAAGAACAGCACCAGCAGGTTGGCCCACATCACCCGGCCGTCGATGCGCTCGACCGCCTTCAGGAGGTGGTGGTGGTTGTTCCAGTAGATGCCGACGTACACGAAGCTGAGCACATAGCTGAGAAAGACCGGCCACAGGCCGCGCAGCGCCTCGATGGTCACCGCGTGAGGCGGCTTCATCTCCAGCACCATGATGGTGATGATGACCGCGAGCACGCCATCGCTGAACGCCTCGAGCCGCCCCTTGTCCATGCCCGCTCCCCGCCTCTGCCAGCTCGGCATCCGGCCCGCCGCGCGGGCGGGCCGGATGCGTCGGCTTACTGCTTGCCTTCGTCCTTGACCTCGGTGAACTCGGCATCCACCACATCGTCGTTCGGCGGCGGGCCGCCGGCGCCCTCGGCCGGGCCGTGCCCCGCCGGTGGCTCCTGGCCCTGCGCCGCAGCGGCGGCAAACAGCGACTGGGTAGCCTGTTCGAGCTCGCTGGTGCGCGACTCGATCTGCGCCTTGTCGTCGCCCTTCATCACCTTTTCCAGCGCGGCCAACGATTCCTCGATGCGGCCGATGTCGTTCGGCACCTTGCCGCCGTGTTCCTTGATCGCATTGCGCGTGGCAGCCACCAGCTGGTCGGCCTTGTTGCGGGCGCCGATCAGCTCGTGGAACTTGCGATCCTCTTCCTTGTTTGCCTCGGCATCGCGCACCATGCGCTGGATCTCGTCCTCGGAGAGGCCCGATCCGGCCTTGATCTCGATACGCTGTTCCTTGCCGGTGGTCTTGTCCTTGGCAGCCACGTGCAGGATGCCGTTGGCATCGATGTCGAAGACCACCTCGATCTGCGGCATGCCGCGCGGCGCGGGCTGGATGCCGGCGAGGTCGAACTTGGCCAGCGACTTGTTGTAGCGGGCCTGTTCGCGCTCACCCTGGAGCACGTGCACGGTGACGGCGGACTGGTTGTCCTCGGCGGTCGAGAACACCTGGCTGGCCTTGGTCGGGATGGTGGTGTTCTTCTCGATCAGCTTGGTGAAGACGCCACCGAGCGTTTCGATGCCAAGCGAGAGCGGGGTGACGTCGAGCAGCAGCACGTCCTTGACGGTGCCGCCCAGCACGCCGCCCTGGATCGCCGCGCCGACCGCGACCGCTTCGTCGGGGTTGACGTCCTTGCGCGGCTCCTTGCCGAAGAAGTCCTTGACCGATTCCTGCACCTTGGGCATGCGCGTCTGGCCGCCGACCAGGATCACCTCGGCGACGTCGGAGACCTTGAGGCCGGCGTCGTTCAGCGCCGTGCGGCAGGGGCCGAGCGTGCGCTCGACCAGATCGCCCACCAGGGCTTCGAGCTTGGCGCGCGTCAGCTTGATGTTGAGGTGCTTGGGACCGGAAGCATCGGCCGTGATGTAGGGCAGGTTCACTTCCGTCTGGTGCGCCGTGGAAAGCTCGATCTTGGCGCGCTCGGCGGCGTCCTTGAGGCGCTGCAGCGCGAGTGGGTCGTTCTTGAGATCGACGCCCTGGTCCTTCTTGAACTCATCGACCAGGTAGTCGATGACGCGACGATCGAAGTCCTCGCCACCGAGGAAGGTGTCGCCATTGGTGGCCAGCACCTCGAACTGCTTCTCGCCATCGACCTCGGCGATTTCGATGATGGATACGTCGAAGGTACCGCCGCCCAGGTCGTACACGGCGATCTTGCGATCACCACTCTGCTTGTCCAGACCATAGGCGAGTGCCGCCGCGGTCGGCTCGTTGATGATGCGCTTGACCTCGAGGCCGGCGATGCGGCCGGCATCCTTGGTCGCCTGGCGCTGGCTGTCGTTGAAGTAGGCCGGCACGGTGATGACCGCTTCGGTCACCTCTTCGCCCAGGAAATCCTCGGCGGTCTTCTTCATCTTCATCAGCACCTTGGCCGAAATCTCCGGCGGCGGCATCTTCTTGCCGTCGGAGGTTTCGACCCAGGCGTCGCCGTTGTCGTGCGCGATGATCTTGTAGGACACCATGTCGATGTCCTTCTGCACTTCCGCGTCGGTGAACTTGCGGCCGATCAGGCGCTTCACCGCGTAGAAGGTGTTCTTTGGATTGGTGACCGCCTGGCGCTTGGCGGTCGCGCCGACCACCACTTCACTGTTGTCCTTGAATGCCACCACCGAAGGCGTCGTGCGGTCGCCCTCGGAATTCTCGATCACTCGCGCCGAGCTTCCTTCCATGACGGCCACGCACGAGTTCGTCGTGCCAAGGTCGATGCCGATAATCTTGCCCATTGCTCAGTTCTCCCGCTTTGGATTCGATACGGTCCGGGGGACCGGGTTCTGCCGCAAAATCTGGGGTTGTGCGAGGCGCTTTCAAGCGCCCGCGCTGCGCTACTTGGATACCGATACCAGGGCCGGGCGCAACAGCCGGTCATTGAGGACATAGCCCTTCTGCATGACCGACACGATATGCCCGGAGGGATGCTCCGTGCCCTCGGTCACGCTCATGGCCTCGTGGTGTTGCGGATCGAAGACGTCACCGATGGCGCCCACCGCGCGCAGGCCGTTGACATCGGCCACGCGCAGCAGCTCGCGCAAGGTCAGCTCCACACCCCCGCGCAGGGCTTCCAGGTCGCCTGCGGCGGCCAGGCCGCGCTCGAGGTTGTCCAGCACCGGCAGCAATGCCGAGAGCAGCTTTTCGTTGGCATAGAGGCGCGCCTGCTCCAGATCGCGTTGCATGCGCTTGCGCTGGTTGTCGAGGTCGGCGCGCTCGCGCAGCACGGTTTCGCGCATCTCCGCGAGGCGCGCCTCGCAGTCGGCAAGCTGGCGCGTGAGCACCTCGATGTCGTTGTCGATGGCGGCATTCTCATCGACCGGCATCGGCGTGGCATTGGGATCCGTGTTCTGCATCTTTCCTCCGGAACTCTCTCTGGGCGGTCGCACGACCGGGTTCGACAAGCCGGCAGCCCACCTGCCAGCGGCCAAGCTGCGCGCCACACACGCGGCGCGCAACGTGCGCGATAGGCGGTTTATAGGGTCGTCTGGTGACGCTTCAAGGCACCGGAGATGATGCGTGCGGTGGCCTGCACCACCGGGATCACCCGTTCGTAGGCCATGCGGGTCGGCCCAAGCACGCCAAGCACCCCCAGCACGCGATTGTCCATGCCGTAGGGCGCGGTCACCAGGCTGAAGCCATCCAGCGCCGCGAAGCCCGATTCCTCGCCGATGAACAGGCGCACGCCATCCGCCCGCGCGCAGCGTTCCAGCAGTTGCAGCAGGTCGCGCTTGCGCTGGAACGCCTCGAACAGTTCGCGCAGCCGGTCCAGGTCGGTGGCGTCCTCGCGCCCCATCAGGTTGGTCTGGCCGGCCACCAGCATGTCGCCATCGGCACTGTCGCCGAAGGCCTGCTCGGCCACTTCCACCGCCGCCGCGAGCAGCTTGTTGAGGCGCGCGCCCTCCTCGCGCATTTCGCGCAGCAGGCGCGTGCGGATCTCGTCCAGGCGCATGCCGTTGAAATGACTGTTGAGGTAGTTGGCGACCTGCTCCAGTTCGCCCGGCGCATAGCTGCGCTCGGTGGTGATGACGCGGTTCTGCACCTGGCCATCGGTGAACACCAGGATGACCAGCAGGCGCGCTTCGTCCAGCGCCACGAAATCGATGTGGCGGAACGGGAACTCCTCGCGGCGCGGCACGCTGACCACGCCGACGAAGCGCGTCATCTCCGAGAGCAGCGAGCTTGCGCTGCCCAGCAGGTCGGTGGTGGCGGCGCCGGTGGGCAGCTCGCGGCGCAGTTGCTCCACCTCGGCACGCCCCAGCGGGCGCACCTGCAGCAGGCTGTCCACGAACACGCGATAACCCTGCGCCGTCGGCACGCGCCCGGCCGACACGTGCGGCGCGGCCACCAGGCCGGCCTCTTCCAGATCGGCCATGATGTTGCGGATGGTCGCCGGACTGACATCGAGCCCGGACGACTTGGCCAGCGTGCGCGAACCGACCGGCTGTCCATCGATGATGTACTGGCCGATCAGTGCCCGCAGCAGGTTGCGCGAGCGGCTGTCGAGCTGGTGGGTCGTGGTGGCGGACATGCAATCAGCATACACAAGCAGGTGATGCCAGGAACATGGGGGCGGCTGGCGGAATTTGCACGGGGGCGGCGGCGCCCCTTGCAGGCACCGGCCATCGCCCGGAAACTGCGCCTGCCATTCCAGCGGATCTGCCCATGCTGCGCATGCTTCATGTCAAGGATTTCGCCATCGTCGATGCGGTCGAGGTGACCTTCGCCGATGGCATGACGGTGGTCACCGGTGAAACCGGTGCCGGCAAGTCCTTGCTGGTGGATGCCCTGCTGCTGCTGGCCGGCAGCCGCGCCGACGCCAGCCTGGTGCGCCACGGCTGCGAACGCGCCGAACTGGCCGCCGACTTCGACCTCAGCGCGCGCCCCGACCTGCAGGACTGGCTGCGCGAGGAAGCACTGGACGAGGACGGCGCCTGCCAGTTGCGCCGCGTGATCCGCAGCGAAGGCAGTTCGCGTGCCTGGATCAATGGCCGGCCGGTCAGCGCCAGCCAGTTGCGCGCCCTGGCCAGCGGCCTGATCGAGATCCACGGCCAGCACGAGCAACAGGCCCTGCTCGAACGCCCCTCGCAGCTGGCCCTGCTCGATGCCTTCGGCGGCCACGGCGAGGCCCTCGCCACGGTCGCCGATCTGGCCCACGCCTGGCAGGCCGCGGGCCGGCGCATCAGTGCGCTGGCCGGCGGCGCGGACCATGCCGGGCGCATCGAATGGCTGAGCCACCAGCTCGACGAGCTCGAGCGCCACGCGCTGGCACCGGATGCGCTGGCCGAACTGGAGGATCGGCATCGACGTCTGGCCCACGCCGGTGAACTGCTGCAGGGTTGCGCGAGCCTGGTCGACCGCCTGGACGGCGAGGACGAACAGGCCCTGCTGCGCCAGCTCGGCCGCGCCCAGTCCGCCATCACGCACCTGGCCAGTCTGGATGACCGCCTCGCCCCGGTGGGCGAACTGCTGGAAGCGGCGGCCATCCAGTTGGGCGAGGCGCGCGACACGCTGGAGCGCCACGCTTCCACGCTGGATCTGGACCCGGCGCGGCTGGCCGAAGCCGAAGCCCGGCTCGCCAGCCTGCATGATCTGGCCCGCAAGCACCGCGTGCGGCCGGTGGAACTGCACGAGCAGGCCGGGCAGTTGCGCACGGAACTGGACGCCCTGCGTGGCGCCGAGGGCGAGATCGAACGCCTGCAGGCCGAACAGGCGCGCCTGGCCACCGACTACGCCGGCGCAGCGCGCGCCCTGGCCAGGCTGCGCGCCGACACCGCCGCCCGGCTCGGCAGCGCAGTGAGCGCACTCATGGACGAGCTCGGCACGGCCGGCGGCCGTTTCGCCGTCGAACTGGAGGCACAGGCCGCGGGCGATCCCGACCCGCAAGGCACGGAACGTTGCGAGTTCCTGGTCAGCGCCAACCCCGGCCAGCCGCCGCGCCCGCTGCGCAAGGTTGCTTCGGGCGGCGAGCTCTCGCGCATCAGCCTGGCCATCGAAGTCGCAGCCCTCGGCAGCGACACCGCCGGCAGCATGGTGTTCGACGAAGTGGATTCAGGCATCGGCGGGGCGGTGGCCGAGATCGTCGGCCAGAAGCTGCGCACGCTGGGCGGGCGCTGCCAGGTGCTGTGTGTCACCCACCTGCCGCAGGTCGCCAGCCTGGCGCACCACCACCTGCGCGTGAGCAAGGGCAGCGACGGCGCTACCACCCGCATCCGCATCGACACCCTCCAGGGCGCGGCCCGGCGCGAGGAAATCGCCCGCATGCTCGGCGGCATCGAGATCACGCCCGAGACGCTCGCGCATGCGGCGCAGATGCTTGCCGCCGGCGACCGGGATCCGGTGGTCGGCAAGCGCCGGCAGCCCGCGGGCGGTCGCGCTGTCAAGGTGGCGCGGGGCGATCGGCCGGCCTGAAGCGGGCATTCATCACCCGAACACGGCGCCAGCGTGCCTGCCGAAGCCGCCACGCCCGCGCCGGGCTGGCAGGGGCATGGGGTCGAGCGGCGCTACGGGCGCTCGGCCATGGCGGCGAACGGCCGCGAGCGGAACCGATCCGCTGTTCCCTATTCCCGCTTCCTGCGCACGTACAACACCAAACTGTGATCTTCGATCACGTAGCCGTGCTCGGCCGCGATCTCGTGCTGCAGGCGTTCGATCACCTCGTTGTGGAACTCGATCACGTCGCCGGTTTCCACGTCCACCATGTGGTCGTGGTGCTTGCCGCGATCGAGTTCGTAAACCGCCTGGCCGCCCTCGAAATTGTGCTTGAGGACGATGCCGGCCGCCTCGAACTGGGTCAGCACGCGGTACACCGTGGCCAGGCCGATGTCGTCGTTGCGCGCCAGCAACTCCTTGTAGATGTCCTCGGCGCTGAAGTGCCTGCCATCCTCGCTGTCGAGGATCTCCAGGATGCGCATGCGAGGATGGGTGACCTTGAGACCGGCCTTGCGCAGCTCGCAGGATTCACTGTTCATGCCCGGACCTCCTCTGGCGGTGGCGGCGATCAGCCCTTGTCGTGCAACGTCGTAGTGTATCATCGCCGCTTCGTCACCCTGCTCCGGAACCTCCCGCATGCGCTTCTGCTGGATCCTCCTGCTTGCCGCCCTTTCGCTTGGCGGCTGTGGCCTCATCTACCGCGTCGATACGCAACAGGGCAACCTGCTCGACAAGGCCCAGGTCGAATCCCTGAAGCCCGGCATGAGCAAGCGCCAGGTGCTGCTGGTGATGGGCTCGCCCTCGATCATCAGCCCGTTCGACCAGGATCGCTGGGACTATGTTTCCACGCTGCGCGAGGGCCGCAACAAGATGGATACGCGCGACCTGACGCTGCATTTCGAGGACGGCTTCCTGGCGCGCATCGAAGGGGACTACTTCGCCGAAGATCCCAAGCAGCTGATGCTGGAGGCGCGCAAGTACAAGCGCGCCTATCCCGACGAGAAGCGCCCGGACGAGAAGAAGCGCAGCGGCCAGGGCTGAGGCGCTGCGCCGGCCAGCGGGCGGATCAGCGCCCTGCCCGTTCGGCGCGCCGGCGCCGGGCTTCCTTCGGATCCACCTTGAGCGGACGGTAAAGCTCCACCCGGTCGCCCGCCTCGAGCAGCGTGTCGTGCCGCGCCGGCCGCGACCAGATCCCGACCGTGAGCGCCCCAGCATCGAGGCCGAGCCCGCTGACGATGCCCGACGCCTCGATCGCATCGGCGACGGTCGCCCCCCGTGCCAGCGCGATCCGGCGCAGGACCTGCCGCCCCGGTTCGGCATAGGCCACTTCGATCTCGATCTTCTCAGCCATAGACCTTGCGCGCCGCGGAACAGAAATCATCCACCATGCGGTTGGCCAGTACCTGGAAGCCGACCCGCAGCGCAGCACCGGTGATCCGGCCAGCGTAATCGAAGTCCAGCGCCAGGCGGATCTTGCACCCTTTATCGCCCAACGCATCGAAGTACCAGTCGCCCTCGAGGGTGCGCAGCGGCCCTTCCACCAGTTCCACGCGCAGGTGGTGGGGGGGCGACAACACGTTGCGCGTGGTGAAAGCATGGCGGAAGCCGGCAAAGCGCAGGTCCAGCCGCACGGTCAGCTCATTTTCCTGGCGCGTCAGCACGCTTGCCGCAGCGCACCAGGAAAAGCGCCTCGGGTATGCTTCCACGTCATTGACCAGATCGAACATCTGCGCGGGCGTGTAGGGAACGACGGCTTGGCGGCGGATCTCGATCATCGGCACTCGTTTTCCAGGATTCCAGCGTACATGGCCAAACCCAAGGGCAAGGAAAAAGGTGGCGGCCAGATCGCGCAGAACAAGCGCGCCCGCCACGAATACCACATCGACGAGCACTACGAAGCCGGCATCGCCCTGCAGGGCTGGGAAGTGAAAAGCCTGCGCGCCGGCCGCATCAACCTTTCCGATGCCTACGCCATCGTCAAGAACGGCGAGATCTTCCTGTTCGGTGCCTCCATCGTGCCACTGATCTCGGCCTCCACGCACGTCCTCGCCGATGACCGGCGCACGCGCAAGCTGCTGCTCCACCGCGAGGAGATCGACAAGCTCGTCGGCGCCATCGAGCGCAAGGGCTACACCCTGATCCCGCTGTCGATGTACTGGAAGAAGAACCGCGTCAAGCTCGACCTCGGGCTGGCGCGCGGCAAACAGGAGCACGACAAGCGCGACGCCGCCCGGGAGCGCGACTGGAACCGCGAGAAGCAACGCACCATGCGTGCCCACAACCGCGAAGCCTGAACCGCGCCGCCACGCTTGCGGCGCTTGATTTTCCCACCGCCCGACCCCACCATTAGTCCTGTTCCCGGGGGCGACCTGGCTTCGACGGGGGACGTGAAGCAGTCTGGAGCATGCCGAGGGCGTCATCTTCCTCGTTAATCCGGTGGCAAAAACTTAGACGCGAACGACGACGTCTACGCTCTGGCCGCTTAAGGCCTAGCCCCGAACCCACTTGTGCCTGTGCTCGTGGATGTAGGGTCATTATCACGGGATCGCCTGCACCGGCGCCTTTCGGCGGCAGGCTAAATCCAAGAGGCTGGTCCTGCGGCGTGCTTTGCCCGTCGTGTTGTCGCAGGATGAGATCAAACGTCGGGCTAAGCATGTAGCGCCGGGCGCGGAGCGCCTTCGGACGCGGGTTCGATTCCCGCCGCCTCCACCATCTACAAGGGCTCGGATGATCTCCGGGCCCTTTTTCTTGCCTGAAATCCCCGCGCCATGCGGAGTTCCGGCCAGCCGTGCTGCGGGTGGCCTGCTGCCGAAACGACTGAAATCGGCCACTTTCTCGGCCAGAGCCGCCTCTGTTCTCCGTTTGGCCTGCGGGTAGGCGCAAATGATGGTCTAGCAAAGTCAACAACTTACGCGCGCCGGTTCACTGTCAACCAAGGCCGCCAGTCAGGCATCGAACGCCATCAACGCGGTGGCAAATCTTCCCGTCTTGCTCTATCATGAATCGTCAAGATGAATCATGATGGAGATGGCCATGACGACTGCTGTCCGCGAAAAGTTTTCCTCCCAGGCCGCGCCCGATGTGCTGGCCGCGTTGCGCCAGATCGCAGAAAGCCAGGGCCGCCAGTTCCAGGCGGTGCTCGATGACGCCCTGCGCGACTACATCGACCGGCAGCAAAAGGAACGCCCCCGCCGTCACGTGATGGCTTCTTTCGCGTCCAGTCTGGATGAGTTCGACAGCCTCTACCGCGAACTGGCCAAGTAAACCGTGGCGCACGATTACCTGACCGTGGCTGATGTGCTGGGCATGCACACAGTCCTGATGCAACGGTATGGCGGGGCAACGGGGGTGCGCGATCCCGGAGCGCTGGAGGCCGCACTGTTCCGCCCGCAGACCGGCTACTACGATGACATCGTGGCTGAGGCTGCTGCTCTGTTGGAAAGCCTGGCGATCAACCACCCGTTCGTGGACGGGAACAAGCGTATCGCCTTTGCGGCGGCCGACGTGTTCCTGCGCATCAATGGCTGGCGCTTACAGCGTGCGCCGATGCAGATCTATGCGGAGATGTTGCAGATGTTCGAGTCTGGCACGTTTGACATCGCCCACCTTGATCCGTGGCTACGGTCGTTTGCCGTCGCCGCAAAGTGATGCCATGAACGAGAAAACACCGAACCTGCAGACTCAGGCTGCGATGAAAGAAGCCAGGGCGATGGCGATCAAGCGGGTGCCTGAACTGGCAGAGTCCACAGTAGGCGTTGAGTCATTTCCCGGCTTCACCAAACCCGCCCGCCAGCGCTGGGAGTCCATCCCTGCCGACATCCGCCAGCGGCTGCTGTCCAACGTCTGGTGCGGCCACTGCCGTCACGAAACCACGATCACCAATTTCAGCGGCACCACCAAGGGCGGCGACTTGCTGCTGGTGGGCCAGTGCGCCGAATGCCGCAGTGATGTGGCACGGGTGATCGAGGGTTCGTAATCCGGTCAGGCATCAAACCCGGCCACTACCCCCCGCTGCACCACCCAGTCGGTCGGCAGTGGATTCCGCTGGAACCACTGCAGGCTCATGCACTTGGACTGCTGTCCGGCCAGGATGGTCTGAATGATGGCAGGCTCCAGCAACGTCAGGCGCAGCAGTTCATTGACCGTCGAGTGGTGCAAGCCTTCGCGCTGGGCGATCTCGCTCCCACTGCCGACCACGCCGTCGTCGAGCAGTTGCTGCCAGTAGAAGGCCTGAACCACCCCGGCCTTCCCGGAGGCTTCAACTCTTGAGAGGATGGAGCAATTTACCCGAGGCCGAGCCCCTCGCCGCGCCAGTGCTCCAGGTTGGCCTCGCTGATGCACCAGCGGGCGGCCAGTTGCTTCTGCTTCAGGGGAACGCCTTCCATCCTGGTCTCCTTCCGGCCCATTCCGATCCAAGCCGGCCACCGATTCCGGAACATGCCGGCCGGGGCAGGTGAAGCGGTGTGGGTACTGTCACGGTGGTGAACGCAGCCGTCAAGATTTCCTGGCTGCAGCGGCCTTCTTCGTGATGGCCCTGTGCTTGCGCATGGGCGCTCCCGCCGATTGCCTGCACTCAGATATGTGTCGCCGCCGCCTCGTTGGGCACTTCCGGGCGCGACCTGGCGTACTTTCCGAGCAGCGCCTGGAAGCCCGGGTCGGCGCGGATCGGATCCCATGCGGGGTCCAGCCACAGCAGCACCGGTGCGCAGGTCAGTCCGGCGCCGGGCATTTCGATGAGCTTGTCGATCAGCGGAACCGCCAGTTCGGCGCGACCGGCCTGCGCATAGAGGGCCGCTGCGCCGCGCATCACCTGCGGCAGGAACACGTGGTCACCACTCCGGATAGTCTGGGCGAGCGCAAGTTCGGTCTGATCGAGCGCGTCCTGGAGACGACCCAGGCCAAGTTCGACGCGCGCGGATTCCAACTGGACGAGGCCGGCGAAGCCGCGCTTCCCGCTCAGCCGCCCCTGCACTGCGGGCCTGGCCACTTGATACGCCATTACCGCGTGATCGTTGTCCCCCAGCAAGCGGTAGAGTTCGGCTTCCTGCAACGACTTCGGGGCGGGCGCACCGAAGTTGTCCGGCGTGTCGGGTACGCTCTCGAGCAGGGCCAGCGCCTCGGCATGGCGCCGCTGCAGGGACAGCAGGTTCACGCGCATGAGTTTCATCATCGGCCAGTCGCCGGATACCGCGGACAGCGCGCCAGCGATATCGCCATCGCCATGAAGGATCGCGAGGGACAGGAAGGCACGCGCATTGAGGTTGTCCGGATCGAGTGCCAGCGCGCGCTGGCTCCAGCCCTGGGCCTCGGCATAGTGCCTCACCATGGCGTAGGTGGAGGCGAGCTCGGCAGCCAGCGCAGAATTGCGTGGATCGATCGCGAGCGACTTCTGCAGCGACGCAAGCGCCGCATCGTAACGCCCCTGCCGTCGCTCGACGTAGGCGCGCCCCGACAACGCGACGGGGTCGTTGGGCCTGGCGCGGAGCGCCCGCGCAAAAAATTCCAATGCGGCCGTGTAATCGCCACGGCCGTAGTACGCGCTGTAGGCCATTGCAACCAGAGCCGGGCTGTCGTCGGGCGCCAGGCGCAACGCCTGCCGGGCGTCGGCATCAGCGCGTTCGATCAGCTCGGGGACATCGCCGCCCCCGCCCCCGAACCAGCCCAGCAGGCTTTCCGCGAAGGACAGCCGCGCATAGGCCAAGGCAAACTCCGGGTCCTCCAGAATTGCCTGCCGGTAGAGCGGCAGCGACTCCCTGAGCGGCGCGGTATCGTAATTGGAGAAGCCCTTGGCCAGCTTGAACTCGGCGTGCAGGAAGCGATCCATCGCCACCTTGTCGGTGGTGGACACCATCGCCAGCCCCACCGTTTCGGCCTGGGAAAGCCGTGCATCCAGTGCACTGGCGATCTTGCCGGCCACTTCGCCTTCCACGCCGAAGACGTTGTCCAGCGTGCGCTCGTAACTCTGCGCCCAAAGATGCGCGTCGGACCGGGTATCGATCAACTGTACGTTGACCAGCACGCGGTTGCCCGCACGTTGCACGCTGCCCTCGAGCACCGTGGCGACGCCAAGTTCCGCGCCGACGCGGCGGAGATCGTCGGGCCGGCTGCGATAGCGGGAGCTCGAGGTGCGCGAGATGACCTTGAGATCGGCGATTTCCGAGAGCTTGGTCAGAATGAGATCCTGCATGCCGGCGACGAAGTACTCGCCTGCCTTCTCGTCGGACAGGTTCTCGAACGGCAGCACGGCAATGGATTTCGCCGGCGCCGGCAAGGGTGCGGCGATCGGTGCGGGCATCGGCCACGTCGCCTCCGTCTGACCTGCAGGCACGCCACCCAAAGATGCGTCGGACTGCGGCGCGGAACGATCGACAACGAGCAGCCGCCAGCCGAGGAACAACACCGAGGCGACCAGGATGGTGATGATGGCGGTGTTGAGCTTGCGCGCGACCTGGCGGCGCTGCTCGGCAGGTCGCGCCTCGGGTGAGTCGGCCGGAGCCGTACGGCGGATGCCGCCCGGGGTCAGCTCGTAGATCCAGGCCAGCGCCACGGCCACCGGAAAGCCCAGGAACAGAAGCAGGATCACCAGGCGCACAGCCCAGTTGGGAATCTCGAAGAAGGGAAAGACCTGCGTCGCAATCTGGATGACCAGCCAGCCTGCGACCATATAGGCCAGCGCCACGCGTCCGACGTGGCGGCGCTTCAGTTCCGCGAGGAAGCCAGGCTGCTCGGACGGCATCGGGGCGCTTCCGCCAGACCGGCCCAGGCCGGCCCTGTGGTGCCGAGTGTATCCAAATCCGCTGCCGCTGGAATGGGCCGGAAGTCGCGCGGGCCAACGACCTCGGTGTCTACCTGGAGGGCCACCACCCAGCCACCCGGATTGCCGGATTTCCATCTCGACCGGCACGAGACAGAGCAGGCCCGTTCGCCGGCGGCCTTGACCGAAGGCATCCCACGCCACGATGACCCGAAGGTGGCGCGATCGTCACCCACTGGCCCGATATCGCGCCCGCCATGGCCCGGCCGGCCCGGAATCGAGCCGCCGCCCGCGCCTCTCGGTCGCCCACCCTGCTCAGTCGCGCGCCACCTGCAGGCCGGCCGGTGATTGACTGACCGGCATCAGCTCGAAGCGGCTGACGTTCAGGTGCGGCGGCAGGTTGGCGATCCACCAGGTGGATTCGGCCAGGTCATCGGCGGTGATTGGATGGGCACCGGCATACAGCGTATCGGAAGCGTGCTGGTCGCCGCCCGTGCGCACCAGGGTGAACTCGGTCTGCGCCATGCCGGGTTCGATCACGGTAACGCGCACGCCAGTGCCGTGCAGGTCGCAGCGCAGGCCCAGCGAAAACTGGGTGACGAAGGCCTTGGTGCCGCCGTACACGTTGCCGCCGCGATAGGGATGGGTGCCGGAAATGGAGCTGATGTTGATGATGGCGCCGCGCCGCTCGATGAGGCCCGGCAACAGCAGGCGCGTCAGGGTGACCAGCGCGGTCACGTTGGTGTCGATCATCTGCTGCCACTGGGCCAGGTCGGCCGCCTGCGCCGGCGCGGTGCCGAGGGCAAGGCCGGCGTTGTTGACCAGCAGGTCGATGTCGCCGAATCCGTCCGGCAGGGCGTCCAGGGCGGCGCGCATGGCCGCCGCATCGCGGATGTCGAAGGCCGCGGTGTGTACCCGCGCAGGTGCGCAGGCCTGGGCCAGCTCGGCCAGGCGTTCGGCACGCCGGCCGAAGGCAATCACGTTCCAGCCGCCAGCGGCGAAGCGCCGCGCGATGGCTGCCCCGAAGCCGGCCGTGGCGCCGGTAACCAGTACGGTGCGTGGGTTCATGCAGGCATTGTAGTCCGTCGCGGTGGCCGCACCTCAGGTCTTCAGGCGTCTTGCGCAGGTCACCCGGCCGCGCACGCTTCGTCAGGCCATGCGCACGGCACAAGCGCGGCCATCCACGTCCGATCCGCGGGGGAAACGCGCCATGCAGGGCATCACCGGCACCTACACCGATCTGTACCAGCTCGCCATGGGACAGGCACTGTTCCGCGGTGGCCAGCAGGATCGCCGGGCGGTGTTCGACTATTTCTTCCGCAAGCTGCCCTTTGGCGGAGGCTACGTGGTGTTCACCGGCCTGGAAACGGTGCTGGAGGTGCTGGAGGACTGGCGCTTCACGGCCGATGAGATCGATTGGCTGGCCGGCCATGGCTTCGACACCGACTACCTGGATTACCTGCGCGAGCTGCGCTTCCGCGGCAGTCTGTACGCGCCCAGTGAAGGCGAAGTGGTGTTTCCGACCGAACCGCTGCTGCGCGTCGAGGGCGACGTGATCGCGGCGCAGCTGGTGGAGACGCTGATCCTCAACCTGATCAACTACCAGTCGCTGGTGGCAACCAAGGCCGCGCGCATGCGTCTGGCCGCGGGCGACGCGATCCTGAGCGAATTCGGGCTGCGCCGCGCGCAGGGGCCGGCGGGCGTGCTGGCCGCGCGCGCGGCGGTCATCGGCGGCTTCGATTCAACCAGCAACGTGTACGCCGCCAAGGCCTACGGTCTGCGTGCCGAAGGCACCATGGCCCACGCCTTCATCCAGTGGCATGGCGACGAACTGGCCGCCTTCCGCGCCTTTGCCGCCGCGCGGCCGGACAACACCGTGCTGCTGGTGGACACCTACGACACGCTCGGCAGCGGCCTGCCGAACGCGATCACGGTGGCGCAGGAAATGCGTGCGCGCGGCCAGCGCCTGCGCGCCATCCGCCTGGACAGCGGCGACCTGGCCTTCTTCGCCCGCCGCGCGCGCGACATGCTCGATGCCGCCGGCTGCCAGGAGGTGAAGATCGCCGCCTCCAACCAGCTCGACGAATACGTCATCCGCAGCCTGCGCCAGCAACATGCGCCCATCGACATCTTCGGCGTGGGCACCAGCATCGTCACCGGCGAGCCGGATGCCGCGCTCGATGGCGTGTACAAGCTGGCCATGGCGCACGGCGAACCGCGCATCAAGCTGTCGGAGAACCTCGGCAAGACCACCCTGCCCGGCACCAAGCAGGTGCATCGCTATTTCGCTGCCGACGGACGCTTTTTCGGCATCGACGGTATCGCCGGCAGCGCCGAACCGGTGCCTGCGCGGCTGATCCACCCTTTCGAATCGCACAAGTCCATGAATTCCGCCGGCCTGACCAGCGAACCGCTGCTGCATCCGGTGATGCAGGACGGCCGACGAACCACCGCAGCGCGCAGCATCGACACCATCCGCACGCATGCCGCCAAGCGGCTCGCCCTGTTGCCGCCCGAATACCTGCGTTTCGAGAACCCGCACGGCTACAAGGTCGGCATCAGCGAGCCGCTGCATGCCCTGCGCGAGCAACTGCGCCGCAACCGCAACCGACAGGAGGAAATCCAGTGAAAACGCTCATCGTCACCGACGTCCAGAACGACTTCCTGCCCGGCGGCGCACTGGAGGTGCCGGGCAGCGATGTCATCGTGCCGATCATCAACCGCCTCATGCCGCACTTCGACCTGGTCGTGGCCGGCCAGGACTGGCATCCGCCGGATCACGCCAGCTTCGCGTCCAACCATCCGGGCCGCCAGCCGTTCGAGGAGATCGATCTCGATGGCATCCGCCAGAAGCTGTGGCCCGACCATTGCGTGCAGGGCAGCGTGGGCGCGGAGTTCTCAAGCCGGCTCGATACACGCCCCTTCGAGGCCATCTTCCGCAAGGGCACCGATCCGGCCATCGACAGCTACAGCACCTTCTTCGACAACGCCCACCGCAAGAGCACGGGCCTGGCCGACTACCTGCGCGGCAAGGGCGCCAGGGAGCTCTGGCTGTGCGGTCTGGCCGGCGACATCTGCGTGTACTTCAGCGCCCTGGACGCGCTCGCGCAGGGCTTCGGGGTGAACCTGATCGCCGATGCCTCCACGCCGCTCGATGCGGCCATCCAGCCAACGCGCCTCGCCGAGCTGCGCGCGCGCGGCGCCCACGTGGTCGAGAGTGCTTCGATCGCGACCTGAGCGATCCCGCCCGGCGCCACGCCCCCCTGCGACAAAAGCGCAGCGGACACGTCCGCGGCATTTTGTCGCAGGCGCCTTGACCCGCGTGCTTGACCTGCGTCAAGGGGTCGCATCCATGCGCTTCCTATAGTCGAGGCGCCTCCGGCAAGCATTATCGGCGCTGTGCAAGCTGCGCCCCCGATGAGCCCGGATGCGTGCTGACTATCCATGGGGAGGGGGTGCAATGACACAACGCATCATTGACGGGACGCTGTCGGTGCTGGCGAGTATCGTCGGCTTCGCGCTGTCCTGGCCGTTCTGGCGCGACTTCGAGTACTGGCCGGAATCGCGCGAAATGTGGTGGCTCTATTTCGTCGTCGGCTTCGTGCTCGCCGTCTACGTCTTCTATGTGTTCATCCGCGTCACGCGGACGCTGTTCGAACACGATGCGATAGGCAAGGCCGCCGCCCGCGCGGATGCCGCCGCCAATGACAAGGCAGGTGCACCGTGAGCTGCGCCGACGGCAAGAACTGCAACGAAGCCAAGAAGCGTCGCCGCGGCATCATCGTCCTCGGCCTGATGATCATGATCTTCATCATCCTCTCGGGCTTCTCGTTCCTGGGATCGCGCGGCCGGGCCAACCCGGACGCGATCAGCTTCGGCGCGCATCAGGCTGCCGATGGCAAGCGCGTGTTCCAGGCCTACAACTGCATGGGATGCCACACCATGGTCGGCAACGGCGCCTACCTCGCGCCGGATCTGACCAAGGAATACACCACCGCGGGCCCGGCCTGGCTGGCCGCCTTCCTGCCTTCGGCAGCCGGTTGGCCGACCGAGGCGGCGGTACGCACGCAGCTCACCAACAGCGACGTCGCCGCCGATGCCGGCGTGGACAACATCGAGGACTACTACAAGAAGTTCCCCGGTGCCAGGGAACGCGTCGAACGGCGCGGTGGCGGCACCACGCTCATGCCCAACCTGGCCTTTTCCAGCGACGAGGTCGGCCAGTTGATCGCCTTCATGAAGTACAGCGCGGCGATGAACACGGAAGGCTGGCCGCCGGAGGTCAAGACCGGCAGTCTCGAGCGGCGCCTCGCCCTGCTCAATGGCGGATCACACATGCTGGCGACGGCGACGGCGGCGAGCGCGCCGGTGGCTGAAGGCGCCAGCGCCACGCCGGCCGATCCGGTGGCGCGTGGTGAGGAGCTCACGAAGGAATACGCCTGCACCGCCTGCCACGCGCTCGATGACAAGCGCATGGTCGGTCCGGGTTGGGGTGGACTCTACGGTTCCCGGGTCAAGCTCGCGGACGGCAGCACGGTGACCGCAGACGATACCTACCTGATCGATGCCGTCATCGCGCCCGACAAGCAGATCGTCGAGGGCTTCCCGCCGGGCGTCATGCCCAAGTACGACACCTTGCTGAAGGACGATGACGTCAAAGCCATCGTGGCCTACATCAAGAGCCTGGAGAAGCCGTGATGCAGATCCAATACAACACCCAACGCCTCAGCATGCGCTTCTTCATGCTCATGCTGGTGCTCTTCGTCTTCCAGGCCGGATTCGGCCTGCTGCTGGCCGCACAACAGGCCGACCCGATGCTGCTGGCCGGCATCATCAACTTCAACGTGGTGCGTGCCGAGCACCTGAATCTTGGCCTGCTGTGGATCCTCGCCGGCTTCATCGGCGCGATCCTGTTCGTCGGCCCACTCCTGTCCAAGCGTGAGCTGGCGTCCCCCTGGTTGATCAAGTTCCTGTTCTACGCCCTCGTCGTCACCATCGTGTGGAACGTCGGCACGCAGTACCTGGCGATGGAAGGCACGGCCGGCTGGTGGGCCGGGCAGCCCTGGCTGCAGGAAGGCCTGGAGTACATCGAAGCCGGGCGTGCCGCGGACCTGGTGATCCTGATCGGCTTCAGCATCCTCGCCTACGTGGTCCTGCGCACGTTCCCGCCGGTCAGCGAGTGGAACGAGATCCACTGGGGCCTCGGCATCGGCGTGGTGGCATTGACCGTGGTGTGGGTGTTCGGCCTGTTCTACATCCCGACCATCGACATGCAGGAATACTTCCGCTGGTTCGTGGTGCACTACTGGGTCGAGGGCGTGTGGGAAGTCATCCACATCAGCCTGGTCGGCATGCTGCTGGTGCTGCTGTTCAAGGTGGACGTGAAGTCGGTGGGCTTCGCGGTGTTCTGGGGCGTGCTGCTGGTATGGCTTTCGGGCCTGATCGGCAACGCACACCATTACTTCTGGATCGGCACGCCGGAGTTCTGGCAGTTCTGGGGTTCGCTGTTCAGCGCGCTGGAACCGCTGCCGCTGATCTTCTGCTTCTGGCACGTCTATCTGGACGCGCACCAGAACCGCAAGCCGATCGAGAACGCACCCGCCTTCTACTTCATCCTGGGTTCGGTGGTACTCGAACAGGTGGGCGCGGGCATCCTCGGCTTCACCATGACCTTCGCACTCACCAACGTGTGGTCGCACGGCACCTGGATCACGCCGGCGCACGGCCACCTCGCCCTGTTCGGCACCTTCGGCATGCTGGGCATCGGTGCGGCCTATTACGCGGTTCCGGTGATGCGCAAGGCGCTGGACTTCGACCAGCGCCTGGGCAAGCTCGCCTTCTGGCTGCTGTTCACCGGCATGCTCGGCATCGCGCTGGCCTTCGCGCTGGGCGGTACCGTGCAGATCTATGCCTACCGCACGCTCGGCCTGGAATGGTTCGGTGGCGACGTCTTCCCGATCATGGGCATCTACAAGATGCTGGTGCCGGTGGCTGGCCTGTTGTTCACGCTCGGCGTCGGGATACTCGTCTTCGACCTGGTCACGCTCGGCAAGCGGGTACGCTCGCTGGCGGGCGCAGGGGAAACCGAGCCGCTGGTGTCACACAGCCCGCACGGGTGGGCCAAACCGCTGACCGGCTACGAAGCCAGCATGTGGTTGACCGGCATGTGGCTGTTCGGCGCGATCATCACGCTTGGCCTGCTCAGCTTCAACCTGCACATGGTCCGGGTGGAAGGCAATCCCATCCTGCCCTATGTGCTGGCTGGCATCGGCTATCCGGGCCTGCTGCTGATCACGGTGCTGTTCGTGTGGCGCTTCCTCGCTTCGCTGGAAGCCCGCGCGAGCGCGCCCATGCGGCTCGGCGAGGCCGCGTTGGCACCCGCCTGAGCACCTGGTTGAACGGGGTGCCTGGCAGGCCAGGCGCCCCTTGACGCAAGCCGCCGGATACATGCCGGCGGCTTTTTTTTTACTCATTTCAATTGGTTGGAATAACAACCTCAAGCTGCTTCGCGATGCTCGAAGTAGGGCCGCTCGCGGTCATCGAGGATGGCCTGCAAGGCCTCGGGCCGGGCCGGATCGGGGTGCAGCCACGCCGCGACGTTCGCCGGTTTGAGCGGTACCACGCAACGGTCGTGCCCGGCCGCGGCCACTTCCGGGGGCGGCGCGTCGGTGATCGCGGCAAACGACAAGAGGTCGGCCTCGCCGGCGCGCTGCCAGTGCGACCACAGGCAGGCAATGAGCATCTCCTGGCCGTTGTCCGGCCGGAACTCCAGCACCACGTTGGCTTCGGCTTCGCCCGGCGCCAGTTCGCGCCGCTCCAGCGCATGCCGGCTGACATTCTCGAAGAAAGCGGTGGCGACCAGGATGCCGTGGGTGTGGCCGAACTGGCCTTTCCAGAAGCGCCCCAGGCTGTCGCGCCGGGCGTTGTAGGTGCCTGGATAGCGCCGGTCATACGACGCGGGCACGCCGGCGGGGCGGCACTGGTAGCGCATGGGCTTCACCCGCAGTCGCCCGCCTTCGGCGATCAGCACGGGTGCGTACCAGCCCGGAAAGATGCGCGCGTCGCGCCTTTCCAGACCTGTCCGGCGCAGGTCGGCCAGGCGCTGCAGGCCGCTCGCCACCTTGGCGGTGGCAATGCGCCTGCTTTCGGCCGCGGCCCGGGTCGATTTCAAGGCGAGTTTGCGCTCGGCATCGGCCAGGCGCTTGCGCTGATTGAACACCTCGCGCTCCAGGCGCCCGGCCTCTGCTGCGTCCCAGTCTTCGATCAGCGCCAGGATCTTGCGTTCCTCCGCCGAATGGGGTGTGCGGAACGCTGCATCGACGACCCTCGGAATGCGCAGCTTCGCCCCCTGGCTGCGCTGCCCGTACAGGCGCACGAAGGCCTCCAGGTCGATGTCCGCGCCCCAGCGCCTCACGTACTCGCGCCAGTGCTGTTCAATCTGTGCCGAGTAACACATGGCCGATGGCTCCTCCAGGGAGCCATCTTCCACCGCGTCCGGGCCGCCATCAAGCCAAACGGTTCTCCGGGCGCGCATTGGCGCCGGGAGAACCGCAAGGCGGGTGACACCCGGGGTTCGACTTCCTTCTGACGCATTGGCCCGCAAGTGAACCCGCCCTGCTCCCGTCACATCACGGGAGCGTGAGTGCCGCGCCCTGCCTGCCAGGATCGCGGCTGCCACCGCGCCAACGCCTCCCCTCGCATCAGGGGATGGTGATCGCCGCGCCCGACTTGTCGTAGGCGTAATCCATGATCACGGCCGGGAATCCGCTTCCATGCGTGGTCAACATGTGCACGTAACCGTAGTTGATCTCACCGGTCTGCTCGTTGAGGAAGCGCACGCCAAGATAGCCGTGCATGCCGTCCCAGTAGTCGAGCATCATGCCCGGCAGGCCAAAGGCGGCGCGGCTGAACGTTGAAAACGGTCCGATGGTGTCGTCGGGGCCAAGCACCAGGTAGCGGTCCGTGCTGGTGAGCGCAACGCCGGCGTTGTTGTCATCCGTCCCCCAGTAGAACTGCATGCCCGGGCCGAACAGGAACGGGTCGCCTGCGGCCGCGCAGAAGTGCGAAATGGGCAGGCTGGGGGGCGACATTTCCCCGGTCAGGAAGTTGATGCACAGTCCGCTTCGCGGGATCGCGACGTTGAGCGGGTCGCTGTAGACGATGCCGGCCGGAGGTGGCGTGCTGCAGGAGCCATCATCGCCCTGCTCGAAGCGGCTGCAGAAGATCGCTTCGCTTTGCGCGCCGCCAACATAAAGCGTGTAATCCTCGGCCTGGCCCGAAGCGCTGCCGCCTTCATTGCAAGACCAGGGATTGGCCATCTGGTCGAACGCCTTGACTACACGCATGCGCGTTTCGCCGGTCCTCGCCGAGCTCGGCACGCGGAGTGTCGCCGTCACCTGCTTGCCGTCGATGCCGGTCGAATCGAGCAGAAAGCCGATCGGGTAGCCCTCGGTGGCCTCGTCGAAGGCGCCATCCTGGTTCCAGTCGATGTAGACCTTCACGCCCTCGCTGGAATTGGCCGGGGTATAGCCCTGGATGCTGATGGCAGCGAGCTCACCCGTTTGCACCTGCGCCACCAGGGTCGTGAAGTCCTCCAGCGAGGGTGAAGCGTCCGGCGTGGGGTCGGACCGATGGTCGATACCCATGCCCTGCACCCGCGAGATCGGATGCACGGCTTGCGCATAGGACAATGCGCAGTACGGTGTCGGGAAGGTTTCGCCGCTGTTGCCGATCGGCGGGAGACGGGTCGCCTGGTCACCGGCGCCGTTGAGCTTGGTGGCGGCCACATCGATCAGGGCGTGCGTTGCATCCGCGCTGGCGCCCAGGGTGCTTGTCGCATAGGCAAGGCCGAGGGTCACGCCCAGGGCAATCGAACTCGTGGTTGCGTGTTTCATCAGTGATCCTCCAATCTTTGGGGAACGCGGCAACGCCTTGCCCTGCGGCGCAGAAATGCCTCCGCCGGACTCGGAACTGCTGCAAATGGTGGCGTCGGCTCGCGGACCGACCCGCGCCGCTGGTGCACGGTGCGGCGACGGTTTGGGCCGTCCCTTTCACCCCTTTGGGTGCGGGCCTCCGCAAGGCGCTCGTGGGCACAACGCATCGGATGCAGCCGCCATCGGAAAGGTTCCCGGCGGGTTCCCGAGGCGCGCAAGGACGCGGTCGCGTCAAGCCAGACTTTCTTCCGCGAGATCGATCCTGCGGGTGGCATGACCCATGCTGGACCGCCTGGACCTTGGATGTCGCATCAGGCGCCGATGGCGCGCGAACGGGTGGCGCGCGAGCAGGCGCGAAGACCAGATCGCGCCCGGCTGCATCGCAACCACGGCGGCGCCGCACGCCACGCCACCTGCAAGCGAGGGCGCAGGATCCTGAAGCCGTCCATTTGCATTGGCGCCGGCAGCTCCACGGCCGTCATTTGGCCATCCATCCGGCGATGGGGTGGGCGCGCAACATGCAGCCGACGCTGCCGGCCGCCAAGAACGAGTGGCGCTCGTTACAGTGGCAGGCGCCCGCTACTTCACGGGCGCAAAGACGGTCTTCCAGGCCGTTTTCATGTCGATGACGATCCAGCCATTGGCCGGTGCGGCATCGAGTGCCTTGTCCAGCGCTCCGACCGATGATTTGCGGTCGTAGGCATATTCTCGCGCGGCATCGGTGTGGTGGACGATCGCGCCCAGTCGGGGCCCCTCGCCCGCCGTCGTCCACTGCAGCATCTGCAGGTCGCCGTCGGAATTGCCGAAGGCTGCGATCGGGCGCTCGCCGATGTGGAGATTGATGCTGACCGGCTTGCCGCCCTCATCGGTGATGAACCCCAGTTCCGGCAGGCGCACGAGAGCCGGCTTGCCGTTGATCATCTCGAATTTCGTCTTGAGGTTGGAGCCGATGACGTTGGGCGGCGCGATGCCGTAGACCTCTTGCGCCAACGGGCGCATGAACTCGACGCCGCCGCCCGACACGATGTAGGTGCTGAAACCGTTGGCCCGCAGGTACTGGAGCAACTCGATCATCGGCTGGTACACCAGATCAGTATATTTCCGCTTGAAGCGCGGGTGCTCGGCTTTCGCGAACCAGTCCGCCACGATCGTCTCGAACGCGGCGGTCGTCATGCCGGCGTGGGTCACGGCCATCAGTTCGAGGATGCCGCCGTAACCGGACGCCAGCAGGGTCCTCGTGTTGCCCTCGATCGCCGCCTTGAGCGCGGGGTTCTTCAGCCATTCGGGGTGCTCGGGAGCCAGCGCTCTCACGCGATCGAGCGCAAAAGCGATCTGGGTGTACATCGGCTGTTCGACCCACAGCGTCCCGTCGTTGTCGAATACCGCGATGCGCTTTTCCGGTGGCACGAAGTCCTTGCTGGCCGGATCGCTCACCGTTTCGACGAACGAGACCAGGGCGTGCTTGGTCGCGCCATCGTTCCAGGATGCCAGCGGATCGGCGCCGGTCGCGGCCGCTGCCGGCAATACCGTCGCCAACGCCAGCAGGGCGGCGATGGCCATCGTGGCCATGCCGCGGCGGAGGGTCGGGATCCAGTCGAACATGTGTGGTCTCCGTCAGCCGGGAGACCCACGCAGTGGATCAACCCCGGGATGGTTGCCGAGCGCCGTGACGATGAAGCGGCGCGGTCGGGATGTCGGATTCGCGCAGGTGCTTGCGCAAGCGCGCGCGTGCAATCAAGCCGACTTCGTGGTGCATTGATGCAGACAGGCTGCGGGCCGCCCCCGGGAAGGCAAGCGGCCCGCTCGTTCAACGATCCAGGACTTTACTGGACCGGTACGATCTCGCCCGGCCGCCAAGTCTTGTCGAACCAGGCCTCTTCCGGTCCGTAAAGCCGTATCACCATTTTCCAGCCTTTGCCGGGAACGGCCTGCACCGAGTTCGACTCATGGCCCTTGGGCGCGGAAGGACTGAACCAGACATCGACCGAGCCATCTTTGTCGACAGCGAGCTTGTCGTTGCTGATGGCTGTGGTTCCCGTTCATTTCGCTGCCACGACACCTGGGGGCCCCCAGGTACCCTTGCCAGGCGGCAGTACAGATGGGGCCTCACTTGCCGACTTGGGCCAGTACATGCGCAGTGCCATGTAGATCGGGCCATCAGGCGCCGGCAGCCAGTTCGACTCCTTGTCCTTGCCGGGTGATTCATGCTGAATGTAGATGGTCAGCGAACCGTCGGCGTTCTTTTTCATGTCTGGCAACATCGGCGAATTGACCAGGTAACGGTTGATCGGGTTTTCGACCAGCAGCTGACTGTCACCGTAGTACATGGTCACCGACCAGAACGCGTTGACCGGTGGCAACGAGCCGGCGGGGAAGGTGAGGGTGTAGTTGTGCTTGCTGCCATCCAGGATCTGGCCCTTGGCATCGGTCCGGCCCAGAAGGTACATCGCCTCGGCGGCGTCGTTGCCGTAGATCCCGGCCTTGGCGCCGCCGGCACGCTTGAGCCAGTCGCCGTCGTAGAAATCGCCGTCGCCCCACATCGATCCGACCTGCCAGCCATTGACGTCGGTGGCACCCCCGGCTACGAACGCGTTGACCTTGGCGTCGCCGGCCTTCATCCCCTCGGCCATCGCCTGCTGTTGCTCTGGCGAAAGGCCGTTCATGTCGAAGGTCTTCCCGGGACCGACACCGATCTTCGCCAGTTTGGCGCGGATTACCTTGTCTTTGGCGGACTCCGGTATGTAATTGAGCGCGGCGCTCAGGTAGCTCCAGAAGTGGGTCTTGACCCCGGCCGACGTCGCGGGCAGGAAGTCGATTTCCGGCGCCGCGGCTGGCGCGGGCTTGCCCTGGAATGCCGACAGGGTCTGGATCTTGTATCCGGCCTGGATCTTTTCCACGTTGGGCATGTCGTTGGCATTGAACAGCTGGGTGCGGAAAGCGACGAGCATGAACGGCGTCGTCGAATGGAAAACCTTGCCGACGCCTGTGGGCGTTTCGCCGTGCCAATCGGGGCCGACAACCGCATAGGAGCCGGCTTTGTTGCCGGTTGCACGGCTGCCGATGTAGCCAACGTTGTAGACGTTGCCGTCGATCAGTTGTGCGGAGTAGTAACGGCCCTTGTCGACCTCGGGGACCGAGATCACGACAGGTTCGGCACGCAGGTCGAGCCAGGCCAGCGAGTAAGGCGTATCGCTGTTCGGGCTGAGAACCGCGGTGTCTTTGTAGGTGAAGAGGCGCGGCTCGTTCTTGATGTGGTTGAACGGTGCCTTGAACTGGCTCGTATTCTTGTCGACGGCATATTCGTTCATGATCGCGTAGTTCATGACCAAAGGCAGACCGAAGATGTAGCCTCCCTCGGCGATCGCCTTGAACTGTGCGGTGGTCAGGCCGTCCGCCTCGGTGGCGGGCGTTGTCGCGGCGGGCGTTGCCTTGGTGTCGGCTGTGGCCGCCGTGGAAGCGTCGGCCGGTTTGTTGCAGGCGGACAAGGCAAGGACTAGCAGAAGGCTGGCTGTCGCCGACTTGAGGGTGGCGTAGGGGAACTTGCTCATCATGACTCCTCTGGGTTCATGTTCTGGTTGGCGCGGACCCGAATCGATCCAAATACGGGCCCGGCCTGAAGGTTGGTCTGGTTACTCGACCGGCACCATCTCGCCCGGCCGCCAGGTCTTGTTGAACCAGGCCTCTTCCGGCCCGTAAAGCCGCATCACCACATTCCAGCCCTTGCCGGGAACGGTCTGCACCCAGTTGGACTCGTGGCCCTCGGGCGCCTTCGGGCCGAACCAGACATCGACCGAGCCGTCGGGATTGGAGACGACCCCCTTCTTGTCGTTGCCGATGCTCGGGTAGGGCTGGTCGGTCTGCAGCATCGAGCGGGTCTGGTTGTCGTAGACCGTGAACGACCAGAAGTCCTTCGCCGGGATGTTCGGCGGCAGGTGCAGCTTGTAGGCCTTGCCGCCTTCCAGCCGCTGGCCGTTGGAATCGGTCACCGCCGCCGCATACTGCGAGCCCTTGCCGACCAACTTCAACGCCATCGCCGGGGTGATACCGGTGGCGTAGTAGATGAAGTGGACCATGGCGTCGGTATTGCTCACGCCCGGTTGGGACTGGAATTGGTAGTCGCCGCCGACGAAGCCCGTGAACCAGGCACTGTTTGGATAGAAAAGGACGCTCGGATCGGGATACTTGAAGACCAGGGTGCGTGCGGTGGCATTGCCGACCGCCGCGGCTTCGGTGAGGATCTTCTTCATCCGCGCGTCGGGGTTGAAGGTCTTGCCCTTCTCGATGCCCAGCGCGGCCAACTGGCCCAGGACCTCCGGGCTGAAGGCCTCGTTCGGCTCATGCTGGACAACCTTGTCGATGTCCTCGTAGAACTTGTAGGTATTGGCGCCGATGGTGTTGAAGACCTTGTTGGAGGCGTTGACGAACTTCATCGGCGGCGCGTTGGCGGCGTCCTTCAGGCGATAGACCTTGGCATTCTTCTTGATCGACTCGACTGCCGGCTTGGTGCTGCCGTTCTCGGAGAAGCCGCGCCAGAAAAGCAGGTTGCCGTAGGTCTTGGAATGAACCACGAAATAGCCGTCCGGCACGTCGCCCTTGTAGCCGGGTGGGACCAGCAGGTAATTGCCACCCTGGCCCTTGTCGGGACCGACCCGGCCGAAGTCCGTCACGTACTGGAACCAGTGATCATCGATGAACCCGAGGACGTCCGGCGGCACTTCGAACACGACGGGGCCGTCCTTCAGGTCCACCCACGCCAGGCTGTAGATGCTTTCGGTATTGCCGGTGAGAAACAGCGACCTGGAATTCATCAGATCCTCGAAGATCGCGACGGACTGGTTGTTGTCCACGCCGATGCTGGCCAGGCCCTGGCGGAAGGCTTCGGCCGAACCGCCCGGCAATGCGGTGAGGAAGCTTTGCACGCCGCGCTGGAAGGCCAGATTGTCGTAGACCTTCTGCACCGTCTCCTCGGTCGGGAAACCGTCGTTGAAGCGCAAGGTGCCGATGCGCGTTTCCACCGTGTCGGGCGTGGTGATGTCCGCCGGAATCGGCGTGGTCATCTTCATCTTCGGCGCGTCCTGCGCCGCCGCCATGCCGGTCGTCAGCACACAGGCAAGCGCGGTAGTCAGGATGGACGATTTCATGGTGGCTTGCATGGTCACTTCTCCTGGGACAATGGCTGGCGCGGACGCGCATGCGTCGCAAGATCACGTCAATGCGATGCTGCCATGCTGGAGAAATGCGAGACATTGGACCTTGGCCACCCCCACGGGTGCCCCACGCGATGGGTCGGCGCCGGGAAGCAGCGCGTCTTCGGACACGCGATCACCTACCGGGATTGCTGCATCCCGATCGCTACACTGCCATTTACTGGCGCTGCTGCAGCAGCGGACCGAGGCTGAGATACCAGGCGTTCGCGCCATCGCTGGCATGGCCGAAGCCGAGGAACAGCGGCCCGATAGGCGTGTCAATGCCGCCGAAGATGCTGCCGGCATGGATCAGCGAGCCGAGGCTGACCTGCTGCCTGGATGACCACACGTTGCCCGCCTCGAGGCTGCCGCCCACGTAGAGCGGCAGGTTGAAGATCCTGTCCATCCTGTCCATGCGGCGATAGAACACGGCGCGGCCAAGCAGGCTCTGGGTGCCGTACAGGGCGAAATCCGGGTGCCCTGAAAGATTGAGAAAGCCGCCGAGGAACTGCTGTGTCTCGATGACGTTGGTATTGTCCAGCGCACTGTTTGCGCGCAGGCCAAGGAGCAGGGTGTAGCGCTTGCGCAGGCCCAGTCCCCAGTTGATTGCCCAGTCGCCAGTCAGGCGCGCGACGTCACCATCCACGCTGCCACCCAGCATGTCCTGGTAGCTCTGGTAGTCGAGGCTGACGCGGCTGCCCTGGGTGGGGAATTCCGCGTCGTTCAGCGTGTCCCACAGGCCGCTTAGGGTGAGGCTCGCCCAGTCGGAAGTCTGATCGGGAAAGCTGGCCGGGCTGCCCACGCTCAGGTCGGCTGCGCCGCGCCCGCGCGCCAGTCGCGTGCTGAGTTGCCACCAGGGCTGAGGCGACCATCCCAGATCCACGCCCAGATCGCGGCGATGGACACGGTACTCGGCGAGTTCACGACCGTCGGAGTAGATGGGGAACTGCTCGGTGCGCAGGTTCAACAGGGGCATCAGGTACCAGTCACCGGGCATGCCGAGCGGCTGGCGAAAATCCGAATAAAGCCCCGTGATGCGTCCCAGCCAGGCCCGGTTCGTCCAGCGCGCACCCCAGCGGTTGATGTCGGTGATGGCCAGTTCGGCGGCAATGGTATAGCTGCTGTTGCCATTGAAATCGTCGTTCAAGCGAAAGCCGAATTTGCCGTAAACCGGACCCCAGGGCTTGTCAACGGGTGAGATGAGGAGACCCAGGCGCCCCCCCTGCTCCGCCGGGCGCCAGGAAATCTGCTGGTAGTTGCCTTGCCCATACACCGCACCGATGTCCTGGTCGATGCGCGTCACGTCGAATGGCTTGTCGAGGTTTTCAGCCAGTTGCCCCTCGATGCGCGGCGCACTGCTGGTACCCGCATCGACCACCTCGATGAATTCGACCAGGCGCGGGTCGAATGTGCGCTGGCGGTGCCGCTGTTGCCAAGCCAGCCAATGCGTGGGCGCGGCACTGAACTGGCGCAGCTTGGGCAGCGCCGCTTCCGCGGCCTGCCGCCCGACCCTGGCGGCTTCCTGCGCGCGATTGAAGTCGGCGGACGTCATGTCGCCCAGGTTCGGCGTGATCAGGACGTCCCCTGGCTCCAGCGAGGCGATCTGCCGCTCGGTGGCGCCAAGGGTGGCGACGCCCACCATCTGGTTGAGCACCGCCAGCGGATTGTTGAGCGTGTCTTCCTTCGCGAGCGGCGTGCCGACGTCGACCACGATCAGACGGGTCGCGCCCATCTTGCGCGCGACGTCGATCGGCACGTTGTCGACGATGCCGCCGTCGATGAGCAGGTGCCCCTGGTAACGGACCGGTGCGAAGGCCCCCGGCACCGACATGCTGGAGCGCACCGACATGGCCAGGTCGCCCTCGTCGAACACCACCGGCTGGCCGTTGCCGAGGTCGGTCGCGACCGCTCGGAACGGAATCGGCAGATCGTCGAAGTCTTGCGTATCCCAGGTCGAAAGCAGCAGGCGCCGCAGGAGCAGCAGCAATTTCTGTCCCTGCACGAATCCCGACGGCATGATGACCTTGCCGCGCCGATAGCCGATCTCGAAGTTGAGCAGGAAGTTGAAATCGGCATTCTTGCGCCGCATCGGCTGTTCGCGCCGGGGCGGATCGTCATCGAATATTTCAGCCCAATCCAGACTGCCGAGGATGTTCTCCATTTCCGCAGGGGCGTAGCCGGCCGCGTACATCGAGCCGACGATCGCCCCCATGCTGGTACCGGCAATCCGGCAGATCGGGATGTGCTCACGTTCGAGCACCTCGAGCACGCCGATGTGCGCCGCGCCGCGTGCGCCACCGCCGCCAAGCACCAGCCCGACGCACTCGGCAGAGGGCGCGGAACGAGGGGTTTCGGCGCCCCGCGCTGGTGTGCTGGTCGCCAGCGCCACGGCCAGGAAGAACGTGGCTCCTGCAGCTCGAATCAGGGTGGCTTGCATGAGCACTCGGGCATCAACGCGGCTTGTGGAGCGAGAGGCGTCGCCAGGCAACATGCACGGCGGGCCCTTCGCCGCCCTGCCTGTCCATTGGTGCCCGCCATGCGCCGATCGACGCGAACCGCGCATCCCCCGCAGATTCCAGACTTCCGATCCGATTCCGGTCAGCAAGGACTGTCAGTCCAATGCAACGTCGGTGCGCACGCTCCATCCTGCGCGGTGAAGTTCCGCCGCAGCCCTGGGCGACAGCTTGCCGGTGAACCAGGCCGTCCGCGTGCGCACGCGATCATCCCTGCGCCCGATGAACGTCTTTACTCCGTCGGTCCAGGTCAGGTAGTCGAGCGCCACAGGAACAAAGAGCCCGCCATCGCTCGTGCGGAAACCGCCCACCCTTCCCAGTGCCTTCATGGACGTGATGCGATGCGCACGCTGTGCATGGGCGTGCGCCATGCGTAGTTGCGCGATGTAGAAGCGCGCCTCGACTTCGGATTGCGCTCCGGCAGCCAGCGCGACAAACGCATTCGCACCTTCCCGTACGCCGAGGCGCCGCAATGCTTCGACGAAGGACAACGCCATCGTGGGTGTGAAGTGTGGATTGTCCAGGAGACGTGCACGGGTCGCAGGATCCACTCCCAGTGTCGCGAGCTCCTTTTCGTTGCGTTCACGGACACTCGCCGGGGGCAGGCTCCAGGCCAGGTTGCTGACTGCCTTGGTCGCCGAAACGATGGTCGCGGCACCGGCCGTGGACACGGCGAGCACCACGTCGATGGAAATGCCGCCGGCCACCGCGGCCCTCGCCAACTGGTCGAGCCGTGCGGACAGGTGCGGGTTGCTCGTATAGGGGTCCGCACCGACCTTCTCGGCAAGGGCCCGCCGTGCCTTGTTGACACCCAATGCGTCGTCGGTAGCGCTACCCACGCCTTTTTCGGCGCTGGTCGAAACGGCGTCCTGGACCGTGTTGCCCACGGACTTGAAGAAACGCCCGATCCCCGCTGGCAGTTTCTGCACCGTATCCACGGGATGCGTGACCGCCTGCCCGATTGCCTGGGCACCACTCTTAGCCGACTGGCCCAGCGCGTCGGCGAACACTTCGGAAGTCGACAATTTCTGCAGGGCGTCCGCAGGCCCGACCTCGGCGATGCGCTGCCTGAGCAGGCTGACGCCGTCGACGGTCATGTCGCCCTGGTCGGTATGCAGGGAAAACTGTCCGTAATAGCCGGCGATCGGCACGTTCGTGCCGACCCGGTATCCCTTGCCGGCCGCGGGCGGCAAGCCAGCAAAGTCGGAAAGCCGCAGCGTGGGGTCGGTCTCGATGCCCGCTGCCGCAGCGAGCGCGCGGGGCGGCAGGCCGACCGACACCAGCGCGACGCCTGCGACGGCTGCCAACGCGCAGACACGGATCAACTGGTGCGGGAATGGTCTGGATGACATGGCAGTTGCTCATTTCATGCGATGGCGGGGCACGCTCTGCGAGCACGAAGACACCGCCGTGGCGGGCGGCCTGCGGACGAACGTCGGGCCGCAAGCGGAATGCTCCACGCTTCCGCTCTCCCCGGCCACGCGTTGCTGCCGCGAACCACCACACACTTCGGATCTTGTCGTGCCTGGGGCATTTCAGGGGTTTCACCGGCATTGCGCAATGGGACCTTCGGTACCCACCGTCCAGTGGGCGTGCAGCGTCAAGCCCGGAGGATTCCCGGGCGATCTCGCCGGGCGCTGCAGGACACGTGCGCGCGCTTGCGTGCCTGGCGCAAGCAGACCCCGGGGCAAAATTCCGGCCTGAGCGAGGATGTGACAGAATGAGGCGCGCGGTCGGGGCGGCCGGTCGGGACGTGTCATGGACAGGAAGGGTGTCGTTTACGTGATCGACGACGATGCGGACGTCCGCACGAGCCTGACGCGCCTGGCTCGGTCCGCCGGATGGGACTGCGCCGCCTTTGCGACCGCCCAGCACTTCCTGGACGAGGCGTCCTTCGACGAGATCGGCTGCGTCCTGCTGGATGTCAGCATGCCCGGCATGACCGGCCCCGAGTTGCATGCGCAACTACTGGCCCGCGGCTGCGGGCTTCCGCTGATCTATCTCACCGGCCATGGCAGCGTGGCGATCGGTGTCAAGGCCATGCGGCTGGGTGCCTTCGATTTCCTGGAGAAGCCGGTCGATGCCGAGGTCCTGCTCCCGCTCCTCGAGGCCGCGATCGACCAACATGCGGACCGGTGCCACAAGGAACGCCACCTGCACGAAATTCGCGAGCGGCTGGCGACCCTGTCACCGCGCGAGCGTGAGGTCATGGATCACGTGATCCTCGGTCGCCTGAACAAGCAGATTGCCGATGACCTCGACATCAGCCTGAAGACGGTCAAGGTCCATCGCGGCCGGGCGATGACGAAAATGCAGGTGCGCTCGGTGGCCGAGCTTGTCCATCTGTGCGACGTGGTCGGGGAACGCCCGCAAGTCCCACGCCCCGTCGACTGAACACTCAACCTCACGGCGATGGGATCATGGTCCCATATGCCCGGACGACTTCCGCCATTAGGCTGATGTGCTGACGGACCCTGTTTGACGCAAATCCTGCGTCAAACGCAGGGTGCACGGTGCGGAGACGGCAGCAGATGGGAACGGGCGAAGCGCCGGCGTGCCTGATCGTGCATGTCATCGATGACGACGAAGCGGTGCGCGACGCATTTGTGCGGCTGCTGCGCTCCGAACGGCTGGATGCGCGTGCGTACCCCTCGGTGGAGCGCTTCATGGACGAGGCCGACAAGACGATGCCGGGCTGCATCCTGCTGGATGTCACCATGCCGGACATCGATGGCATGAACGCGCTCAAGCTCCTTCGAAGCACCCACAATGCGTTGCCGGTCATCGTGGTGTCGGCCCACGACAGTTTGCCCAACCAACGACTGGCGCGCAGCCTGGGAGCGAAACTGTATCTGCGCAAACCGGTTGACGATCAGGCCTTGCTGGACGCCATAAGTTGGGTCACCGCGACCTGAGACTGCGCTGTGCATTGTCGCCAGCCTGTCCATCTTCGGCCCACCGGACACACTTCGAGCGGGCTGCGCCGGCTGGCAAGCGGCCCGCGCCAGTCGAATGGGATCAAGGTCCAATGGTGTGGGCAGGCACTCCAACCTATGCTCGGCCACGCTGATTTCCAGCCAGTGGCAACGCCGGTGCCGTCGTTGGCCTGGCCGCCATCCAGGCCACCGGCAGGCCACGATCGGGCGAATTGCACCGCGATCCTGGAACCACCGTCCAACGACCGGGAGTTACGAACTTGAAACGCCCAACCCTGCTGCTCACCGCCCTTCTGGCAGTTTCCGTCTCGCCGCTGCTTTGCGCGCAAGCAGCCGATTCCGCCCCTGCTGCCCCACAGGCCGCGCCGAACCCGGCGGTCATGCCGGATGCGCAGGCGGTCCTGAACCGGATGACGGCGTCCCTGGGTGCCCTGCAGACGTTTTCCATCACCAGCGACTCGACGCGTGACGAGGTGATGGCGCTCGGCTACAAGCTGCAGAACAATGAACACGCCGTGCTGACAGTGCGGCGGCCGGACAAGCTGCGCGTCGACCTCAGCGGCGACATGCGCGATCGCACCTTCGTCTATGACGGTGCCAGGCTCGCCATGTACTCGCCGGATGATGCCGCCTTCACCCGGATCGAGGCACCCGGCACATTGAAGGAACTCATCGGCGGCATGCTCGACGCGGGTATCGAGATGCCGCTGATCGACGTACTGTACCAGGCGGTGGATGGGACGCTCACCGACGCGGTGGAAAGCGGCATCCTGGTTGGGCAGTCAACCATCAACGGGGTGGACTGCGATCAGCTGGCGTTTCGGCAGGCAAGCATCGACTGGCAGCTCTGGGTGCAAAGGGGCGCGAGTGCGCTTCCGCGCAAGCTTCTCATCACCACCCGCTATGAAGTCGGCGCGCCCCAGTTCCAGTCGCTGCTGACCTGGAACCTCGACCCTGCAATCGACAAGGCGACCTTCGTCTTTTCGCCCCCGAGCGATGCGCGGGAAATTTCCTTCAGCGACCCCGCGGCTTTCCAGGCGTCCGCCGGCAAGGGAGAGTAGACATGCGCCATTCCACAACAATCCGAAATCCACGCGTCGCGATGCTGCGCACAATCGCCTTTTGCCTGGTGACGGCGGTTCCGGTCATGATGCTCGGCATCACCGAAGCCAGTGCGCGCGGCGGGCGTGCCGGTGGCGATCGCGGCAGCATGGCCCGGAGCTCCGTGTCCAGTGTGAATCGTGGCAACGTCAACACGCGCGACGTCAACCGCGGCAACGTCAACCGCGGTAACGTGAATACCGGCAACGTCAATCGCGGCAACATCAATACCGGTAACGTCAACCGCGGCAACATCAATACCGGCAACATCAACACGGGCGACATCAACCGGAACGTCAATGTCAACGTCAACAACGGCTACCACGGGGGTTACTGGGGGGGTGGCTATTACCACCCGGTCGCCAGGGCGGCAGCCATCGGCGCCGTTGCCGTCACTACCGCCGCAGTCATCGGGTCCATGTACTACGCGTTGCCGCCAACCGGCTGCACTACGGTCATCAAGAAGGGGGTGACCTACAGTCATTGTGGAAGTGTCTACTACCAGCAGACATGGTCAGGCAGCGACGTTGTCTATGCCGTGGTCAGTCCCTGAGTACCGACGCGTCCGGTCACGCGTCTCGCGTCACGACTCCCCTGGTTCCACTTCACCTACTGGAGCAAAGACGATGTGCAAGCGGCAATGTTTGACGAGCGTTGTTTCCGCCATTCTTCTTGCTGCCGCCCCGATGGGCAAGACACTTGCGGCGGACAGTGACGGCTGGACCTGGGTGGTTGCACCCTATATCTGGGCTTCCTCTGTCCGAACCAACCTGAATGTCGACCTGCCACCGATTCAGAACAATACAACGACCGATTTCGGCACGCTCATCAGCAAGCTCAGTTTTGCCGCAGAGCTGCACCTGGAAGCGCAGACCGACAACTACGGTTTCCTCGGGGATATCATGTACATCTCCGCCGACGACAGTCACAACCGCCCACACTTCAACTCACATTCTTCGGTGAGCGGAAGCATTGCCGATCTGGCCGTAGTCTGGAGCCCGGATGATACTCGTCTCTCCGGCTTCGAAGGATTTGCCGGTGTACGCAACTTCGGCACCACCTTCGATTTCAAGCTAGCCGCCGTTGATCCGGCAATCCCGCAGGCGCATGTCCGTGTCAACGACAACTGGACCGATTTCCTGATCGGTGTTCGCTATACCGCGCCCGTGTCCCAACGCTGGGCAATCACGTTCCGCGGCGATGGGGGCTTCGGAGATACGGATGGCAACTACAATGCCTCTGTCGCAGCCCGCTACAGCACGTCCAACGGGGCATGGATATTCGGCTACCGGTACATGGATACCCGCTTCAAGACGTCCGGCCGCGACTTCGACCTTGAAATGTATGGTCCGGAGATCGGCTACGCCTTTGTATTTTGAGCCCCGCACACGCCGATCCGCTGGCGGATCGGCCACGCCCGGTTCTGCCAGACAGCCAATGGGAAGCACCATGCATACGTCGTCGATCTTGGGATTTCTGGTACTTTCTACCCTCGCCCTCCCCGCGACGTCACTGGCCCAGGCGCCCGCCGGCGCTCAGCAATATGTCTATCCGAGCAACGAGCAGACCGCGCAACAGCAGCAGGCCGATGAGGTGCATTGCGGCGCGTGGGCGGTTCAGCAAAGTGGCTACGATCCGGCCCATCCCCAGGCGTATGCCCAGGCGCACCCTGCGCCGGTGACCGGCAGCGGGGCGCGGGTCCGTGGCGCGACGGCAGGCGCCGCGGTCGGGGCCATTGGTGGCAACGATGTCGGCAATGCGGCGGTCAAGGGTGCCGTGGTCGGTGGCGTCGCCAGGCGCTCCAGGAACCGCCAGGCCGCGACCCAGCAGAACGCGGCAGCGGCGGCACAGCAGCAAAGCGGCCTGGCGGCGTATCAGAATGCGCGCAACGCATGTCTCGATGGTCGTGGCTACAGCGTGCGCTAGGGTGCAAGCAGCCAGGACCCGGCCGTTCCCGACGTGAACCCCGTAGTTGCCGGGCTTGTCGTTCTGGCGGCCGTGTTCGGTGCCGCCCTGCTCGGGTTGCGCATCCGCGCCATCTATCCCAAGCACCACCTCGGTTCGCCGACCGAAGCGACGGTCAAGCTGGCGATCGGACTCATTTCCATGATGGCCGCGCTCATGCTCGGCCTGCTCGTCTCGTCGGCGAAGGCCAAGTACGACGTGCAGAAGAGCGAAGTGACCGCCCTGTCGGCGAAGATCGTGGTGCTCGATCGCATGCTGGCAGCCTATGGGCCCGAGTCTTCTGAGGCACGCGTGCAGCTTCGCAACGCCGTCGAGCAGATGATCGCGCACGTCTGGCCCCGTACTGACACGGATCGCTCGCAACTTGATCCAAGCGCGGCCTCGGGCGCGGCCGTGCTCGATGCGGTGCTGGCGTTGTCGCCCGGGGACGATTCGCAAAGCGCGATCAAGCGCTCGCTCCTGCCCATGACGGTTGACCTCGGCCAGATGCGCTGGCTTTTATACGCGCAGACCAATTACGGCCTGCCCCTACCGATGCTGGTCATGCTGGTTACCTGGTTGGCGGTGATCTTTTTCAGCTACGGGTTGTTCGCCGACCCCAACGGAACGGTCATGGCGATTCTCTTCGTTGCCGCCCTGGCAGTCTCCGGTGCGATCTTCGTGATCACGGCATTGGACCAACCGTTCGCAGGCCTCATGCGCATTGGAAGCACCCCGATGGACGTGGCATTGGCGCACCTGGGCGGCTAGCGTGCCAGCGCTTCAGGCCATCCTTGCCCGCGATACGGGCCGCGCCGCATTTGCTGATTGCCCGCTTGCGGAACGCCCGGGCGCTGCTGCGGACGATCGACCGCCATCGTGTGCGCAAGTGCAGGCTGGCTGCGCGGGCAGTGCCAATGCCCATGACGAGCGCGACTACCAGACCAGTTGCACCCGCGCCTCGGTGATGCCCGGGTTGTCCGGGGTGTCGCCCATCTTGCTGCGCGCCCAGACGTGGTTCAGCACGAATTTCCAGCGTGCGTTCCAGTACAGGTTCACGCCCACGGTCCAGTTGCGCATCCAGCCCCCACGCACGCCGCCGTCATTGAGATCGATGGTGTCGAAGCGCACGCCAAGCTGCCACATGCGCGGGGCCACCTGCGTGATGGGCACGCCGTTCTCATAACCCCAGTGCTGGCCAGTCCCGTTCCACAGGGCGCTGACATAGCCGCCATGGCCCCGGAAGTCGCCAGAGTCGGCCGCAGGCCGGGCTGCCCGTGTGGTCATGTATTCCCCCTGCAGCTTGAAGGGGCCATCTGCCCAGAAGCTTTCCGCGCCGAGCGTCGCGACACGCCGGGTATCGACGAGGTCGCCCGTGTTGACCAGCCATACCGGCGTGAGATCGGCATTCGGCCGCGCGCGCAGGTGCACCGTGTCGTCCGAGGTGGCGTAGTTCGCATAGGACAATCCCAAGTGCAGGATCGTGCCGTCGGCGTCGAACGGTGCCCAGGTTCCGCGAACGGCGTAGCCCGCTTCGGATGTCGCGCGCCGGGTGGTTATTGCGGGCCCGAAATAGCCCACCTCGACGCCCCAGTTGCCATCGGCCGCACTGCCAGCGCCGAGATCGCTCCCCGATGCACCTGGACTCCGTTCATAGCGATAGCCAATGCCGATGCGCCGGCCGACGGCGAACGTGTCACTGAGCATCGAACGCGACATGAAATCATTGTTCCTGGAGGCGGAAAGTCTCTCCAGCCCGCTGGGCTGCTTGAACTTCCCAACCCACAGGGTCTGTCGCTTGTCGAAGTCGTACTGGAGGTTCGCATCGAGCCATTTGCCGTTCTTCGCGTCATAGCCCAACACCCAACCGAGACGTCCCGCGGACCTGCCCTTCAGGTAGACCTGGGCCCGGCGCACCGCGTAGGCGGCGCTGCCACGCTCGTCCGGGCCCCCGGTGAGATCCACCGTGTCGCTGTCATACCAGTTGGCATCGCCCTGGATCATTCCGTTGCTGGTGATGTCGAATCTGCCCAAATGGCCCACCGCGACCTGGGCGGCTGCCCCGGGTGCCAGGGCGGCAAGTGCCAGGCAAATGAGCGTGCGCTGGTTCAGGTTCATGTGCGCGGATCCTTCTGTTTCCGGAGCCCTGCCGGCGCCTGCTCGGAATCAACTGCGCGGCGATCCGTCCAGGATCACGGCAACACACACGTCCTTCCCGATCACGGCCAGCGCCTGACTGCCATCCTCAGTCAAGGCAGCTCCGCCTTGAAGCTGCCAGGGCGAAAGCCGACGCAAAACGCGGCCAGACCGGCAACCAATCCGCCATTGGTGACGCCACGCGCTCGCGTCCGGTGGCGCACGGCCGCCTTCTGCCTACGCACCTCCACGCGCTTCCAGCAACTTGCAGGCACGGACGTCTGTGCTGATCGTCGCATGCGGAAAAAGCCAAACCGTGGCGGCCACCGGAAACGGCCCCGCGATCGCAGTGGAGGGTTGCCTTCGGGATTGTTGCGCAGGTCTTGCCATCATTTGCAGCATAAGCAAACGCGTGCGTCGCGGCGATTGGGCCTAGGTCCCATCCGGAATGAAGATGCAACAGTAACGCGCCAGGCACCACGACCGAAGGCGCACGCTCAGCCGGGCGCACCGCCAGGCGCGCTGGCGGCACCCTCGATCAAGCCGGGCTTCTCGTCGCCGTTCGCCGGGAGGAAGAAGTGCAGCGTCGCACCGCCCGCCGCGTTGTTCGTCGCCCACAGCCGGCCGTGATGGGCATCGATGATCGACTTGGAAATCACCAGGCCCAGGCCCATGCCGCCGGGCTTGCTGCTGACGAAAGAGGAAAAGACGTTGTCCAACCGGTCGGGCGGGATGCCCTCGCCGGCGTCGGAAACGGACACTTCCACCCCCCGCGGATTCGCTGTTCGGGTGCGCAAGGTGAGTTCGCGTCCAGCGACGCTGTCCGCCATCGCGTCGCAGCCGTTGATGATCAGGTTCATCAGCACCTGTTGCAGTTGGATGCGATCCCCGGTGATGGCCGGCAAGGCGGACGCCAGATCCAGGCGGAGGTGCACCTCGCGCCGCAGCAGGTCGCTTTCAAGGAGCTTCAGTACATCTTCGATGACGTCATTGATCTGCAGACTGGTGAGATCGGACGGATCCTTGCGCAGCATCGCGCGCAGCCGCTTGATGATTTCACCCGCGCGCTTGTCATTCGCGACGATGCTGACGAGACTCTCGCGGACCTCGTCGAGGTCCGGCGGTTTGTGCCCGAGAAACCGCACCGCCGCCTGGGCATTGCTGAGGATGGCGGTCAAGGGCTGATTGAGCTCATGCGCCAGCGAGGCGGCGAGTTCGGACAGCATCGTGACCCGCGACAGATACGCCAATTCGTCGCGCTGCCTGGCCGTTTCCATCTCCAGGCGCGTTCGCGAGCTGATGTCCACCGCGACGCCCGTGAAACGCGCCGGCGAACGCGACGTGCCTGGTCCGACCTGCCCGCGCGCGGCAATCCAGCGCGTGTCGCCGTCCGCCGTGATGACCCGATATTCACTCTCGAACTCACTCTGCTCGCGCACCGCCGCGGCAATCGACTCACGCAGAAGCTCGCGATCGCCCGGATGCACGCGCTCGAGAAACTCCGCGAGTGCGGGCCTGGCGCTGGGCGCGAAGCCATGCATGCGTGCGCCCATGTCCGAGTACCAGACCCGGTCCGATTCCATGTCCCAGTACCAGAGCCCGACGCCAGCAGCGCGGATGGCAAGGTGCATGCGCTGGTTGGTTTCGCGCAGGCTCGCGCGGGAGAAATTCAGGCTCTCGATCAGCCTTGCGGCATTGGAAACGGCGCCACCCAGCTCGGAACTCATCACCAGCACGACGACCATGAAGGTCGGGATGAGTATCAGCGGCCCGTTGATCCAGCCATACACCACCGCGGGCGTCTGCAGACCGGCAAGCACCAGGAACGCGATGATGCTGGTACCAACGAGGGTTGCGTGACGTGCCTGGGCGGCATCTGCGTGGCGCCGCACTGTTCTGATCATGCTGATCAGGAACATGATGAGCAGGGCATCGGCGACCAGTTCGAGATTCCCCCAGGGGTTGGGGATGCCCTGCGGCGCGGCGACGATGCTGCCGCCTCCCCACACCGGGCGCAGATCGAGGTGGGTGATTTCCAGGTAGTTGAGATTCGCGCCGGAAAGGAAATCCGGGAACGTCGTGGCGCATCTGGCGACAATTGCCGCCGCGGCGAACCCCAGGTGGCCGGCGCGAAAGCGCATGCGCACCCAAACCACGATGCACACGAATGCGATCGTCACGGGCACATGAATCCAGCGCAGCAGGTCGCCGTAATGCTGCGGCGTGCGCGCATGCATCATCAAAAGCTCGAAGACCGCGCTGACCGCAAGCGACAGGCACAGCAGCGCGAACACGAGGTTTTCCACGCGCCGCTCGCGCTGCGTGTTCCATGTCGTCAACTGGATCAGCGCGAGTACGAGGCCCGCGGCGCCCATCATGGGCCAGGCGATATCGATCCAGTTCATGACGGGCCGGCGAACGGAAGGCTGGGGGCAGCCGAGTCTAGCGCCGCGCTGGCGTCGCCGCACGCCATGGATCACGCGGCTGGCATGCCGCCAGGAGACCGGTAGCGCGAGACCTCCGTGTCACGGGCAGGCGGGTCCGCGCGATCCGGTCGCTGAGCGCTGCCTGCTACCGAAAGCTGTAGAGCGCCTGGGTGGGGCGCGGCGGGTTGCCATCACGCAACGATGTCGCGCGCTACCTGCTCAAGCCCGGGCGCTGCGTTGTGGCTCCTCAGTGCTTCGGGTAGAGCAGCGTGACGACGAAGCGGAAGCCCCAGCCGTGCGCGCCGTTGTCGGGGCTGGTCGTGTAGTAACGCACGCCACCGGTGAAACTGACCGGCGTCGATCCAATGCGGGTGAGCTTGGCGACGGTGAAATTCAAGGGCACCGTCCATTCGCTGGTCTTCCAGTTGTAGGTCGATTCGGTGTTCAGGCCGTAGGTCCAGGCGGTGGGCGTCGTGTACGAGAGGAACGGCTGGATGAACGCGCTGCTGATGCCCGGTGTGTTGCTTTCGCCACGCACGGACGCGACCGACCAGATCTGGTTGGCCAGCGCGCCATAGGTCCACCCGTGGCTTTGCTTGAGCACGACCAGCGTCGGACCCAGGCCCCATTGCTTGGCGCTGATTCCGTCGGCACCCGTCGGTATCAGGATGGCTGGACCGGCGCCCCAGATGAGCCCGTTCGAAGTGGGCGCCTTCGGTGAAAAGAACAGGCTCTGGGTGATGTCGCCCAGGCCCGATTGGGTGCCTGCGCCCGGGAAGACATCCGACTGGGTGGCAAGCGGCACGATCGTGCGCGAGATCATGTTCCAGTCTTCGCTGATCGAGATCGGTATGACCGGCTGGATGTTCAACGTGGTGCTGTCGCCGTCTTCTGCCGGGCCGATGTTCTGGTTGTAATTGACCTGGAACGGAACACTGATCAGCGCCGCCACCGGGTTGCTCAGCTTCTTGGCGAGGTCGGACGCATCATCGGCCGACGCGATGGCTGGCAGCAGTGCCAAACCCAGACAAGCCACGAACGGCGCCTTTCCCAAACGAAGATTGCTCATGCGTAGCCCCACAAAGGTCGACCGTCGACGGGTGCGGACTCTACGGTGCGCGGATCGAGGTCGCCATGGGACCTTGGACCAACAAGGTCCTCGCGGCGCAGCGGCGTAGCGCAATGCGTCGGCCGGTTGTGGGAACGACAGGCCAGCCAATCGCCCGCGAGTCGCCAGGCGGCAGGCACGACGGCCACCGGCCGGGACCCGGAAAGGCAGAAGGGCCAGTGACTGCGAGTCACTGGCCCTTCTCATCTTCGTATGGCGCGCCCGGAGAGATTCGAACTCCCGACCCCCAAGTTCGTAGCCTGGTGCTCTATCCAGCTGAGCTACGGGCGCGGGGTGATGCAGCTTCCCGCCGTGGGCGGCCGCGCAGTTTAACATGCTGCGGGCGAGGCGTGCGCGTCGGGAAGGCCGCGGATTATTCTGATCGCGAGGGGCCACGTCAACCTTTTTCGCACCACCGGCAGCGCTTCGCGTGCCGAGATGGGGGCCTGCCGCCCTGGGCCGGCTCACCCTGCCTGCTACAATCGTGGGTCCAGAGCCGCAAGGCGCCTACCTTTCCCTTGGAGTCACCATGTCCGCGCAGATCCTCAACGCGCTCGGCCTCGCCGAGCACAATTCCGGCACCTATCTTGGCAACGGCGAATGGTCGCGGGCCACCGACGCCGGCTTGCTGCAGCCGCTGAATCCGAGTACCAACGAGGTCATCGCCGGCGTGTACGCTTCGAGCGCAGCGGATTACGACACCATCGTCACGCGTGCGCAGGCAGCCTTCGAGACCTGGCGCACGACACCGGCACCGCGGCGCGGCGAGGCAATCCGCCTGTGCGGCCAGGCCCTGCGCAAGCACAAGGATGCCCTGGGTTCGCTGGTCGCCCTGGAGATGGGCAAGATCAAGCCCGAAGGCGACGGCGAGGTGCAGGAGATGATCGACATCGCCGATTTCGCCGTCGGCCAGTCGCGCATGCTGTACGGCTTCACCATGCACTCCGAGCGCCCGGGCCACCGCATGTACGAGCAGTGGCAGCCGCTGGGCCTGGTGGGCATCATTTCCGCCTTCAATTTCCCCGTCGCGGTGTGGGCGTGGAACTCGTTCATCGCCGCAGTGTGCGGCGACATCTCGATCTGGAAGCCCTCGCCGAAGGTGCCGCTGTCGGCCGTGGCGGCGATGAAGATCTGCAACGACGCCCTGCGCGAGGGCGGCTTCCCGGACCTGTTCTTCCTGTTCAATGACGCCGGCACGGAGCTGGCGCAGAAGTTCGTCGATGACCGGCGCATCGCCCTGGTCAGCTTCACCGGCTCGACCAGGATTGGACGCCAGGTCGGCGTGCGCGTGGCCGAGCGCATGGGCCGCTCGCTGCTGGAACTGGGCGGCAACAACGCGATCATCGTGGATGAAACGGCCGACCTGAAGCTGGCCATCCCGGCCATCGTGTTCGGCGCGGTCGGCACGGCAGGCCAGCGCTGTACCACCACGCGCCGCCTGATCGTGCACGAGTCGATTCACGACACGATCGTGGACACGCTGGTCAAGGCCTACCAGCAGGTGGAGACGAAGATCGGCGATCCGACCCTCGCCGCCACCCTGATGGGGCCCCTGAACAGCCAGGATGCGGTGCAGAACTTCCTGGCCGCCATCGACAAGGCCAGGGCCGCCGGCGGCACCATCGCCACCGGTGGCAAGGCCCTGACCGACCGTCCGGGCAACTTCGTGCTCCCGACCATCGTCACCGGCCTGCGCAACTCCGATGAAGTGGTGCAGACGGAGACCTTCGCACCGATCCTGTACGTGATGCCGTACAAGACCCTCGACGAAGCCATCGCCATGCAGAACGCCGTTCCGCAGGGTCTGTCGTCGGCGCTCTTCACGCAGAACCTGCGGGCCTCCGAGCAGTACCTGTCCGCCGCGGGCTCCGACTGCGGCATTGCCAACATCAACATCGGCACTTCCGGCGCCGAGATCGGTGGTGCCTTCGGTGGCGAGAAGGAAACCGGCGGCGGGCGCGAATCGGGCTCTACCGCCTGGCAGGCCTACATGCGCCGGCAGACCAACACCATCAACTGGTCCGATGAACTGCCGCTCGCGCAGGGCATCAAGTTCACGGTCTAGAACTCGCCACCGCCGACACGGCACCGCGGCTCGAGGCGACCCTCCAGGCTGGCCTGGAGGGTCCGACCGCGGTGCCAGCCTGCCACGGACGGCGTGACCGGCGCCGCATGCTAACCTTGGCCCGCGCACTGGACGCCACAGGACCTTCCGCCATGAATGCCCTCCAGCCCCGTACCAGCACCACCGCCATCCTGAGCCTCGTGTTCGGCATCCTGTGCTGGGTCGGCCTGCCGTTCATCGGCGCCATCGTGGCCGTCATCTGCGGGCATGCCGCGCGTGGCGAGATCCGCCGTGCGCCGCCCGGCATGATCGAAGGCGATGGCATGGCGATCGTCGGCCTGATCCTCGGCTGGCTGCACCTGCTGGCCATCGTCATCTTCACCTTCATCGTGTTCGCCTTCCTCGGTGGCCTGGCCTTCCTCGCGCACCTTGCCTCCTGAGTGACGGTTGCCCGCCGGCCGGCGTGCGCGGCCCGCGCTTGCCGCTGGCTCGAGGCGCCCCCATCCAACGCCTGGTTTCCACATGTACGCCCTCGCCCGCCCCTTCCTGTTCTGCCTGGACGCCGAGCGCGCGCACGACCTCGGCCTTGCCGCGCTTGAAGCCGCCTGGCGCACCGGCGCCAACGCGCTGCTCGCGCGCGTCGCCGTGCCGCTACCGCGCAAGGTGTTCGGCCTCGACTTCGCCAACCCGGTCGGGCTGGCCGCCGGCCTGGACAAGAACGGCGCGCACGTGGACGCGCTGGCGGCACTGGGCTTCGGCTTCATCGAGGTTGGCACCACCACGCCGCGGCCGCAGGCGGGCAACCCGAAACCGCGCATGTTCCGCCTGCCCGAGCACCAGGCCGTCATCAACCGACTGGGCTTCAACAATGGCGGCGTGGATGCGCTGGTGCGCAATGTCGAGCGCGCGCGCTTCTCCGGTCCGCTGGGCATCAACATCGGCAAGAACAAGGACACGCCGAACGAGAACGCAGTCGATGACTACCTGCACTGCCTGGAGCGGGTCTATCCGCGTGCCAGCTACGTGACGGTCAACATCTCCTCGCCCAACACCCAGGGCCTGCGCGACCTGCAGGAAGAAGACACCCTGCGGCGCTTCATCGGCACCCTGCGCGAGGCGCAGGAGCGCCTCGGCGCCCGGCATGGGGCACGCAAGCCCATGCTGCTGAAGATCGCCCCGGATCTGGCCGACGCCGAGCTCGACGCCATGGCCGAGGTGCTGCTGGCCGCCGGCATCGACGGCGTGATCTGCACCAATACCACCCTGGATCGCACCCCGGTCACCACCCATCGCCTGGCGCGGGAAGCGGGCGGACTGTCCGGCAAACCGTTGTTCACGCGCGCCACCGCCGTACTGCGCGGCATGGCCGCGCGGCTGGGCGAGGCCGTCCCGCTGGTCGGCGTGGGCGGCATTGTCAGCGGTGGCGATGCCGCGACCAAGATTGCCGCCGGGGCCAGCCTGGTGCAGTTCTACACCGGCATGGTCTATCGCGGCCCGGCGCTGATCGGCGAATGCGTCGAGGCGATCCGTGCACGCGGCTGAAGCCGGCCCGGTCGGTGAACTGGGCTACACGCTGGTCGCCGATGCCTCGCTGGAAGGCCGCAACAGCTTCCGCGTGCCGGCCGTGGCCAACCTGCTGGCGGACGTGCGCGATCCGGCGGCGCTCGCCCACCTGTTCGCCCTGCCGGCCCTGAACGCCCTGCCCCTGCTGGTGCTCGGCGAAGGCAGCAACATCCTGTTCGCCGGGGACTGGCCGGGGGTGGTGCTGGGCGTGGCCACGCGCGGCATCGACATCATCGGCACGCCCGCAGGGGCCACCAGAGTCCGCGTGGCGGCCGGGGAAAACTGGAACGACTTCGTGCACTGGTCGCTCGGCCACGGCCTTGTCGGGTTGGAGAACCTGGTGCTGATCCCGGGCACGGTGGGCGCGGCACCGATCCAGAACATCGGCGCCTACGGCGTGGAGGTCGGCGAGTTCATCCACGCGGTGGAGGCCTGGGACCGGCCGGCCGGCCGGCTGGTGAGGATCGACAACGCCGGCTGCGCCTTCGCCTACCGCGATTCGCTCTTCAAGCAGGCGCCGGACCGCTATATCGTGACCGCGGTGGAGTTCGACCTGCCGCACCAGCGCGAACCGCGCGCCGACTATGCCGGTGTCGCCGAAGAGCTGGCTGCGCTCGGCGTCGAACGGGTCACATCCGCGGCGGTCGCCGAGGCCGTGGCGCGCCTGCGCACCCGCAAGCTCCCCAACCCCGCCCTGATCGGCAATGCCGGCAGCTTCTTCAAGAATCCGCTGGTGGCCGACGCGGACGCCGAACGCCTGCTGCGGGCCCATGCCGGCCTGCCCCATTGGCCGGCCGGCCAGGGATTGCGCAAGCTGTCTGCGGCGTGGCTGATCGAACAGGCAGGCTTCAAGGGTTATCGGGAGGGCGATGCCGGCATTTCCGAGCGCCACGCCCTGGTGCTGGTCAACCACGGCCGTGCGCGCGGCAGTGAACTGCTGCGCGTGGCGCGCCACGTCGCACGTGGCGTACACGCGGCGTTCGGGGTCAAGCTGCAGGCCGAGCCGCGCATCGTCGGCGCGGGCTGAATCGCCAACCCGGTCAGGGAATTACGCGCCGATTGGCGTTAGGCTAGCCAGCGGGTTCCCTGCGGAATTGCCCATGAGCACGACGTCTGCCCCGCTGATCGACGCACTCCGCCGTGTGGCGGGCCTCCTGCCGGCCTCGTCGGGTGCGGGTGCCCGGCCCATGCGCCGCCCCGGCAAGGCCGCCAGCGACGCCCACCTGGCCGACGCACCGGGCACGCTTGCCGCGCCACCCCCGCTGCTGCGCTGGCTGGAGCGCGCCAGCTTTGGCGCCACGCCAGCGCTGCTTGCCGAGCTCACGGCGCTGGGCGCCGACGATGCCAGCCGCTGGCAGGCGTGGATCGACCAGCAGCTCGCGCCGGCAGCGATCGACGACAGCGCGGTCGAGGCGCGCCTCGCCCCGGCGGTGTTCCCCACCCTCTACAAGTCGCTGGAGCAGCTCTGGGCCGACCATCACGAGAACGCACCGGACTACGCGGTGCGCATGCGCCCGGTCAGCGAGTGCGAACACGCCAAGCTGACCCGCGCCGTGTACAGCCGACGCCAGCTCTTCGAAGTGGCGGTCGACTTCTGGCACGACCACTTCAGCACCTTCGGCTGGGACTACGACGGCGCCACCGTGTTCCCGCACTACGACCGCGATGTCATCCGCGCCCATGCCCTCGGCAACTTCCGCCAGATGCTGGGCGCGGTCACGCGCGCGACGACCATGATGTACTTCCTCGACCTCAGCGCGAACCGGCGCGACGGGCCGAACGAGAACTTCGCCCGCGAGCTCATCGAGCTGCACACGCTTGGCGTCGAGAACTATGCCGGCGTGCTGCGCCCTGACGACCCTTCGCTTCCCGTCGGCATGGGCAACGACGGTATCGGCGTACGCCTGAAATACGTGGACGAGGATGTCTATTCGGCCACGCGCGCGCTCACCGGCTGGACGCTCCGCAACGGGCACTGGCAGTTCCCCGGCGAGAACGACGGTACCTTCGTGTTCCGTCCCGGCTGGCACGACAACTACAGCAAGTGGTTCCTCAACCGCTTCATCCAGAGCTACAAGGGCGAGATCGACGGCGAATTGGCGCTGGATACGCTCGCCGCGCACCCGGGCACCGCCACCCACGTGTGCCGCAAGCTGTGCCGTCGTTTCGTCGGTGACGAGCCGCCCGCGAGCCTGGTGGCCAGCGCCGCGGCGGTGTTCGGCGCGACCTGGGAAGCGCCCGACCAGCTGCGCCAGGTGCTGCGTCACATCCTCCTCTCGGCCGAGTTTCGCGCCGCCTGGGGCGAGAAGGTCGTGCGCCCCTTCAGTGCGGTCGCGCGCGCACTGCGCGTGTTGCAGGCCGATTTCACGCCCACCTGGGACAATGATCCGGCCTGGACTGTCAGCGAGGAGCTGGTTTCGCGCATCGGCAGCACCGGCCACCGCGCCTTCTACTGGGCGGCGCCGAACGGCTATCCCGATCGCCGCGAAGCATGGACGAGTTCCGGCGCGCTGGCCATGACCTGGAAGCTGATGGCCCAGCTCACCGTGTTGCGGATCTCGCGAGCCGACGAAGCCCCGCGCATCGCCGACATCGCCGCGCAGACGCTGGCCGCGCTGGCGCCCGGCCAGCGCTCGGCCAACGCCATCGTGGACTATTGGACCGGGCGCATCTACGGCTTCGCGCCCGATCCGGCCCGCCGTACCGTGCTGGTCAACTTCATGCGTCAGAACGCCGATGCCGGCGCCAACCTCGCCATCGATACCAATGACTGGGCGGGCGAGGGCAATCTCGCCGCGCACTACGTGCAGGCCCGCCTGCGTCACCTGGTCGGGCTGATGCTGTGCGCGCCCGAATTCCACCGTCGCTGAGGACAGCCCGATGAGCATGAACCGACGCGATTTCCTCAAGACCAGCGCGCTTGCCACGCTTGCCACCGGCGCGGCCACGCGCACCCGCGTCGGCCTCGCCGGACCGGGCGCGGCAAGCGATGACGTGCTGCTGTTCGTGTACCTGCGCGGGGCGATGGATGGCCTGAGCTTCGTCGCGCCGATCGCCGGCGAACTGCGCGTGCAGTACGAGCAGGCGCGCAGCGCCACGCGCATTCCGGCCAGCGGTGCCAACGCCGCACTGCCGCTGGCCAACAGCGGCGGCCTGTGGGGCCTGCATCCGCGCGCGAGCGGGCTCCACACACTCTACCAGGACGGCAAACTGGCCATCGTGCACGCGGTCGGCATGACCCAGCAGCCGGTCACGCGCAGCCATTTCGACGCCCAGGCGTTCATGGAATACGGCCTCGGCGGCCTGTCCGGCAGCGAAGGCTGGCTGACCCGGCACCTGCGCACCGGCGGCCTGCCCGCCAGCATCCCCATTCCATCCTTGTGCGTCGGCGCGATCACCTCGACCAGCCTGCTGGCCAGCACGGAAACCATCACCATGGCCAGTGGCGGCGCGTTCCGCCTGGATACCGGCGACTGGGCCTGGCGCGCCAGCGACGTTTCCGGCAACACCGGCTTCGTCGATCTGCTGCCGGCACTCTGGCAGGGTGCGTCGGAACTCGAGCGCAAGGGCCGCCAGGCGCTCGATTCGCTGGCCCTGATCCGGCCCATCGATTTCAACGCCTACGTGCCGGCCAATGGCGCGGTGTACGACGGCGGGTCACTCGGCAGCCAGATGAAGATGCTGGCGACGCTGATCAAGCGCGAGGACCTGGGGCTGCGCATCGCCACCGTCGATTATGGTGGCTGGGATACGCACAACGGCCAGGGCAACCCCACCCAGGGCTGGGACTATTTCGGCAACCTGGTGGAGGAGTTCTCCGGCGCGCTGACGGCCTTCTGCACCGACCTGGATGGCAGCCACCTCGGGCGCGTCAACATCATCGTGATGAGCGAGTTCGGCCGCCGCGTGCTGGAAAACGATGCCGGCGGCACCGACCACGGCTACGGCAACATCGCCCTGGTGCTGGGTGGCGCAGTAAACGGCGGGCAGACCTACGGCAGCTTCCCGGGACTGGCGACCGAACAGCTGTTCGAGCGCGCCGACGTCGGCGTCACCACCGATTACCGCCACATCCTGGCCGAAGCGGTCAACCGGCGCCTGCGCAACCCGCACCTGCCGGCCGTGTTCCCCGGCTACACGGACTACGCGCCGCTCGGCATCTTCCAGGGTACGGACCTGCCGCCGGCCGATTACGAGATGATCTTCGCCAGCGGTTTCGAAGCCTGAGCCGCCGCGCCGCACCACCGACGCCGTCGGTCAGGCGCGGCCGCCCGCGCAGCGTGTGACCAGGTCCGCGCCGCGCGGGCTACGCGTCGGCGCACTGGAAATAGACCAGTTCCGGCGCCTCGGCCAGGTGGCTCTGGCCGAGGCTGACCGAACCGCTGCGCCGCAGATGGGTCTCGTCGCGGTGCACCAGCAGTTCATCGTCCTCGCCGATCTTCAGCCAGGTGCCGTTGGTCGAACGGTCGGCCAGCATGAAGTAGCCACGCTTCCATTCGATCAGTGCATGGTTGCGTGAAACCCACTCGGTTTCGACCACCAGGCTGCTGGCCGGATCGCGGCCGATCGAGAAGGCGGCGTCTTCATCCAGCTCGAACACCTGGCTGCGATAGCGCAGCAGCAGGCGCGCGCCGGCCACGCTGGATGGCTGCACGATGCGCTGGACGGTGGTCACCAGTTCCTGGTTTTCCTGCCACAGCACGTCGACGATCTCCAGCGGAGCGAGCTTGCCGAGCACGTGCACGTTGCCCAGCGAGCGCACGTTCAGGCCGGTGGCGTGGGTGAGCCCGACCACGGTACTGCGCGTGGTGATGATCTGGTCGCGCCGCGCCAGATCCTTGTCGGCCATGCGTGCGGCGGTGTTGACCGCATCGCCGAACACATCCCCGTCGTTGATCAGCACATCGCCATGGTGCAGGCCGATGCGGATGGCGACGTTGTCGGTAGTGAACTCGACATCACTGTTGACCCGGCGCTGCATGTCGGTGGCGGCGAGGATGCCGTGCAGCGGCCCCGGGAACGTGCACATGATCTCGTCGCCGATGGTCTTGACCACCTGCCCGCCGTGGCTGACGGCCACCTCGGCAAGGGCGCCGAGGATGCGACTGACGCGCTGCAGCGCCTCGACGTCACCATAGGCCTCGAACAGCCGCGTGCTGCCCGAGATATCGGCGAACAGAATGGTCAAGGCGCGTCGTTCAGTCATGCGGCGCGGATCATAACGAATCCCTGCCCTGTCTGCCGCGCTGCCGGCCGGCGGCGGCGGGTGACGCCGACCCGCGGCGCGCCCGGGCCGGCCAGGCGCGCGCTCAGTCCTCGTCCTCGACGAACAGGACGCGCCGCGTCATGCCGCAGGTGAGGTCGTAGCTGAGGGTGCCGGCATGGGCGGCGACGGTTTCGACCGGCAGCCCGGCGCCCCACAGCGTGACGACCTCGCCGACGCGCGCCTCCGGCACGCTGCGCAGGTCGATGCTGATGAGATCCATCGACACGCGCCCGACCACCGCGGCGGGCCGACCGCCGACCAGCACCGGCGTGCCGTTGGCGGCACTGCGTGGATAGCCGTCGCCATAGCCGATCGCGGCAATGCCGAGCGGCAGATCCTGCGGCGCCTGCCAGGTCGCCGCGTAGCCCACGCGTGCGCCGGCCTCGAGCGGATTGACGGCAATCAGGCGCGTCTCCAGGGTCATGGCCGGCTCGAAGCCGAAGTCCGCCCCGCACTTGCCGTCCACCACCGACAGGCCATAGAGCAGGCCGCCTGCCCGCACCCAGTCGCCACGCCCGGCCGGCCAGCCGAGCAGGCCGGCGGAGTTGCTGAGCGAGCGCGCACCCGGCAGGCCCGCGGTGGCCTGCACGAACGCAGCGATCTGATGCCCGGTGAGCGCGTTGTCGAACTCGTCCGACGCGGCGAAGTGGGTCATCAGCACGATGTCTTCGGCGACCGCCGGCAGGCGCGACAGGCGCGCGTGGACGGCCTGCGCGCGGGCCGGCGGGAAGCCCAGCCGGTGCATCCCCGAATCGATCTTCAGCCACACGCGGATCGGCTTGCCGGGACGGCTCTCAAGCCATTCGAGCTGGCTGTCGTGATGGACGACGATGTCCAGATCCAGTCGCCGCACTTCGGCCAGGTCGTCGGCGCGATCCGGGCCGGACAGGACCACAATGCGCTGGCGGTGGCCGGCAGCCCGCAGGCGCAGGCCGTCGGCGATCGAGGCAACGCCGAACGCGTCGGCCTCGTGCAGCGCCCGCGCCACGCGCTCCAGGCCATGGCCGTAGGCATCGGCCTTGACCACGGCCAGCACCTTTGCCGGGCTCGCCAGCGCGCGCAGCCGCGCCAGGTTGCGACGCAGGGCGCCCAGGTGGATGGTGGCCGAGGTGGCGCGCACTAGGGAAGCGCAACGGAATGTCGCAGAGAACGGTCAGAGGCGGGCAATGCGCCGTCGAAGCGGGCCTCCCGCGCCAACTGCCAGGCACGGCGCGCGGCGCGGTGCATGATCCCGACCGCCGATTCGACGCCCGGCGTCCTGCTCATTCGAACGCACCCGAGTAGTCGCCGCCGGTGAAGTTCTCGAACTTGGTGTACTCGCCGAGGAAGGCCAGCGTGATCGAACCGATCGGGCCGTTGCGCTGCTTGCCGATGATGATTTCGGCGGTGCCCTTCTTGGGCGAGTCCTTGTCGTACACCTCTTCGCGGTAGATGAACAGGATCACGTCGGCATCCTGCTCGATCGCGCCCGACTCGCGCAGGTCGCTCATCACCGGCCGCTTGTCGGTGCGCTGCTCGAGCGAGCGGTTGAGCTGGGACAGCGCGATGACCGGCACGTTGAGCTCCTTGGCCAGCGCCTTGAGGCTGCGCGAGATTTCGGAGATCTCGGTGGCGCGGTTCTCCTTGCTGCCGGGCACCGCCATGAGCTGCAGGTAGTCGATGACGATCAGGCCCAGGTCGTGTTCGCGCTTGAGGCGGCGCGCGCGTGCGCGCAATTCCACCGGCGACAGCGCAGGCGTGTCGTCGATGAAGATCTTCGCCTCGCTGAGCAGGGAGATCGCACTGGAAACGCGCGGCCATTCCTCCTCGGCCAGGTCGCCGGTGCGCAGGTGCTGCTGGTTGATGCGGCCCAGCGAGGACATCAGACGGAAGGCGAGCTGCGAGGCCGACATTTCCATCGAGAAGATCGCCACCGCCTTCTTCGTCTTGAGCGCCGCGTACTCGGCCATGTTCACCGACAGGGCGGTCTTGCCCATCGATGGCCGGGCGGCAACGATGATCAGGTCGGACGGCTGCAGGCCGGCGGTCATCTCGTCGAGGTCGGTGAAGCCGGTCGGCAGCCCGGTGATGCTGCCGCGGTTTTCGTAGCGCTGGTGCAAGATGTCGAAGGCTTCCTTGACCGCGACCTTCATCGGCACGAAACCCTTGCGCCCGCGCGCGCCCGATTCGGCGATGCGGAACACCCGTTGCTCGGCCGATTCGAGGATTTCCTGGGTCGAGCGGCCCTCCGGCGCGAAGCCGTCGCCGACGATCTCGGTGCCGGTGTCGATGAGCTGGCGCAGCACCGACTTGTCACGCACGATGCCGGCATAGGCGAGGATGTTCGCCGCACTCGGCGTCGAGTTGGCCAGTTCGATCACATAGCTCGAGCCGCCGACCATCTCGGCCAGGTCCTGGGCCTCGAACCAGTCGCCCAGCGTCACCGCATCGCAGGGCATGCCCTTCTGCGCCAGTTCGCTGATGGCGCGGAAGATGAGCCGGTGGTCGCGGCGATAGAAATCGTCCTCGCCGAGCTGGTCGGCGATGCGATCCCAGGCTTCCGGGGCCAGCATCAGGCCGCCGAGCACGGCCTGCTCGGCCTCGATCGAATGCGGGGGGACGCGCAGGGCTTCGACGTTGCCGGCGGGTTTGCGTTCAGGCTGCGGAAGCATGGCTCACGGTGGGCGAAACGGAGGGCACAGGAATACTAGAACGCCGTCGCAAATCCTGCGACGCACAACCTGGTGGACAAGCGTGGAGAGACCTGTGGACAGGATGTGTACAAACCGGGCCCGCAGACGCGGACGGGCGCCCTGGGGCGCCCGTCCGGACGACTCGTGCGGCGCGCCCGTGCGGGCACGCAGCGGGTCAGTGCTCGGCAGCAACCACCACCTTGACCGTGGACTCGACATCCGTGTGCAGGCGCACCTGGATCTCGTATTCGCCGATCTGGCGCAGCGGGCCGTCCGGCATCAGCACCTCACGCTTGTCCAGCGCGCGCCCGGCGGCGGTGAAGGCTTCGGCGATGTCGCGCGGGCCGACCGAGCCGAACAGCTTGCCCTCGGGGCTGGCATTGGCATTGATGGTGATCGACGCCCCCTCGAACTGGGCGCGGCGCGCATCGGCACCGGCCAGGCGCTGGCGCGCCTTTTCCTCGTACTCGGCCCGGCGCTGCTCGAACTCGGCGAGATTCGTGGCCGTGGCCGTCACCGCCATGCCCTGCGGCACCAGGTAGTTGCGGCCGTAACCGGGCTTGACCTTGACCTTGTCGCCAAGGCTTCCAAGGTTCTTCACGTTCTGCAGCAGGATGAGTTCCATGGTGATTCCTCTTCGTTAGCGCCGGCGGGCCGACGCAGCTTGCGTTGTCCGAATGGTCGGGACGTGCGGGGAACCGGCTGATTCCGCGCATCTTCCTTCCCGGCGGAGGCAGGCGCGGGGCCGCGCAACGCGCGACCCCGCGATTCTCAGTGGGCGTCGCTGTAGGGGAGCAATGCCAGGAAGCGCGCGTGCTCGACGGCACTCGCCAGCTGGCGCTGGTATCGCGCCTTGGTGCCGGTGATGCGGCTGGGCACGATCTTGCCGGTTTCGCCGATGTACTGGCGCAGCATGTTGAGATCCTTGTAGTCGATCTCGGTGATGCCCTCGGCGGTGAAACGGCAGAACTTCTTGCGGCGAAAGAACTTGGACATGGCTTGTCTCCGATGGGCGATCAGTTGGCTTCGTCGGCTGCCGGCTCGGCGGATTCGGCGGGCTCGTCGGTCTCTTCGCGAGACTCGCGCGAGCTGCGGCGCGGACGGTCTTCGTCATCGCCGCTGCCGATGCCCTCGTCGTCGCGACGCCGGCGATCGCCCTTGTCGTCCTTGTTCTTCATGATCGGTGACATCTCGGTCACCGCATCGTCACGCTTCATGATCAGGTGGCGCAGCACCGCATCATTGAAGCGGAAGCCGGATTCGAGCTCGCCCAGTGCCGTCTGGCTGCACTCGATGTTCATCAGCACGTAGTGGGCCTTGGCCAGGTGCTGGATCGGATAGGCAAGCTGGCGACGCCCCCAGTCCTCGACACGGTGGGTCGCACCGCCATCGCCCTCGATCAGCGCCTTGTAGCGCTCGATCATGCCGGGCACCTGCTCACTCTGGTCCGGGTGGACCAGGAACACGACTTCATAATGACGCATGGATGACTCCTTGTGGGTACCGGGCGGAGGAATTTCCGCGCGGCAGCCTCCCGTGCAACGGTGAGGCAAGGCCCGCGCCCTCCGGCAGGCGCTGCAGCCGGGAAAACGGGGGGCGCGAATTGTACGCCGGATCAGCGAATTGGCACAAGCGGCAGCGGCGAGATGCGCGCCGCTGCGCGCGGGCTCTGCTGCAGGCCTCCCGCAGCGCGGGGGCTCAGGCCGTGTGCTCCACCGTGAAGCTGCTGCCGCAGCCGCAGGCACCGGTGGCATTCGGATTGCGGAACACGAAAGCGGAATTGAGGCCCTGGCGCTCGAAGTCGATCTCGGTGCCGTCCACGAACGGCAAGGCCTTGCGGTCGATGAGGACCTGGAATCCGTCCTGCTCGAACACGGTATCGTCGGCACCGACCGCATCGGCAATATCGACGGTATAGCCAAAGCCCGAGCAGCCCGAGGACTTGATGCCGAAGCGCACGCCGATGGCCGCGGGATTGCGGGCCAGGAAATCCTGCATGCGCTCGCGCGCAGCCGTAGTCAACTGGATGGCCATGGATCGCGAAATGGTCTGGGAACGTGCCCCATTGTACCCCGACCCGGCGCCGGCTTGGGCTATCATCGCCGGCTTGCGCCGTCCGCGCGGACCTGGCGCCCCCGCACTGGAGCTCCCGAGTCATGCAGGCACCCGCCAGCACCGCCGTCACGCCCGAAGCCGTGGCCATCAAGCAGGCCCTTGCCGGGGCGATTCCCGCCGGTACGCGCATCCGCGTGCAGGGCTGGGTACGCACGCGGCGCGATTCCAAGGCGGGACTTTCCTTCGTCAACGTCAGCGACGGTTCCTGCTTCGATCCGATCCAGGTCGTGGCGCCGTCCTCGCTGGCCAACTATGCCAGCGAGATCGCGCACCTCACCGCCGGCTGCGCGGTCGTCGCCACGGGCGAGCTGGTCGCCTCGCCGGGCAAGGGGCAGAGCTTCGAGCTCCAGGCGGACGCGATCGAAGTCGTGGGCTGGGTGGACGATCCGGAAACCTATCCGATCCAGCCCAAGCCCCACTCGCCCGAGTTCCTGCGCGAAGTGGCGCACCTGCGCCCGCGCACCAACCTGTTCGGTGCGGTGGCGCGCGTACGCCATACCCTGGCCAGTGCCATCCACCGCTGGTTCGACCAGCACGGCTACTTCTGGGTCAACACGCCCATCATCACCACCTCGGACGCCGAGGGTGCCGGGCAGATGTTCCGCGTTTCCACGCTGGATCTGATGAACCTGCCGCGCACCGACACGGGCGCGGTGGATTTCCGCAAGGACTTCTTCGGCAAGGAAACCTTCCTCACCGTCTCCGGCCAGCTCAACGTCGAGGCCTACTGCCTGGCCCTGAGCAGGGTCTATACCTTCGGCCCGACCTTCCGCGCCGAGCACTCGCACACCACGCGGCATCTGGCCGAGTTCTGGATGATCGAGCCGGAAATCGCCTTCGCCGACCTGGCCGAAACGGCGCGCGTGGCCGAGGCGCTGCTGAAGTTCGTGTTCAAGACCGTGCTCGACGAGCGCGCCGATGACATGGCCTTCTTTGCCGCACGCGTGGACAAGTCCGCGGTGTCGCGCCTGGAGGCCTTCATCGCCGCGCCGTTCGAACGCATCGAATACGGCGACGCCGTGGAAATCTTGAAGAAATCTGGCAAGAAGTTCGACTATCCCATTGAATGGGGAGCCGATCTGCAGACCGAACACGAACGTTTCCTGACCGAGGAACATGTCGGCCGACCGGTGGTGGTGACCAACTATCCGGAGAAGATCAAGGCTTTCTACATGCGCCTCAACGACGACGGGCGCACCGTCGCGGCCATGGACGTGCTGGCGCCCGGCATCGGCGAGATCGTCGGCGGCTCGCAGCGCGAGGAACGCCTGGCGGTGCTCGACACGCGCATGGCCCAGTTCGGGCTCGACCCGGCGCATTACCAGTGGTACCGGGACTTCCGCCGCTACGGCACGGTGCCGCATGCCGGCTTCGGCCTCGGCTTCGAGCGCCTGGTGGTGTACACCTGCGGCCTGACCAACATCCGCGACGCGATCCCCTACCCGCGCGCGCCCGGCACCGCGGAGTTCTGAGCATGCCCCTGCTTGCGGTACGTGAATTCCTGCTCGTCAGCGGCCTGGGCATGATCGTCGCCGGTCTGACCGCCTACATCATGACCTGGATGCTGGTGGCGGTGCACCTGCGCGACCATCATCCGGCCGAACGCAGATGGCTGGGGGGCTTCCTGTTCTCGCCGCGCGCCTTGGGCTGGTATCTCGGCGCGCGCTACCGGCGCCTGGCCGACCGCCAGCTCAACGCCGTGGCCGTGCTCGCCAGCATCGGCGCCTGGGTGATCGTCGCCGGCGGCGTGACCGTGATCATCTCCAAGCTCATCTCCTTCATGGACGGCGGCGCATGAATGCCGCGCAATGGTGGCTGGCCAGTCTCGGCGACACCCTGGTCTGGGCACGCCTGCGCGTGCTCGAGGAGGGCGTCGCCGAAGTCCTCGATGCCAGCGGCCACACCCACCGCTACGACGATGCCACCAGCGCGCGCATGGCCCTGCTGGATGCCGAGTTCCGTGCCTTCGATGGCCTCGATGCCGAAGACGCGGCGCAGCTGGGCTTCGACCTCGAACAGATCCAGCCGCCCGTGGCGGACACCGACGCGGAACTCATCGCAGCCATGACGCACACCCTCTCAGCCAGGATCAAGCCATGAATCTCGACCTGACCGGCAAGCATGCCCTGGTCTGCGGCGGCTCGCAGGGCATCGGCCTGGCCGCGGCCCAGGCCCTGGCTGCGCTGGGTGCCGACATCACCCTGCTCGCCCGCTCGCCGGAGACGCTCGATGCAGCCCTGGCGACGCTGCCCAGGGCGCATGGCGCACAGGAACATGCGCGCATCGCCGTGGACATGCAGGCGCACGCGGCTTTGCACAGCAAGGTCGAAGCGGCGGCCAACAGCGCGCCCGTGCACATTTTCGTCAACAACACCGGCGGTCCGCCCGGCGGGCTGGCACACAGCGCCGCGCCGCAGGCCTATCTGGACGCGTTCGCGCAACACCTGATCGCCGCGCAGGTGATCGTCCAGGCCGTGCTTCCCGGCATGCAGGGCGCCGGCTACGGGCGCATCATCAACGTCATCTCGACCTCGGTGAAGGAGCCCATCCGCAATCTCGGCGTGTCCAACACCATCCGCGGGGCGACCGCGAGCTGGGCCAAGACCCTCGCCGGCGAGCTTGCAGCGTTCGGCATCACGGTCAACAACGTGCTGCCCGGTTACACGCAGACCCAACGCCTGGAACAGATCATCCTCGAACGTGCCAGGGTGGGCGGCAAGAGCCGCGCGGAAGTCGAAGCGGCCATGCTCGCCGCGGTGCCGGCCGGCCGATTCGCCCAACCGGCCGAAATCGCCAACGTCATCGCCTTCCTCGCCTCGCCCGCTGCCGCCTACGTCAACGGCATCAACGTACCGGTCGACGGCGGGCGCACGCAATCGCTGTAGGCGGCCCCCTCGACGCCGGCAACGTGGGCTTCGGCGCGACCAGCCGATTGGATTATGCTTGGCCCATGCACGCCCCCGGCACGCTCCCCAACCTCATCGCCGGCGAGCTTCGCGCCCCCGCGGGCGGTCGCTACCTGGATGTCCATGAGCCGGCTACCGGCCAGGTCTTTGCACGCTGTCCGGATTCGGATGCGACCGACCTCGCCGACGCGGTCGCCGCGGCTCGCGCCGCCTTCCCCGGCTGGGCGGCGACGCCGGTCGCCGCACGCGCGCGCCTGCTGCAGCGCCTGGCCGGGCTCGTGGAGCGCGACCTGGACGCCCTGGCGGCACTGGAGTCGCGCGACTGCGGCAAGCCGGTCAAGCTGGCGCGCAGCCTGGACATTCCCCGGGCCGTGGACAACCTGCGCTTCTTCGCCGAGGCCATCACGCAATGGTCGAGCGAGGCGCACATGGGCGACACGCGCACGCTCAACTACACGCTGCGCCAGCCGCTCGGCGTGGTCGGCTGCATCTCGCCCTGGAACCTGCCGCTGTACCTGTTCACCTGGAAGATCGCCCCGGCGCTGGCGGCCGGCAACACGGTGGTCGCCAAGCCCTCGGAGATCACGCCCTGCAGCGCCGCGCGGCTGGGTGAACTGGCCATCGAAGCGGGTTTTCCACCCGGGGTCCTCAACATCGTGCATGGCAGCGGACCCGGCATCGGCCAGGCGCTTGTCGAGCACCCATCGATCAAGGCGATTTCCTTCACCGGCAGCACGCGCACCGGCGCGGCCATCGCCACCGCCGCCGCACCATCGTTCAGGAAGGTATCGCTGGAAATGGGCGGCAAGAACCCGGCCATCGTGTTCGCCGATGCCGATCTGGCCGACGCCGACCTCGACACCATCGTGCGCTCGGGCTTCGCCAACCAGGGCGAGATCTGCCTGTGCGGCTCGCGCCTGCTGGTCGAACGTGCGATCTACGCCGAATTCAAGGCGCGCTACCTGGAACGCGTGGCGGCACTGCGCGTGGGCGATCCACAGGATCCGGCCAGCGACCTCGGTGCGCTGGTGTCGCGCGCGCATTTCGACAAGGTGACCGGCTGCATCCAACGCGCGCGCAGCGAAGGCGCGCGCGTGCTGTGTGGCGGCGGGCCGGTAGCGCTCGAGGGACGCTGCGCGCAGGGCTGGTTCGTCGCGCCCACGGTGCTGGAAGGCCTGTCCAATGCCTGCGCCACCAACCAGGAGGAAATCTTCGGCCCGGTGGTCGCGCTGATCCCGTTCGATTCGGAAGCCGAAGCACTGGCGCTGGCCAATGACAGCCGTTACGGCCTGGCCGCCTCGCTGTGGACCCGCGACCTCGATCGCGCGCATCGCATGGCCGGCGCGCTCGAGTTCGGCATCGTGTGGATCAACTGCTGGCTGCTGCGCGACCTGCGCACCCCCTTTGGCGGCACCAAGGCCTCCGGGCTGGGCCGCGAGGGCGGCAGCGAGGCGCTGCGCTTCTTCACCGAACCCAAGAACGTGTGCATCCGAACGAGGTAGACCCGCATGCCCGATTACCAACACCTGCTTGAACGCAACCGCGCCTGGTCCGAAGCGCTCACCGCGCGCGATCCCGGCTTCTTCGAACGCCTGTCCGCGCAGCAGGCGCCGGAGTACCTGTGGATCGGCTGCTCCGATTCGCGCGTGCCGGCCAACCAGATCATCGACGTGGCGCCGGGCGAGGTGTTCGTGCACCGCAACGTGTCCAACGTGGTCGTGCACACCGACCTCAACGCGATCAGCACCATCCAGTTCGCGGTGGACGTGCTCAAGGTGCGGCATATCCTGGTGGTCGGCCACTATGGCTGCGGCGGCGTCACCGCCGTGCTCGAGAACCAGCGCTACGGCCTGGTGGACAACTGGCTGCGCCACGTCGATGACGTGCGCAACCGCCACCATGACCAGCTCGAAGCGCTGGCCGATCCCGCGGCACGCCTGGCCCGCCTGTGCGAGCTCAACGTGATCGAACAGGCGGTCAACGTATGCCGCTCGACCGTGGTGCGCGACGCCTGGGAGCGCGGCCAGTCCTTGCGCGTGCACGGCTGGATCTACGGCCTCGGCGATGGCCTGGTGCGCGACCTGGGCCTGGATGTGCGCAATGCCGATACCCTCGCCGCCGCCCGCCGCGCGGCGCTCGATCGCCTGCTCGCCGGAACCGCGCCGCCGGGAATGGCCAGGGCATCCTAGCCATGTTCCAGCTCGTCGCCCTCGCCAGCCTGGCGCTGGCCGCGCAATCGCCACCCACCGCGCCGGCCGAGCCGCCGCGCGCACCGACCGGCACCATCGCCATCACCCAGCAGCGCGCCGCGGTGACCAAGTCCGAGGAGATCATGGCCCGGGCGCTCAAGCGCCCCGGCGTGCTGGCGCAGTACCTCTACATGCGCGAGGCGCGCGAACAGGATCCCGCGCTGGCCTTCCGCCTGATCTTCAACCAGTACGTGGCCTGGTTCCAGACCTTCGTCGGCGACTACCAGGGCTCGCGGCGCATGTTCTCGATCGCCCAGCCAGCGGAAAAGGGCGACAGCGCGGCGCCACTCGAACTGGGCTACCAGCCGACCCCCGCGGCAGCCGCCATCGCCCGCCTCGCGCACGGACGCCAGGCGATCTTCTTCAACGAAAACCACAACATCGCGCTGACCCGCACCTTGACCGTGCAGATGCTGGAAAGCCTGCGCCGGGACGGCTATGACACGTTCGCCGCGGAAACCCTCTACGAGGACGACACCGCTCTCGCCCGGCGTGGCTATCCGACCGATGATTCGGGTTTCTACACCGAGGAGCCGATCTACGCCGAAATGGTGCGCACCGCGCTCAGGCTCGGCTACCGGGTAATCGCCTACGAAGATGAATCGGCCGCCGTGGGCGATGCACGCGAACGCAACCAGGCACGCAACCTGTGGAAGCGCGCCTTCGGCAAGCACCCGCATGCGCGGCTGGTGGTGAACGCCGGCTTCACCCACATCCAGAAGGCCGGCAAGTACTTCGATGGCCAGGCCATGGCGCAGCACTTCCGCAGCCTCAGCGGCATCGAACCGATTTCCGTCGAGCAGACCGTGATGATCCCGCACGAGAATGCCGCCGACGACCATCCGGTCTATCGCCAGATCATCACGCGCACGCCCATCAGCCAACCCACCGTGTTCCGCAATGCCAAGGGGGCACTGTGGTCGCTGCGCAGCCCGGCCTTCGACGTCAGCGTGGTGTTCCCCGAATCGGTCTTCGAACGCGGCCGCCCGACCTGGGCCGCGCTCTGGGGCCTGCGCGTGCCGTATCCGGTATCCGTGGACTTCTGCAGGCACACCCTGCCC
>Ga0265293_10000426_pt1 | contig 101429 bp, 90 predicted proteins | sample Munlanlewell138R_FD_192505 | JGI IMG/M metagenome (GOLD analysis project Ga0265293, IMG submission 192505) | Leachate microbial communities from a municipal landfill in Southern Ontario, Canada - Leachate well 138R | ecosystem: Engineered > Solid waste > Landfill > Unclassified | place... | reverse complement strand
GTGGAGTCAATTACAGATATTTGGAAGGGGTTAACGAAGACATGAGAAGACTTTTGTTGGTTGTTCTGCTAGTTGCTGTTTTGGTATTTCCCTCGATGGCTTCTGCAGCTGTTAGAGTTGGCGTAGCTATGCCGACCCAGAGTCTGCAGCGCTGGAACCAAGATGGTGCAAACATGAAAGCTCAGCTTGAAGCTGCTGGCTATGTTGTCGATCTGCAATATGCGAACAACAACGTGGCACTTCAGGTGTCCCAGATTGAGAACATGATTCTTAACGGTGCTGACATTCTCGTGATTGCCTCTATCGACGGAGCGTCGTTAGGTACTGTTTTGGCTGTAGCCAAGGACGAAGGCATTCCTGTAATTGCCTATGACCGTTTGATCATGGCTACCGACGCTGTTTCTTACTACGCAACTTTTGACAACTACATGGTTGGAACCATTCAAGGTGAATACCTTGTAGAAAAACTCGAATTGGCTACACGTAAAGACCCCGTCAATATCGAGATTACGGGCGGATCCGCCGACGATAACAATGCACGTTACTTCTATCAAGGCGCCTATGATGCCATTGCTCCTTACATTGAGAGCGGTATCGTTGTTGTTCCTTCCGGACAGATTGCCTTTGAATCAGTGGCTACCATGGAATGGTCTTCCGAAAGAGCCCAGGCTCGTATGGATAACCTCATTGCAGCCCACTATTCCGATGGAACAAGACTTGACGCAGTGCTTTGTTCCAACGACTCGACAGCTCTTGGTGTAACCAACTCCTTGGTGAACGCCGGCTTCGAAGAGTTTCCAATCATCACAGGTCAAGACTGCGACATCGCCAACATGAAGAACATCCTGGCTGGTCGTCAGTCCATGTCCATCTTCAAAGACACTCGTACATTGGCCAGTAACGTTGTTAAAATGGTGCAGGCCATCGTTAAGGGCGAGGAGCCCCCAATTAACGACACTGAGACCTATCACAATGGTGTGAAGATTGTTCCAACATACCTCAGCGCACCCGTGTTTGCAGACATCAACAACTACTACGAACTACTCATTGAAAGCGGCTACTACACTCCTGAACAACTAGGTCTCTAGAACGACGGTTATAAGCTTGGCGGATGGGATAATTCCCATCCGCCCCTTCGAAGTAGGAGGATGAGACGCGTGGCGAAGAAATTACTAGAGATGCGCTCCATCACAAAGGAGTTCCCCGGTGTTAAAGCGCTGGACAATGTCAACATTACCGTGAACGAAGGGGAAATCCATGCGGTGGTGGGAGAAAACGGCGCGGGAAAAACGACGTTGATGAATGTCCTAAGCGGTGTCTATCCTTACGGTTCCTATACTGGGGAAGTCTTCTATGATGGTCAGCTTTGCCGTCACCAGGGAATCAAGGACTCGGAACGTTTGGGCATCGTCATTATTCACCAAGAACTAGCCTTAGTTCCCTACTTATCCATTGGTGAGAACATGTTTCTTGGTAACGAGCAGCAAAAAAGAGGGCGCATCAATTGGCACCAGACCTTTCAGAAGGCCGAAGAGTATATGCGCGTTGTGGGTCTTCATGAAGATCCCCATACGCTCGTTAAGGATATCAGTGTAGGTAAGCAGCAATTAATTGAAATAGCGAAAGCGTTGGCGAAGAACGTTCGCCTCTTGATCCTGGATGAACCGACGTCAAGTTTGAATGAGAGTGATTCCAGGAATGTGTTGGATTTGCTGCTTCGTCTCAAAAAGGAACAAGGTGTTACTTCTATTATTATCTCTCATAAGTTAAATGAAATCTCCTATTGCGCTGACCGCATCACTATCTTACGGGACGGTTCAACCGTTGAGACTCTGGACAATCAGGCGGACGAAATCCCCGAAGCACGCATTGTTAAGGGTATGGTAGGTCGAGAGATGACAGAGCGCTATCCAACGCGCTCCAGGAAGGTTCATGAGGAAATCGCCCTTGAAGTGAAGAACTTTACTGTCTACCACGAACTGTTCACCGATCGAAAAGTGGTGGACAATGTATCCTTGAAGCTGCACAAGGGTGAAGTCGTAGGGATCTACGGCTTAATCGGTGCAGGACGAACGGAACTATCCATGTCCATCTTCGGTCAAGCCTACGGCATCAAGGCCTCAGGCACTGTCTATAAAGATGGCGTTGAACTGGAACTTAACTCTGTACCCGACGCCATTCAAGCGAACTTGGCCTATGTGAGCGAAGATCGCAAAGGTAGCGGTCTGATTTTGAGTAATAGTATCATGCACAACATTACCTTACCGCGGATGGATTTTGTGTCGAAGAAGGCACGAATTGATAAGGATCTGGAGCGTAACATGGCGGAACATTACCGGCAGTCTCTAGGTATCAAGACGCCTACAGTGGAACAGCTTGTAGAAAACTTATCCGGCGGAAATCAACAAAAAGTATTGTTGGGGAAATGGATTTTTTCCCAACCTGATATAATGATTCTCGATGAGCCAACCCGAGGTGTGGATGTAGGGGCCAAGTACGAGATTTACCAGATCATCAACGAGCTGGTAGAACAGGGTAAGTCTGCACTGTTTATCTCGTCGGAGCTTACAGAGATCCTGGGCATGTGCGATCGAATTTACGTGATGAATCAAGGGAGGATCATTGGTGAGTTCCCGGCGCAAGAGGCTACACAGGAGATCATAATGAATTGCATCATGCAGGACAGTAAAGGAGAGATCGGGGCATGAACAGTATACGAACGACATTCCGGAACAACTTGAAGCAATACATGATGCTTATAGCATTAGTTGCACTGGTCATTGTCTTTCAAGTCTTGACCAAAGGCGTTTTGCTCAAGCCTATGAATGTGTCGAACCTGATTTTCCAAAACGCCTACGTAGTGATTCTTGCCGTTGGTATGCTGCTTTGTATATTGACGGGAGGTAACATCGACTTGTCGGTGGGCTCTGTGGTGGCTCTGATTGGTGCCTGCGCAGGGACGTTCATCATTACCTGGGGATGGAATCCACACCTTTCCATCTTGCTCTGTCTTGGAATCGGGATTCTTATTGGGAGCTGGCAAGGGTTCTGGATAGCCTATATGCGCATCCCTGCCTTTATTGTGACGCTTTCAGGGATGCTGGTCTTCCGTGGGCTGACCTTGATTGTACTAAACGGGCTGACCCTGGCGCCATTCCCCCCTGCTTACCTGGGTTATTCTACGGGCTATGTGCCTGACCCCTTGGCCAGTCTGGAACTCTTCGGGGTTCGAAACACGACCTCGCTCTTAGTGGGTATCCTGATCGCTGTTATCTATTGTGTCACCCAGGTTATGGGCTATCTCGGTCGCAAGAACAAAGGGTACGCCGTGGAGAATGTGTGGATGCTCATCGCCAAGATGGCTGTCATCTCGCCCGCAGTGGTCTGGCTCTTTTATATCCTGGCTTCGTATCGTGGTATCCCCATGGTTCTGATCATCGTCGGGATTGTCTTGCTGGCTTATAGCTATTTCACAAGTCACACAGTGATGGGCCGACACCTCTATGCCCTAGGCGGTAATGAAAAGGCGGCTCGTCTCTCTGGTGTAAAGACGAAGCGGCTTTTGTTCCTGGCCTATGTGAACATGGCTTTCCTTGCAGCGGTGGCTGGAATTGTCTTTGCAGCCAGACTGAACTCCGCTTCACCCCAGGCAGGTATGTCCTTTGAAATGGACGCCATCGGTTCATGTTTCCTTGGTGGTGCTAGCGCCTACGGTGGAGTGGGAACCGTTGGTGGGACCTTGATTGGAGCATTATTCATGGGTGTTCTCAACAATGGGATGTCCATTATGGGGATCAGTTCCAACGTGCAACAGGTTGTAAAGGGTTTGGTACTCTTAGCCGCCGTTGCGTTTGATGCGATCAGTAAGAACAAACTGCCCTTTAATCTGCCTCGTTTCGGCAAGAAGGCTCTTGAAGGACAGCATTCGGCAGAGATGTAATATAGAGAAGGGGAGGTCTTGAAGGTGACTGTGTATTTTCCGGAAGTAAGTAAGGTCTTGTATGAAGGTAAGAAAACGGATAATCCCTTGGCTTTTCGCTATTACGATCCCCAAAGAGTCGTGGGTGAAAAAACCATGGAGGAACACCTGCGTTTTTCCGTAGCCTATTGGCACACTTTTGTGGCTGGCGGCAAAGACATGTTCGGTTCTGATTCAGCCCAGAGACCTTGGGACAACTTGACGGACCCTATGGAGATTGCCAAGGCCAGGGTTTATGCAGCGTTTGAGTTCATGGAGAAGATGCAGATTCCCTATTTCTGTTTTCATGACGTAGACGTGGCTCCAGAAGGTTCGAACCTAAAGGAAAGCTTAAAGAACCTCGATGAGATCGCGGCCTTGATGAAGGAGCTCATGGCCAAGACGGGTAAGAAGTTGCTTTGGGGCACGACCAACCTCTTCTCACACCCCAGATTTATGCACGGGGCTGCTACATCGCCCAATGCTGATGTTTTTGCCTATGCCGCTGCCCGTGTGAAACACACCATGGAAATCACCAAGGAGTTGGGCGGTGAGAACTACGTCTTTTGGGGTGGTCGGGAAGGTTATGAGACGCTTCTGAACACCGATCTCAAACTCGAACTGGACAACTTAGCCCGTTTCCTCCATATGGCGGTGGATTACGCGAAAAAGATCGGCTTTACCGGTCAATTCTTGATCGAACCCAAGCCCAAGGAGCCGACAAAGCATCAATATGACTATGATGTCGCGACGGTTCTTGGTTTCTTGCGAACCTATGGCCTGGAGAAAGACTTCAAGGTCAATATTGAGGCAAATCATGCTACCCTGGCTGGTCACACCTTCCAGCATGAGCTGCGTCTAGCCCGTGTAAACGGAATTCTGGGGAGTGTTGATGCCAACCAGGGCGATGAGCTTTTAGGTTGGGATACGGATCAGTTCCCGACAAATGTGTACACGACCACGCTGGCCATGTATGAAATCCTTCTCAATGGTGGTTTGGCCCCAGGCGGACTGAACTTTGACGCGAAAGTGCGCAGAGGGTCCTTTGAACCAGTCGACTTGTTTTATGCGCATATCGCCGGAATGGATGCCTTCGCGCATGGTCTTTTGGTTGCAGATCGCCTGCTTACCTCTGGTGCGTTAGAGGAGTTTGTAGCGGATCGTTACAGGAGCTATCGTTCGGGTATCGGCGAGCAAATTGTTCAAGGCAAAGTGGGCTTTGAAGAGCTCAGTGCCTATGCCCTTGAGCATGACCAGATAACCCTCGGCTCTGGACGTCAAGAACTCCTGGAGGCCATCTTGAATCGCTACATTCTTGAAGTCTAGAAAGGGTAGGGTTATGGGTTATCTCTTAGGCCTTGATATTGGAACCTCAGCAGTGAAGGCTCTGCTGTTGAAGACGAATGGTGATGTAGCCGGTAGTGTTACGACGGAGTATCCATACTTTTCTCCCAAGCCAGGCTGGTCTGAGCAAAACCCCGAGGACATGTGGCAGGCCACAGTGGCGTCCATTCAGGCTGTGATGAAGAAGCTGCATGTTACCGGGGAGGAGATTGTAGGAATCGGCCTCTCGGGTCAGATGCATAGTTCGGTTTTTCTCGATGGAGATCGCCAGGTGATCCGGCCCGCTATTCTTTGGAATGACGTTCGAACAAGCGCCGAGTGTCGCTACATTGAAGAGTCCGTGGATCGCGAGGTGCTGGTGGAGGAAGTATGCAATCCAGTCTTGGAGGGTTTTACCCTCCCGAAGCTTCTGTGGCTGCGAAATCATGAACCCGAGAACTTCGATAGACTACGACACTTAGTGTTGCCAAAGGATTATGTGCGTTTTCGCCTCACGGGAAGTCTGCACATGGAAGTGTCGGATGCAGCGGGTATGCTGATGATGAATGTCCGCAAGCAAGTCTGGTCCGAACCGGTGCTAAAAGCTCTAGGCTTATCTAGTGACATCTTGCCTCCCATTGTGGAGTCTAGTGAAGTGGCGGGCACAATTACCGCTGAAATCGCAAATCTTACCGGGCTCAAGGCAGGAACTCCCGTCGTGGGAGGCGGAGCCGATAATGCTTGCGGAGCCGTGGGCTCGGGTGTTGTTAAACCAGGACGGGGCATGGTGAGCCTGGGAACAAGTGGTGTTTTACTTGCCCATCTTGCTTCGCCGAAACTCATTACACATGGCACCGTACACATGTTTAACAGCTGTATACCCGGTCAGTTTTACATGATGGGGGTCATGCTGTCTGCTGGTTTATCATTGAGCTGGCTACGCAAGCAGCTGGGGCGCGAAGCAGAACCCTACGACGCCTTGACGGAGCGTGCCGCGACAGCGCCCCCAGGAAGCAGAGGTTTGGTCTTTCTGCCATACTTAACTGGTGAGCGAACGCCCCATGGCGATGCTAATTGCAGGGCAAGCTTTGTCGGTCTCAGTGCTACCCATGGTGAAGCAGAGTTGACTCGTGCGGTCTTGGAAGGCGTAGCTTTTGGCCTTTGCGATTCCGTAGAACTCCTGCGTTCTGCAGGTTGGCAAGGGACTGGCATCCGAGCTTTAGGCGGAGGGGCCCGATCGCCGCTTTGGAAAGAGATCATCGCAAGCGCTACAGACCTTGCCCTAGAAGAGATCAATGTCGATGAAGGTCCTGCCTTAGGTGCGGCCATTCTGGCCGGCGTGGGAGCGGGGGTCTATGCTAGCGTGTTGGAGGCTTCGGATTCCATCATCTCCGTAGAGCGAGTGGTAGAACCCAACCCTGCGTGGCGCGAAATCTACAAAGAACTTCACGCGATCTACAAAGATCTGTACCCAGCCTTGAAAGACTCCTTTGATCGGCTGGCTCACTTTGCATAACAGAGAAATGCGACGATGTGGTTTGGTAGGGGTGCCTTCAAAGTCACCCCTATTATTGTCGCTTCGATAACGGAGGACTAAGTATGAAAATTACTGTGGCAGGTCATCTCTGCCTGGATATTATCCCCACTTGGCAAACGGGCACTCTGACTGCATTGAGGCCAGGGAGTCTGGTAGAGATGGACGGGCTGACGTTTTCTACGGGAGGTGCCGTGGCGAACACGGGAATTGCCCTCAAACGCTTGGGCTTCGAGCCTACTCTCATTGGCCGAACCGGTGATGACCATGTAGGGGAGATCATCCGCAACCTCTTGCGCAGCGAACACATCAACCCCGACTACATCGCCCTTAGTCCTGGCGAAACGAGTTCTTATACCATTGTGCTGAATCCCCCTGACACGGATCGCATTTTCTTACACTATCCCGGGACGAATGACAGTTTTTCTGCGGACGATGTAAATTTCGGTGCCATCCCACCAGGCATCTTTCACTTTGGATACCCTCCATTGATGCAGCAGATGTATGTGGGGGACGGGGTTCAGTTGGAAAGGATCTTTAGGAAGGCTAAGGAGAGGGGACTTGTGACAAGCTTGGACATGGCCCTTCCAGATCCAGACACGGAGCAGGGACAGGTGGATTGGCAAGGGATTCTGCAAAGGATTATGCCCCTTGTGGATCTTTTCTTACCGAGCTTCGATGAACTGCTCTTTATGATGGAACCATCAGCTTACGAAAAAATGCAGCAAGGTCTCCTGACCGTAGATACAGCGCTTTTAGACGAACTATCCGATCGCTTGCTGGCATGGGGATGTAATGTGGTTGGGATCAAGCTCGGCGCAGAAGGATTATACTTGCGTACCGGCATCAAAGCGGCAGAGGTCTTTGGGGAGAGTTGGGTTTGTCGACATATCCTGGCACCCATTTTTGAAGTGAAGGTACAGGGGACAACGGGGGCGGGAGATACGACTATTGCAGGTTTCCTGGGAGCGATGTCGTTGGGGAAGGAACCAGAGCAAGTGTTGGCTTTCGCCAATGCGGTTGGCGCCTTTTGCGTCGAGGCGGTCTCGTCCATCGCTGGCATACCCCATCGCGTCAGTGTAGAACAGCGAATTGAAACCGGCTGGAAGCGGGTGAAGCCTAGTCTCGTCCATGGAGAATGGCGTCTGAGTGATAGTGGCGTTTACCTCGGTCCCTTGGATAGAAAAACTGGATAAGTAACGAAAGCGTTAGAACTCGTAGTTGAGTCCTAACGCTTTTCTTGGCTAATAAAGGGGGTTCTTACTTCTCGTCCAGGTGTGGGTAACGATAGTCGTATGGAGGTAGCAAGTTCTCCTTAATTGTACGCTGCGAAACCCATCTTTGCAGGTTGATGAGACTTCCGGCTTTGTCGTTTGTGCCAGAGGCTCTTGCGCCACCGAAGGGTTGTTGACCTACAACGGCTCCAGTTGGCTTGTCGTTGATATAGAAGTTGCCTGCTGCTTCGTCTAAGGCCTTGGACAGACGTACAATGTCTCTGCGATCCCTTGCGAAGATGGATCCAGTCAGGCCAAAGGGTGAAGTTGTGTTACACAGTTCGAGAGCTTCATCCAGGTCTTCATCCGCGTAGACATAAACGGTCAGAACTGGTCCAAAGATCTCCTCTTCCATGAGCTTGAACTTGGGATTGGTGGTCTCGACAATGGTTGGCTCAATGAAGTAACCTACACTGTCATCGCAACCTCCGCCCACCAAGATGGTTGCTTCATTGGAGTTCTTAGCATAGTCAATGTAGGACTTGATGCTGTTAAATGCCTTTTGATCGATAACGGCACCCATGAAGTTGGTGAAGTCAGCGACATCGCCAACGGTGAGTTCTTTCGTCATTTCGACGATCCGTTCTTTGACTGCAGGCCAGATGCTCTTGGGAATGTAGGCTCTGGATGCGGCGGAGCACTTTTGACCTTGATATTCAAAGGCACCGCGAACTAGAGCAACGCTCAAAGCATCGATATCGGCGCTGGCATGCGCGAAGATGAAGTCCTTGCCACCCGTTTCGCCAACGATGCGGGGATAGGTGTAGTAGTTTTGAATGTTGTTACCGATGGTTTTCCACATGTTCTGGAACACAGGTGTACTTCCTGTGAAGTGGATTCCTGCAAGGGCTGGATGTGCCAGAACTGGATCTCCAACAGTTCCGCCCGATCCGGGTACGAAGTTGATGACGCCCGGTGGTAGACCGGCCTGCTCCAGGATTTTCAAAATATGGTAGGCGGGATAGACGGCCGATGAAGCCGGCTTCCAGACAACGACGTTGCCCATCATGGCTGGTGCCGTCGGGAGGTTACCAGCAATGGCTGCAAAGTTAAACGGTGTGACTGCAAAGACGAACCCTTCAAGTCCACGATGTTCGACGCGATTCCAGCTCAGTGGAGTGGACTGTGGTTGTTGACGATAAATCTGCTCCATGTAATGAATGTTGAAGCGCCAGAAGTCAATGAGTTCACAAGCGGAGTCAATCTCAGCTTGAATAGGTGTTTTGCTCATTCCCAGCATGGTGGCTGCGTTCAAGAGATAGCGCTTTTCGTGGGCGAGGATCTCAGCAGCTTTCATGAAGATCCCGGCGCGTTCTTCCCAAGGAATGCTAGCCCATTCTTTGCGCACCTTGAGTGCTCCTTCAATCGCGGCTTCTACTTCTTTGGTTCCAGCCTGATGAAACTGGCCCAAGAGATGTCCATGATTGTGGGGCATAACACATTTTCCGGTGTTTCCGGTCCTGATTTCCTCACCATTCACGACAACGGGGATATCCAACTCTTTGCTGCTTAGTTCCGCCAGGGCGGCTTTCAGCTTTGCTTTTTCTGGGCTTCCCGGTCCATAGCCTTGAATCGGCTCATTCTTTGGAACGGGCATGCTAAGGATTGCGTTCGACATTCAATCACCTCATCTAGTATTTTTATTTAAGTAGTTCTTCTCCGCTAAAGTCACGATAGGGGGAAAGGTCGGCAAAGACTTCTTCATCTTCCTTTCCTTCTGCAATGGCCAGAGCAATGATGTCGGCCAGGCCAGGTCCTAACATGAGACCTTGGCCGCACATGCCAATAGCGTGGAAGAATCCTTCTACGTCACGGTCAAATCCCACAATGGGCTTCCCGTCAGGTGTCATGGGATAGAGGCCGCGCCACACTCTGCGTACCTTGATGTTACGTAGGCGCGGGTACAGATGGAGCATGCGGGGAATGACCATCGGCAGGAACTCCGATGTGGAGCGCCTGTCGGTTCCCATGCGTTTCGGTCTTGGTGTGATGCAAAAGACGATTTGTCCCTCGGCATTTTGATAGAAGTAATAGTTGTCCGATTGTTCATCGGGGGCAATGTCCACGAGCATGGGCAGGAAAAAGCGTTTTACTGGCTCGGTGACGCCGGCCTCATGCGAATCAGGATAGACTGGCAAGTCGGATCCAACCATGAGTGAGACATCCCGTCCGTAGCCGCCTGCGGCGTTAACTACACAAGAACAGCTGATTTTTCCCTGATCTGTCAGCACCGAACGTACCTTGCCCTTATCGATCTCGAAGCCGACAACTTCTGTGTTGAAGATGAAGTCGACTCCTGCCTGCATAGCGAGGCGATGGAAGGCACCAGAGAGCTTGAGTGACGAGAGGTGTCCGTCTTCTGGAGAGAAGGTTCCACCTAGGAGCCCCTCGGCTAATATGCCAGGGCAACGTTCGCGCACTTCATCAGCATCAATCCAATCAATATTGAGTCCAAAACTTTTTTGAAGGGGAAGAAGCTGCTTGAGCCCGCGCGCAATCTCTTCGCTGTACGCCGGGAAGAGGTAGCCACCTTCTATATAGTCTACATCTTGCCCGTACTCTGGCAACAATCGGCGGATCACATCAAGTGATGCGTTTCCTACCTTGATTTTTGCCCGGTCAGAGTGAGTGGCACGGATACCGCCAATAGCTGCTTTGTTCTGTCCTTGGCCAATGGAGGCCAACTTCTCCACCACGAGTACGCTCAAACCACGTACTGCTAAACGGTAGGACAAAGGCACACCTACACTACCTGCACCAATTACTACTACGTCGTAATTCTTCACTTCTGTCCACCTCCTTGGTTGGCAAGGGCTTTCATGGGCACTTCCACTGTGAGAGGACGGTGTGTGGCTGGGTGAATGTTTCCTCTATCTACACCAGCCTGCATTAGTACACGGGGAACAAGATCAAGACAGGTCTTCCCACCGCAAGCTCCCATGGCCAATCGAGACAATTTCAGCTGGTTGATGTCTGTAACATCGTTTTCGCGAACGAACTCCTTGATTTCACCCACGGTGACACGTTCGCAACGGCAGACCACAGCGTTGTCTGGCATATAGGAAAAATCCGTTTCCTTAAGGGGTTGGATAACCTCTTCCTGCTGCACCAGGATACCCACGGCGCTTGTGGCAAGTTCCAGAGGTACTTCGAGTGTGATGAGACTGGTTCGATGTTTTTTGTTATGCCGTACAGCCTTGACAGTTCCTTCGCCAAGATCTGCGCCCTCTACACCTCTTAGACGTACTTTGGTGCCTGGTTCGTAATCGTGATCGAACTCATGGGGCACTACAAGTTCGGCCAATCCTTCTTCTTTCGACTTGCGTGCCAGGGTGATGGCGAGTCCTGGACAGATCAGGACACATAGACCACAGCCAACACATTTACCCGAAAACTCGGGAATGTCCATGATGGTTCCTGTACGGTCGTCTAGATGTATGGAGTCGTGGGGACACACTGTCGTACAGGGATTACAGGGTATTTCCTGGTAACAGTGGATCATGGGTTCCCAGCCTTTTTCCTGTAGTTTGTAGGACCGCGAAAACACTTCGCCAGGATGGCTCTTGAGGATTTCCGCCTTTTCGGCCCACTCTGCGGGGATAGTCACGTCACTGCCGAGCAGCTTGGCCATCTCTCTTCCGATAATACGTCCGCCCATCATAGCTGATGACGCTTCGGCGATCTCGTTAGCGTCACCTGTCTTGAGAACGGGGAAGCCTCCTTCGATACCGCTTGCATAGAACTCGTCAGCGGAGCTTAACCCAACGGCGATCAGGACCGTGTCGACTGCAAATGTCTTGGCGGTTTCTACGAGCGGATTCCAGGATTCATCTACTTGTGCGATGGTGGCTTTCTCCACCTTGCCGTCGCCTTGGACTCCGACAAGGGTGTGGTTTAGATAAATGGGCACTCCCATGCGTTGAATCTTATCCGCATGGACTTTGTAGCCCGTTACGGCAGGGGCGATGTCTATGAGACCTACTACATCAATACCTGCTTGGAGGGCATGGTAGGCTCCGATTAGCCCAACGTTGCCGCAACCAACGATCAACACTCGCTCTGAGGATTTCACTAAGTCACGATTGACCAGAGTTTGAAACGCTCCAGCACCAAAAACGCCTGGCAGATCGTTGCCGGGGAAGAGGAGTGAACGTTCTCTGGCCCCCGTGGCTACAATTAGGCCTTCAAAGGACACGTGGACGTATTTCTCCAAACGATCCTGATAGATTCCTGCTTTGCCATCAGCGTAGATTCCAACGACTGTTGAACTTGTCATGATCGTTATATTTTCCCGATTTCTGGCTTCGGTCTCGAGAATCGTGGCGATCTCGGTTCCTCGCGTTCCCGCATAGCAGTCGGCCATGGAACCAAAGAACTTGTGCGTTTGAAGCACTAACTTGCCCCCTAGGTGATCCTTGTCATCCACCAGGATGACCGAGAAGCCTAAATCCGCCAGTTCTATAGCACTGGTGATCCCGGAGGGGCCTGCGCCGACAATAAGAACTTGACAGGAAAGTTCCTCCGGTGGGTGCGATGAGCGCAGCGCATCGTCAGCCGGTAGTTCGGGATGGTGCACTAGCGTTCTGACGTCCATTCCTTCTCGCAGGGGCGTGATGCAGCTCTTGACGGGAAGTCCATCAATGATTACTGTGCACTGGGCGCACTGCCCGTTGGCACAAAAAAGGCCTTGAGGGGCGTCTCCCACTGTATGGATAGAAAAAGTACGGATGCCATTCGCAAAGAGCGCTGATGACACCATCTCTCCTTCTTTCCCTACAAGGGTACGTCCGTCAAAGCTAAACGACACTTGCTTACCCTCTTGCACGTCTAGAACAGGATGTTTAGTAATTCGCACTAGCATGACCTCCAAAGATGTGAACAGGTTCTTAAATTTGTTTCTCACAGTGTACATATTCTTTTAACGATTAGTTATTCCTTCTTGAATAATGGAATGAGGGGGCAATGATTGTATATATCTTGACAAAAAGGGTCGTGCTGGGTATATTATATATGAGAATGATTTTCAGTGTCGTATTGGCCATTATAACGTCATAATGTGGAGGAGGAGCTCCGTGGAGTATTCATCGCTCATTACGCTAAGAGAAGGAGACATCTGCAAAGTAGCAAGAATCCAAGCTGGAACTACCGCTACCAGGCGACTCTACGAAATGGGATTTAACACAGGCGCTCGAGTTCAAGTGCTGAAAAATGATCGCGGACCTATCATTGTTGGCCTCGGAGGTCACAAAGTTGCTCTGGGTAGGGGTTTGGCGGAAAAGATGCTGGTCGCAAGAGCGAAATGATGGATGCAAGGGAGCAGAGTGCGATGTCGATGACCATTGCTTTAGCGGGGAACCCCAACAGCGGGAAGACCACTCTTTTTAACGCGCTTACGGGCTCGAACCAGCATGTGGGCAACTGGCCCGGAGTAACGGTAGAACGCAAAGAAGGGCAGACTCGCTACGGAAACCAGGTGTATCGCGTGGTTGACCTGCCTGGCACGTATAGTCTAGGGGCTTTTTCTGAAGACGAAGTTGTGGCTCGTGAATTTATAGTTTCCGGCAATCCGGATGTGGTAATAAACGTGGTCGACGCTACGAATATCGAACGAAATCTGTACCTGACCACCCAACTTTTGGAAATGGGAACCAAAGTCGTGGTTGCCTTGAATATGGTGGATGAAGCAGAGTCCAGGGAGATTCATGTTGATGAAAAAGCCCTCGCCCAGCGTTTGGGTGTGCCGGTCATTAGAACTGTGGCTAGCAGGCGTAAAGGAATTGACGAGCTCATGGAAGCCGCTATCGCTGTAGCGCGTGTACCGCTTAATGGGCATGTTCAGCTGAGTTACGGGGAATCCATTGACAAAAGAATTGAGGTCTTGAAGGGTTTTCTTCAAGGTGGAGATTTTCGCTATCCTTCGAGCTGGTTAGCACTAAAGCTCCTGGAAGGTGATAGTTACGCGAAAAAGTTTGTCTTTGAGAACTCAAACCTCCGGGATTTAGAGGAGTTTAGCCGCTTCTGGGATGAGGTTGCTGTTCATGAAGAAGAATTTCAGCTCGAGATTGTAGACAGTCGTTACAAGTTTGTAGGGGACATCACCAAAGACGTGGTGCGGCGACCCGGGGTGGCTGTGGAAACGACTACTGACAAGGTGGATCGTGTGCTGACCCACAAGTATTGGGGGATGCCCATTTTTGCTGCTATTATGTTTGCTATTTTTCAGCTGACGTTTGCCGTTGGCCAAGACCTTCTGGGTGAGTGGATGGCGGTTGCGATCGATTATGTTGGCGGGGCGCTTGAGGGATTTCTCGTAGGTGTCAACGCTCCCGCGTGGTTGATTGACTTTATTGGAAATGGAATTGTCGCAGGCGTAGGGGCGGTTGTGGAGTTTGTTCCCCTCATTGTGATTCTTTACCTTCTGATGGGACTCTTGGAGGACAGCGGTTATATGGCACGGGCGGCCTATGTTATGGACAACACCATGCGGGCCGTTGGTCTGCAAGGTAAGACGTTCATTTCGATGATTGTCGGTTTTGGCTGTAATGTTCCCGGGGTCATGGCAACTCGTACATTGGAGAACAAAAAAGATCGGATGATCGCCATTCTGATTAATCCCTTTATGTCCTGCGGAGCGAAGATCCCGATCTACTTAGTCTTCATTGCCGCGTTTTTCCCTTCGTATGGAGGTCTAGTACTGTTTTCTGTGTATGCCCTGGGCGTGGCCGTTGCATTCCTTATGGGTAAGATCTTCAGTAAGACTCTGTTCAAGGGAGAAACTTCGCATTTTATCATGGAGTTGCCACCCTATCGTAAGCCAACCTTATCGAATGTGGTGCGCAATATGTGGGACAATGTCTCGGGTTTCTTAGCTAGGGCGGGAACCATAATTCTTGCTGTGGTGAGTTTGCTGTGGGTTTTGGCGGTTCTTCCCCTGGGCGTGGAGCCATATGGTTCTGCCAGCATTTTGGGTAGGATTGGTCAGTTCATCGCACCTATCTTTGAACCCGCAGGATTTGGAACCTGGCAAGCGGCCGTAGGACTTTTCTCTGGTATTGCCGCAAAGGAGGCCGTGGTAGCTACTCTGGGTATGGTTTATGCCGGAGTTGAAGCCGGGACAGAACTTGTAGCGGCTATTCGCGAGGTGTTCACACCACTGACCGCGGTTTCATTTATGGTCATGACGCTTCTGTATACGCCCTGTGCAGCGACTCTTGGCACAATCAAGAAAGAGACAGGTTCGGCAAAGTGGACTTTGTTCTCGGCATTTTATAGTTTTGGTATCGCGTGGGTACTCTCGGTGTTGGTGTTCCAGGTGGGTCGGGTACTTGGTTTTTCGTAAGGACGGAGAGGTGGTGCGGCCATGTTGAAAGAGCTCTTGATGGAAATCGACAATGCTGACTTTGTATCGAAGGCCGTACTGGCATCCAGGCTCAATAGGCCGGTTTCCCTTGTAGAACAGGGATTTGAAGAGCTTGTGCGCATGGGCTATCTGGCGGAGGATGCGGGTCAAAACTGCTATGATCTACCTTGCGGAAAATGTCCTTATGCCAGCATGTTTCAGAAAGAACCCCTCAAGACATGGTCCATAACTCCTAAGGGGCAGAATCTGCTGGAAAGCTGGAGGATGGCAGGATAGTTAGTTCCACAAAAAAGCGCTTTAAGGTTACTCAGGCGAGCGACCTTAAAGCGCTTGTTCGATCGATTATTCAGCTCGGAAAATGGTTGCTCCTTCTTCAGTTACGTTAAGCATAATCTGGGGCGAAAGAAAACCAAGTAGTTCACCACGGAAAAGTCCAATGTATCCATTGTTATGGACGTTATTTCCGATGATACCGGTGGGAAGGCCATTGGCGTTGTTGACCTCCATGACTCCTCCGTAGAGGCCTGAACGTAAGCCCACCAACTTTGTCATCTTGCTTGTACCGTTGTAGAGGAATACGCTGCCGGCATTCTCCTCGTTTTGCATGGCCACGGTGAGGTGCCCTTCTTCGTTGAAGACTCCGATGGCACCGCCATCATCATAGGATAAGAGCGAGACTACACGTGTGCCTTCATCATTGAATAGCTCTAGACTCACGTCTTCCTTGACCTGGTCGTACTTTATCGAAGCAACTGTATTTCCCTCAGTGTTGACGACTACAATCTCGCGCGCCACTATCTTGTCAAAGATTTGCTGGGTAGCACTTACTACGTTCACGCCCGTTATGGCACAGAACAAGGCGATGAACAAAAGCGGATAAATTACGAACCGTTCATACTTAGACACCCAATCACCCCTTAGTAAACAAGCTAATTGTAAGATAAATTCGACTTCTAACATCAAATACCTGCAAGGCTACATTCTTTCGTTGCCGTGCAGCAACATCTGGGGGCAGTTTTTGATCCCAGTTTGTTAAGGAAAAGTAAAGGGGGTCTGTCCCCCTTAACAAGAAGGATAAGGCATATGATGAGGGGAAGTAGGATTCTGATATTTCATCAGCAAGACTGGAGGACGAGACGGTGCTAAACATTTTGGATCCCTTTATCATGTTAGCCCTGCTAATTGTATTGGGTGCTTACCTATATCGAACCAAGATCTTGGATCTTGATTTTTGCCGTCGACTCAGTCGCCTCGTTGTGCGGGTCACCTTTCCCGTGATGCTTTTTGTTACCATGTATAAGAATATCGATCTTGCGGTTCTAAGGCAGGGATGGCTCTTCTCAGTGTTTGGCCTGGGAACGTCACTCATCTTGGCCATTACTGCACATTTCAGTGCCAAAGTCTTTAGGCTAAAGGACATGACGTATGGTGCATACCAGATCCTTTGCACAAACGGGAACAACATCTTTTTACCGGTTCCGATTATCACGGTTCTCCTAGGGACTCCCTATGTCGTCTATGCCTTTTTGTTCGAGCTCGGTGCCGGACTCTTTTATTGGAGTTACGGGATCTCACATTTCCGCTCAGGACCGAGATTCAGCGTCAAGAGACTTCTTAATCCCAACATGCTTGGCCTTATTTTGGGTTTGGCCATGGGGCTGCTCAAAGTCCATATCCCTAGCCCGCTGTACGGAGCGTTAGAGATCGTAGGGAACATTACGGTAGGATCCGCTATGCTGATCATTGGGGCTTTGACGATGAGCCTATTTGAAAAGCGCCAAAGACTGCGGAAAGAAGTCTGGGGAGTGGTGGCGCATCGCCTGTTGCTGAGCCCTCTGGTGGGCCTCGTGGTCTTGAGTATCTTCCAGTTTTCCGCTGAACTGCGTACCGTCCTTGTCTTGATGTTCTCCATGCCGCCACTTGTGACAACGGCTTTAGTGGCCGCGAGTTTTGGTGCAGACGAAGAATTGGCGACCATGGGTGTCGTTATCCCAACTCTCTTGACTTTTGTCTTGCTTCCAATCCTGCTGCAGTTACTCTAAGGTAGCGGAACATACATGGGACATACAAAGATGTTAAGGGAACAAAAAAATTAAAAAATTAAAAAGGGTTTTTCTCGAGTGACATCTAATATTTACATTGGTCGTTGTTTTGGTTCGAAAAATGCAACCGGTTACATTTTCAAAAACTAAGGAGGTTTTAGAATTGAAGAGGAGTGTATTTGTAGTATTTAGTGTGCTGCTGGTCCTTGCTCTTTCCCTAGGTGCGTCTGCTCAAGGTGTAGTGACCATGATGGGCGTATGGGGAGGCCAAGAGTTAGAGGCATTTGAAGAAGTGATGGACGCCTTTACTGCCAAGACAGGTATCAAAGTGCAGTTTGAAGGCACACGCGACTTGCCAACATTGCTCCAAACCCGTATTGCTGCTGGTAATCCTCCGGATGTTGCAGCTCTTCCTGGCCCTGGCGCCATGAAAGAGTATGTTGAACAAGGTGCGTTAGTCGATCTCAATGGCGTATTTGATGCCAAGATCCTCAACGAAGACATCAACGATGCCTGGATTGAGCTTGGAACGTACAAGGATGGTCTGTATGCTTTGATGTTTGCTGCTGATATTAAGAGCTTGGTCTGGTATCGTCCTGCTGAGTTTGCAGCAAGAGGCTACGAGATTCCTACAACATGGGCTGAAATGGAAGCTCTTATGGACAAAATGGTGGCCAATGGCGATACTCCTTGGGCCATCGGTCTTGAGTCGGGCGCCGCAAGTGGATGGGTTGCCACCGACTGGATCGAAGACATCATGCTTCGCACTGCAGGGCCTGATGTTTATGACCAATGGGTAGACCATGAGATTCCCTGGACCGACCCAAGAGTCCAAGAGGCTTTTGAGATCTTTGGTAAAATTGCCCGAAACAGCGACTATGTCTATGGTGGACCCGTTACAGTATTGTCCACAAACTTTGGTGATTCCGTTGCAGAACTCTTGACGGATCCTCCACGTGCTATGATGCATCGCCAAGCTAGTTTTGTGACCAGCTTCATCCTCGATGCAAATCCTGACGTGGTGATTGGTGAAGATGTCGCATTCTTTGGATTCCCAATGATTAAACCTGAGCATGGCAATCCAATGCTTGGTGCAGGCGACATGATCGGACAGTTTAATGACACACCAGAAGCTGCAGCGTTCATGAACTTCCTGGCCAGCGCCGAAGCACAAGAAATCTGGGCAAACAGGCTTGGAAAACTCGGCACCAACAATAAGATCAATCCTGCGGTATATCCCGATGATCTCACTCGTGATATGGCAAGACTTCTTAATGAAGCCGATGTCTTTAGATTTGACGGTTCTGACTCTATGCCAGCTGCTGTAGGTGCTGGTGCATTCTGGGAAGGCACCCTCATGTATGTTGGTGGCGATGATTTGGCGGATGTACTAGAATTCATCGAAAACGTAGCGGTAGACAGCTACTAGGATTCTCGTCAATAAACAGGTGAATCACGGCGCGCCCTGCACAAGGGCGTGCCTTTTTCCCGAATTATAGGGAGGGGGAGTTGCGATGAGGCGGAAAACAGGTGGTCTAACCCCACTTCTGTATGTGGGACCGGCCGTGTTCTTCCTCTTGATCTATCAGGTATATCCGGCTCTGCAAACCATCTATCTCAGCTTTCTTGATAGGCGCTCAGAGACCTTCGTAGGACTGACCAACTACAAGTATGTGTTCACTTCACCGGTGATGCAAACAGCCTTTAAGAACAACCTACTTTGGCTCATCTTCTTTACGGCCGGTACGGTGGGTTTAGGTTTGCTGTTCGCCATCCTGGTTGATAGGGTCCGTTATGAGAGCTTTGCCAAGTCTATTATCTTCATGCCCATGGCCATTTCGTTTGTGGGAGCCGGTGTGGTTTGGAAGTTCATGTACACCTATAAGCCGCAGGGCTCTGAGCAAATTGGTCTTCTTAATCAAATCTTGATCATCTTTGGATTCGAGCCAAAAGGCTGGCTCTTGGAAAGCCCCATTAACACCTTTGCCCTCATTATTGTCGGTCTTTGGATTTGGACCGGATATTGTATGGTCATCTTATCGGCCGCCTACAAAGGGATTCCCAAAGAGCTTGTCGAGGCCGCAGCAGTGGACGGAGCCAACGAGCTTCAGGTCTTCCGGCATATTACCCTTCCCGAGTTGAGACCGGCGTTGACTATGGTGATTACCACGATGCTGGTGAACGTATTGAAAATCTTCGACATTATCTACGTAATGACCAATGGGAATTTTGGCACTGAAGTCATTGCCAATCGTATGTTCAAAGAAATGTTCCAGTTCGCGAATACGGGCCGTGCGAGTGCGATTGCTGTGGTCTTGTTCCTCATGATCATCCCCATCATGTATGCGAACATTCGTCAAAAGCTGAGGGAGGGATAGATGTGAATAGGCAAAAGCTGAAGAAAAAGTTGCCGCAGATTGTGGTGAACGTGGTTGTGATTCTAGCCATTGTGCTTTGGTTCTTGCCAACCTTGGGTCTATTAATCACATCGTTTCGCCCGGCCAGCGATGTGGCGTACTCTGGATGGTGGACTGCACTCTCCAGTCCATTGAAGTTCACGCAGTACACGATCGAGAACTATCAAAGCGTATTGTCGTCCGGGGGAATGCTTACCGCTTTCCGAAATAGCTTCATTATTTCTATTGGCGGAACGGTGATCCCTGTGTTCCTGGCTGCGTTATCAGCCTTTGGGCTGTCAAAACTGAACTTCAAAGGACGTGGTTTTTTCTACGCCTTGATTGTCATGATGCTGGTCGTTCCGAGCCAGATGACCTTTATTCCTGTACTAAGGCTCTACAACAAATTGAGTCTTTCGGGAACCTTTGGTGGACTCTGGCTGGTGCATACCGGTTATGGTTTGCCTTTCTCCATCTTCATGCTGCACACGTTTTTTCAGTCATTGCCCGATGAACTTTTCGAGGCGGCCCACATTGACGGCGCCTCAATCTGGACGACGTTTTTGCGGCTGGCCATACCGCTTTCTGTCCCGGCCTTGGCGTCCCTGGTCATCTTTCAGTTCCTGGCTGTATGGAATGATCTCTTGGTCGCCCTAATCTACTTGGGAGGACATCAATCGGTAGCACCGCTAACCATGCGTCTTTCCAGTCTGGTTGGCTCCCATGGTCAGGACTGGCATCTTCTTACAGCGGCAGCCTTTGTCTCTATGGCGGTTCCCTTAATCGTGTTCCTCTCCTTGCAGAAGTACTTCGTACGAGGACTGATGGGTGGCGCAGTGAAAGGTTAGTAAAGCATACAGGCGTTGGACACACTATCAGTGGTGGTCAACGCCTGTTTTTACGTAACTCTCCAAACCGCTTGGGAAGGATTCAAGAACTCCTTAGCTAATAACTTAACGAGATATCTTTGGGGAGGTTATGCATTGAAACGTTGGCTTTTCCTATCCGTCCTGCTTTTGTTACTTGTCACTATTGGCTCAACGGTAGACGCCCGCAGTCATCGTTTTTTGAATCTGGAAATCGACGCTAGGGTGGGGGCCGACGGTTTAGTGCGTGTTACCGAGATACACACGGTACAGTTTGATGGCACTTTTTCGGGCATGTTCCAGTTCTTCGATACCCACAGCGGTGTCGAAGTGAGAGATGTGGTTGTCTCTGAAGGCGGGATTTCCTACACTCGTCTCGATACAGATTCGCCTGGGCCGGCTGGAACCTACTTCGTCCGCGAGCGAGAAGACGAGGTCTACGTGGACTGGAGTTTTGAAGCCACCGATGAAATACGCCACTTTGAGCTGTCCTATGTTTTGCATAACGTCATTCTCAAGCATGAGGATGTAGCTGAGTTTTACTATCAGTTTGTGGGAGACCGTTGGGACCAGGGACGAGATCGCGTAAAAATCGTCCTTTCGCTACCCTATGGTGCTCAGATGAATGAAGTGGCCGCATGGGGACATGGTCCTCTTCATGGGGTTGTTACGATCGAGTCACCGAGCAGTATTGTTTGGGAGGTAGAGAACCTTCCAGCACGCACATTTGTGGAAGGAAGAGTTGTCTTTCCCAACTCTTTGGTTCCTCTAGGTGACCGTTACACTGGTGAGGCGCGTCTCCAAGCCATTTTTGATGAGGAACGCGGTATTGAGCAGAAAAAGGAAGAAAGCCGTTTACAGGCTCAAGCGAGAGCGGAACGTGCCAGAAGGCTCAGGGCCTTGGATCCTCGAGTAGCGCTCGTTGCCTCTGCCCTTCTCGTGCTCTTCATTCTGTTTATCTGGAACACATATGGAAAACCTGAACCTGGATATGCTGAGCGTTACTATAAAGAGTTGCCAGCCAACTACCCTCCGGCGGAACTGGCCATCTTATATAGACAGAATGTAGATGGCAGGGACTTCACTGCGACACTGGTGGACTTGGCTCGGCGGGGTTATCTCTCGATTGAGGAAGCGCCTAGGGCGCGGAAAGGTCCTCACGATGACCCCAGCTACAAGTTTATCAAGAAGGATGTCAACGTGGAGCAGTGGCAGACACTGCGCCCTCATGAACGCCGAGCGATGGAACTCTTATTTGGTTCACTTGGTCGCAATGAAGTAACGCTTGAGGACTTCGAAGAATATACCAAGAAAAATCTCGCGGCGTTTACGGCTTCGTGGAAGAAGTGGGACCGAGAAGTCAAGGAAAGCGCGAAGGTGCATCAGTTCTTTGATCCTAGTGCTAAGAAGGTACTGTGGTTACTCCTTCCGATCCTTCTCCTATTCGGGGCGGGGTTTATTGCCCTGGGCTCTAGTTTGCTCGTGACAGGAGCGGTGATCCTGGTTCTGTCTTTTGTTGCTGTTATTTTTGTCGTTGTTGCCGCTACAAGACGCTCTTCGAAGGGGCATCAGGAGTATACGAAGTGGCGGGCCTTTCGCCGTTACCTAAAGGAATCCTCCAGAGTAGATACCGCCCGGGTTGGCTCCTTGGGGATCTGGGAAGAGTATTTGCCCTATGCCATTACCCTTGGTGTGGCGGATCAAATGCTGAAACAGCTTGAACTAAGGTTCCCGAACTTAGTGCAAGACGACTATCACTTCGCCTCTAATTGGTTCGTCTACTACCACGTTCTAGGTTTTGGCCGGATCAGCCACATGACAAACGCTGTTGGAAAATCGATCTCCAGCGCTACCATGCCCCAGGGAAGTGGAGGAACCGGCGGAGGTTTCTCTGGTGGTGGCGGCGGAGGTTTTGGTGGAGGTGGCGGCGGGGTACGCTAGTCACAATAGAATCGAAGCCCACTGTAAGATGCGTAGCCCACCCTATGGTGGGCTTTTCTATTTTTATCCAGCTACAACAGGAATTTGGAACAGTTAGACGAATATATCAGTAATCCTTATGATTACGAGGATCGCAGAAAACAGGGAGGTTGACAGATGGGATACGCACAGATGTCGATAGGTAAGAAGTTGGGATTCAGTTTCCTTGTGTTAATCCTAGTGATGGCAATCACCAACGGTCTTACCACTATGGGAATCTTCACCTTTCGTGAGCAGTGGGAAACCGGTCGAGAGATCAAAGACTTACATACTTCGCTGTTGCAGAGAGAGGTAGAACATCTCGAGTGGGTCATGGGTCTGCAAGAATACATCATTTCTGGAGCAACGCAGTCCATAACTCTGCAAATGGATCCCACCAAATGCAACCTCGGGCAGTGGTTACAAAGTGACGACTTTGCCCACTTGCTGGAACGTTATCCTATCTTTGAAGACGAGTTCGCACGCATCTTCGAGCCGCATCTCCAGTTGCATGCATCGGCCCATGCTATTGAGGAGCTTCTGACGAAAGGCGATCAGTCAGGGGCTGAGAGGGTGTACTACGAGCAGACTGTCCCCAGTCTCACCCAGACGATCGGTATTTTGCATAGTGTACGCGGAGAGTTGCAGAAGGATGTCTCTGGGATTAATCAAGCGATGTATGCTCGTATGGCACAGACGATCACCTCGTCGATCCTTATCTTGACTGCAGGGGTCGCTCTAAGCCTTATCATAGCTTGGTTTATCACAGTTGGCATTACCAAACCGCTGCGCACTTTGAAAGACGTCGCCCACAAGATCGAGTCGGGAGACTTGGGAGTACGCTGGGAAGTAAAGTCCCGTGACGAAGTGGGTGAACTGTCGGTCTCTTTGGAGCACATGGTAGATGGTCTGCGTAGACTCGTACAAGGCATTCGGAGGACGAGCGAGAGTGTCAGGACATTGTCCCATGGCTTATCCTCCATGGCTGCGGAGACCGGTTCTGCTATTACAGAAGTGGCCAACACATCCAATGAGTTTGCCTCTTCGTCAGTCAATATGGCGGAGAATGCGGAGTCTATGCGAATGAACACGGAGCACGCTGTTAATGAGCTGGAAAGAGGATTGGACATGCTTAGGGTTGCTGTCAAAGACGTGGCAAGTGCCAGAAACGATGTCCAAGACTTGACGCACGCGGTGAGCGGTTTGGCGGAACAGTCAAAAGAAATCGGTGCCATCGTTGATCTAATCACAGAGATTAGTGACCAGACCAACTTGTTGGCCCTAAATGCAGCTATTGAGGCTGCTCGGGCAGGAGAAAGCGGCCGGGGATTTGCTGTCGTAGCGGACGAGGTTCGCAGGCTGGCCGAACAATCCCGTGAAGCCTCGGGTGACATCGCAGGTCTGGTCCAGGAAATCCTGCGTGGAACCGAAGAGACGATCGGGCGGATGGAGAGAGCGGATGCGAGTGTTGAGCGCGTGGATCAGCAGATCGACCTGACCGGGAACACATTTGTAGCCATCAGTAAAGTGTTCCAAGGCGTAGTTTCGCAAGTCGTGGGAATAGCCAAGGCCGCGGAGGACGTGGGTGCGGGTAGTGAGGAAATAGCGGCTTCCACAGAGGAGCAGTCAGCCATCGCACAGGCCCTTGCTGGCGATTCCGAGAGACTCGCTGATCTGGCTGTTCAGCTTGAGGAACAGATATCGAGTTTTCGTGGCTTTTAGTGAAGTGCGTGTTGTACTGAGGGATAGGGGAAGGGGAAGTACCCGTGCGTAAGAGTAGCCTTACAATCTATATAGTGTTTATGCTTGTCTTGTTTGTGGCCCTCACCGCAGCATACTACGTCAACTATCGTACCACGGTGGGGATCATTCGCTCCGAACATAAGAGCAAAATAGATCTGGTCGAACTGGGACTGTACAATGAGATTGCCTACACCGAAGCCGTCAATCAGATCGTCGAGAAGGAAATCCATGCTACTATGGAAAGGCACTCCAAGGCCCTGGTAGAGCTCTACGGTCGCAACCCAGCGGTTATGGAGTGGGATCTGTATGCCCTAAAGGCCGAGTTTGATGACATGGATATCTATATCATCGACAAGGAGCTCAAAGTCATAGCCTCAACGCTACTTGATGAAATTGGTTTAGACTTCAATGCGTATCCTCGCTATGCTAGCCTGCTCAAACAGAGGATAGCTGGGGACGCATTCGAAGCGGATGCCATCAACTTCTCCTTTCATGATGGCGAGTTGAAGACCTATAGTTACATTCCTACTCCGGATCATGAGTATCTCTTAGAGTTGAGTGTGAACATTCGAGAGCTTCATCCTGAGGTGGAGCTCCTGAATATCTCAAATTTGATGGGAGACATGAGGGGGCGTTACCCCTTTATTGAAGAAATCAATATCTTCCGGTTTGAAGGTGTCAGCAACACCATTGTTGAGGTGAACCAGAAGCGAGATGATCCAAGCCCCTTTGCAGGTGTGTTCCAAGACCAGCTTGAATGCATTCGGTACGTATCAGAGACGGGAGAAGTCCGCGAAAGGACGTTTGTTCTGGACGGAAACCAATACACACTTCATTATGTCCCATTTGAGCACGTTGCCGATGGTCCGCGGCTAACATGGTGGAGGCCCTATGTTCTGGAGATCTTGTTCAACGATCAAAGCATGGTCGATGTCATAAATGACCAAAAAAGAGTCTACGTCTACAGCTTCGTGATCACAACCGTACTCTATCTCAGTTTGATACTGGGCTTGTATTATGGCGTGAGTGCGATGAGGACCATGGCCTATACCGATTATTTGACAAGACTGCCGAATCGCAAAAAGTTTGAGGAAGAGTTGCAGAGCAAGTTAAAGGAGATGAGTAGAAAGGGAACCCTTCTGGCTGTCTTCTTCTTTGACCTGAACGGCTTTAAGGCTTTAAACGATAAGTATGGACATAGCTTCGGCGATCGATTGCTGCAGCGCATTGCTCGCAGAGTAGTAGCCAAAAAGGGCAAAAACTGGTTTGCAGCCCGCCTGGGTGGGGATGAATTTGTTGGTTTTGTCCACGATCTGCACTCCATGGACGATGTGGAAAAGGCCGCGAAACACCTGCATCAAATGTTCGATCAACCCTTCACCATCGACTCCCACAAGATTCCTGTGTCGGTCAGCATCGGCTTTAGCGTCTCGGAAGGCTCGGACAATTCTGTGGAGAAACTGGTCTTTGAGGCAGATCAGGCCATGTACAAGGCAAAGCGAGAAGGTTTTGGATACGTCATCTATTCCGCAAGGAGGGGCGAAGTAGCCTTTACACTCGAAACAAAAAACCCGAATGATATTTGATGCTCAACATAAAACGTTCGGATTTTCGTTGACAACGACCCTATGGATTGTTAGAATGTAAGTGAGAACTGAACATCATAACCCCTATATAATCGCGGGAATATGGCTCGCAAGTCTCTACCCAGAGACCGTAAATCTCTGGACTATGGGGGAAAGTCGATAGGGGAGTAATAGGCCCTATTTCAGGGTTTCATCCTGCCAGACAACTTTCCCTCAAGGCGAAAGAAATCTGTGCAGGCTTTTTTATTTCATCACAAGGGGGAAGCTTACTGTGCAACCTAAGGTTGGAGTTGTAATGGGAAGTGCTTCAGACTGGGAAACCATGAAGAGAGCCTGCGTCGTCTTGGACGAACTGGGAATCTCCTACGAAAAACAGGTGATTTCGGGGCACCGTACTCCTGACTTGGCGTTTACCTACGCAAGAAACGCCAGAGATCGAGGTCTGAAGATCATCATTGCTGGAGCGGGTTTGGCCGCGCATCTCGCTGGTATCCTAGCGGCGAACACCACACTTCCTGTTATTGGGGTGCCTATGCAGGGGGGACCCCTTAATGGATTCGACGCCCTGCTGTCCACCGTGCAAATGCCGGGAGGCATTCCCGTGGGTTCCATGGCCATAGGAAACGCTGGTGCCACTAATGCGGGATGGTTCGCAGCCGCCATCTTGGCGACACACGATGAGCGCCTCGCCCGTCTTCTGGATGAGAAGCGAGAGGCTATGGCAAGGAACGTACAAGATAGTAATGCGAAGCTAGTTTAGGAGCGATGTCCCATGATTGAACGTTATACTCGGCCTGAAATGAAGGCCATCTGGACCGAAGAGAACCGATTTCGGGCTTGGCTTGAAGTGGAGATATTGGCCTGTGAAGCTTGGGCCCATTTAGGTGTTATACCATGGGAGGACGTGGAGAAGATTCGTCGCCAGGCAACCTTTGACGTCTCCCGCATCCGGGAAATTGAGGAACAAACTCGCCATGATGTAGTGGCGTTTACACGGTCCGTGTCAGAATCCTTGGGTGAGGAACGCAAGTGGGTACACTATGGCCTTACATCTACAGACGTGGTGGACACGGCTAACTCCTATCTGATCAAACAGGCGAACGCTGTCTTGCGTCGCGATTTAGAGCATTTTCGGTCTGTACTCAAAAGGAAGGCGCAGGAACACAAGTACACTGTTATGATGGGGCGAACCCACGGTATCCATGCAGAACCGACGACCTTTGGTCTCAAACTGGCTTTGTGGTATGCAGAAATGGAGCGGAACGCAGAGCGTTTTGAGGCTGCCGCTGAAGGCGTGGAAACCGGCAAGATTTCTGGTGCGGTGGGAACGTACGCCAACATTGATCCCTTTGTAGAGCAGTACGTCTGTGAGAAACTAGGTCTCAGACCTGCTCCCATCTCAACGCAAACTCTCCAGCGCGATCGTCACGCCTATTATCTTAGTACCTTAGCACTCATTGCCACTTCCGTTGAAAAGTTCGCAACGGAAATCCGTGCCCTACAGAAAAGTGAAGTGCGAGAGGTGGAAGAGTACTTCTCACCCGGACAGACGGGTTCTTCGGCTATGCCCCACAAGAGAAACCCCATAGGTTCAGAAAACGTAACCGGTCTAGCCCGGGTGATACGGGGCTACATGACGACGTCCTTCGAAAACATACCCCTATGGCACGAACGAGATATTTCTCATTCTTCCGCTGAACGTATTATCATCCCCGATGCCACTACTCTGCTCAATTTCATGCTCAATCGTTTCTCCAAGATTATAGAAGAGCTGACTGTGTTCCCCGACATGATGCGGAGGAACATGGATCATTCTCTAGGCTTAGTGTTCTCGCAACAGGTCATGTTGGCACTCATTAACAAGGGTTTGACGAGGGAAGAGGCTTACGAACTGGTTCAGCCCCTGGCTATGGACGCTTGGACTAGACAGACATCTTTCGTGGAGGCTGTGCGCACTAGTGATGGAATCAGAGGACGATTGTCTGACGAGGAGATTCAGGCGTGTTTTGACACGAACTATCATGTGAAGTACGTTGACCAGATCTTTGAGCGTTTAGGATTATAAGGGGGAGAGTCCATGGACAGAGAGTATCAACCAAGTGCAGAACAAGTTCAACAGAAAAAGCTGTATGCTGAGATGGGGTTGACCGACGACGAATATGCGCTGATTCAAAAGCTTCTGGGGCGTTTGCCAAATTATACGGAAACAGGTCTTTTTTCGGTATTATGGTCGGAACATTGCAGCTATAAGAACTCAAAACCTATCCTCAAACGCCTTCCTACCGCAGGACCGCAGGTACTGCAAGGTCCTGGCGAAGGAGCGGGTGTGGTAGATATTGGCCATGGACAAGCTGTGGTTTTCAAGATTGAGAGTCATAATCACCCATCGGCCGTAGAACCCTTCCACGGCGCCGCGACAGGAGTTGGCGGGATCTTACGAGACGTATTTTCAATGGGTGCTCGGCCCATTGCTGTATTGAACTCGTTGCGCCTCGGCGAGCTCGATCAGGAGCGGACAAAGTATCTTCTCCGAGAAATTGTCGCTGGGATGGCCAACTATGGAAACACGATCGGCGTTCCGACCGTGGGCGGTGAAGTACAGTTCGATCCTTGTTATGAGCATAATCCATTGGTCAACGCCATGGCCGTTGGTCTGGTTGACCATGACGGTATACGCAAAGGTCTGGCTGCAGGAGTGGGTAACTCGGTGATCTATGTTGGAGCTCCCACGGGTCGCGATGGTATTCATGGGGCCACATTCGCCTCCGTGGAGTTTGACAGCGCTGATGATCAAGAGCCTGTGGCCTTGCAGATCGGATACCCCGAAATAGGCAAGAAGCTGATGGATGGCTGTCTGGAAGTCGTGACGTCTTCGGCACTTGTGGGGATTCAGGACATGGGGGCTGCGGGGCTCACGAGCTCCTCAGCGGAGATGGCCAGCAAGGCCGGAACAGGCATCGAACTGAACTTAGATTTGGTTCCTCAAAGCGAAGAAAACATGACTGCGTATGAGATGATGCTCTCAGAGTCCCAAGAACGCATGCTACTTGTTGTTGAAAAGGGACGGGAGAAAGAGGTCATCGAGCTGTTTAAGCGGCATGGATTGGATGCTGTTGTCATAGGTCAGGTGACCGATGATCACTTGTTGAGGTTACTCCATCTTGGAGAGGTTAGGGCCGAGGTGCCTGTGGCGGCGTTGGTCGACGATGCTCCGGTTTATCAGCAATCTTCGCAAGAACCAGCCTACTATCGAGAGTTTAGGGCTATGGACCCTTATAAGCCAGATATCACTGATTTAAAAGAAACATTTTTGCAGTTGGTGCAAAGGCCGACTGTTGCCAGTAAAGCTTGGATTTATGAACAGTTTAACGATGACGAGAAGGTTCTGTTGGGAGCAGGATCCAACGCTGCGGTAGTGGGAGTACCCGGTTCGAATAAGGCCTTAGCCTTTACTACGGACTGCAATTCGCGCTATATGTACCTGGATCCTAAGGTGGGCGGCGCTATTGCCGTGGCCGAGGCAGCACGCAACATTGTCTGTTCTGGTGGTGTTCCCCTTGCGATCACGGACGGACTTAATTTCGGCAGCCCCTACAAGCCAGAGATCTTTTGGCATATAGAGCGTTCGGTGGATGGAATCGGCGAGGCTTGTAGAGCCTTAGGTACACCAGTTATTGGTGGTAATGTGTCACTCTCCAATGAAACCGATGGTGAGGCCATCTACCCGACGCCCATCATTGGGATGACCGGGCTTGTGGAAGATATCTCACTCCTTACCACAAAAGACTTCAAAGAACCGGGCGATTTGGTATACCTGGTAGGAACGACCAAGATGGAGTTTGGGGGAAGTGAGCTACAGAAAATGCTGACCGGTGACATCTCGGGTCGTCCGCCCCAACTTGACTTGGAGCTGGAGGCCAGGTTGCAGAAGGAGATCCGTGACGCCATTCGAGCAGGGGTCCTTAAGTCAGCGACCGACCTTTCTGAAGGCGGGCTGGCCGTAGCTCTAACAGAATGTCTGGCGAATGGATCTCTTGGTGCCTCCCTGACGCTCGGTACGGATTTGGTCACGGAGTTATTCAGTGAATCGCAATCACGCTTTTTGGTAACGGTTGCTCCAGAACAGAAGGTCCGTTTTGAAGAATTAGTATCGGCGACCCTCTTAGGTCATGTTACGGCGGAACCGATCCTGGAGATCGCTTCAGGGCAAGCGGAAAGTGTTACGATTAGGGTGGAGGAACTGGTTCAGGCTTGGAAAGGAGCCATACCATGCTTGCTGAACTAAGGGGCCTCAACGAAGAGTGCGGGGTTTTTGGCGTCTGGAATCATCCGAGGGCTTCCCAAATTACCTACTATGCGCTTCATAGTCTGCAACATCGCGGGCAGGAAGGTACAGGAATTGTAACCACCGATGGCAAGACTTTGCGCATTCGCAAAGGCCAGGGTTTGGTTACTGAGGTGTACAACGCCGAGTGCATCGATAAGCTACAAGGTACCGGAGCTATAGGGCACGTAAGGTACTCCATAGGTGGGGTGAACGGTTTTGAAAATGTGCAACCGCTCTTGTTTCGCTCGCAAAACGGCGATCTTGCCATTGCCCATAATGGGAATCTTACAAACTCAAGGGCCCTCAGAGGCATGCTAGAGGAAGAAGGAAGCATTTTTCAGACGGCCGCTGATGCTGAGGTCTTGGCTCACCTGGCCAAGCGTGGGGGCAGTGGTCCCTTGCCCAAACGTGTGATGAAGGCCCTGCAGGAGCTCGAAGGAGCCTTCGCTTTTGTGATGTTGACCGAGGAAGCCTTGTACGTAGCGCTCGATCCTTATGGTCTGCGGCCTCTGGCACTTGGCGCATTAGGTGACGGCTTCGTCGTGGCGTCTGAGACCTGCGCCTTTGATCTCATTGGTGCCGAGTATGTGCGAGATATCGAACCTGGTGAGTTCATCACGATTAGTGACCAGGGAGTCCATAGCCAGCGTTTTGCTGGTGAGACGAAACACGCTTTGTGCGCTATGGAGTACGTTTACTTCTCAAGACCGGATAGTAACCTTGGTGGACTGAATGTACACACAGCCCGTAAGAGGCTGGGAAAAGCCCTAGCTCGGGAGTATCCAATTGATGCTGATGTGGTCACAGGCGTACCCGATTCGAGTCTTTCCGCGGCCATAGGGTATGCAGAGGCCACGGGACTGCCTTACGAACTGGGGCTAATCAAGAGCCGCTACGTTGGGCGTACCTTTATTGAGCCGTCGCAGTCCCTGCGGGAACAGGGTGTCAAACTCAAACTCTCCGCCGTGCGGGGCGTGGTGGAAGGCAAGAGGGTAGTTATGGTTGACGATTCGTTCGTGCGAGGGACAACGAGTCGAAGGATCACCACAATGCTGAAAGAGGCAGGGGCTACAGAGGTGCATGTTCTCATTGCTTCACCTCCCATAAAGTACCCCTGTTACTATGGAATGGATACCCTAAGCACGGACGAACTTGTCGCGGCCAATCACAGCATTGAGGAGATGCGAGAGATGATTGGTGCAGACTCCTTAGCTTTTTTGAGCACAGAAAGCATGCGCGGGGTGTTTCAGTGCGGTCTTTGCCTGGCGTGTTTCACGGGAGAGTATCCTACCGGGGAGGTTAACAGTCGTGTCGAATGCGTATAAACAGGCTGGTGTGAATTTAGAGGCGGGCTATGAGACGGTGTCTCGCATAAAGAAACATGTCAATCGAACAAAACGCGCGGGGGCCTTGGGAGCAGTCGGTGGTTTTGGCGGACTCTTTGATCTGGGATCGCTCGACTACAGGCATCCGGTCTTGGTATCGGGTACAGATGGAGTCGGCACGAAGATCATGATTGCCTTTATGATGGACAAGCATGACACGATAGGTATCGATGCTGTGGCGATGTGCGTCAACGACGTGGTGGTTCAAGGTGCCGAGCCCTTGCTTTTTTTAGACTACATCGCGTGTGGAAAAAACGATCCCGAGAGGATCGAAGCTATCGTGGCAGGTGTGGCTGAAGGATGCGTACAGGCTGGTTGTGCCTTAATCGGTGGCGAAACCGCTGAGATGCCCGGTCTGTACGGCGAGGGAGAGTATGACCTTGCAGGTTTTGCGGTGGGGGTTTGCGAGAAGGATGACCTAGTCGACGGTGTGGGCATTGTTCCTGGCGACGTCCTACTGGGCCTTGCCTCCAATGGATTGCACAGCAATGGCTATTCTTTGGTGCGTAAGATCTTGTTGGAGCGGCACAAAGTCTCGTTGGAGCAGCATGTTCCTGAACTTGGCAAGAGCTGGGGTGAGGAGCTCTTACGGCCGACAAAGATCTATGTTCAACCGCTTCTGCCTCTCTTGAAGGAAAAAAGGCTGAAGGGGCTGGCTCACATTACGGGGGGCGGCTTTTTCGAGAACATTCCTCGGATGCTTCCCGCTGGCTTAGGTGCCACCATCTACCTCGATGCATGGGATAAACCGGCCGTATTTGCGCTCCTGGAGGATCTGGGCGATATCCACGGCCAAGAGATGTATAACATATTTAACATGGGTATTGGTATGGTCCTTGCTGTCAGCCCATCTGATGTGGCACTAGTATCTGAGCATCTCCGTTCGCAGGGCGAAACGGTATATCAACTAGGTCATGTGACAGAACAAGAGGGGGTCTTGCTTGTATGACCAAGATGGCGGTCTTTGCATCCGGGCATGGGTCAAACCTGAAGGCTCTCATAGACGCCATGAAACGGAAGGAACTGTCGGCCACAATCGAGCTTGTCGTCTCCGATCGCAGTGACTGCTATGCTCTGGTTCGAGCTCGTCAGGAGCGAATCCCAAACTTTGCTTTTCACCCCCGGGAGTATGAAAACCGATCGCACTATGAAAAGCTCATAGTCGCGGAGCTTGAAAAACGAGGGGTAGAATATCTGGTGCTCGCGGGGTATATGCGTCTTGTGGGACCTACGCTCTTGGAGCGATATCCCGGGAGAATCATTAACATCCATCCGTCACTCTTGCCATTGTTTCCGGGGAAGGATGCCATTGGCCAGGCACTTATGGCGGGCGCAACAGAAACCGGGGTGACCATCCACTACGTGGATGAGGGTATGGATACAGGTCCCATTATTGCTCAGAAACGCATTGCTATAAGGCCAGGCGAACAGAGGGATAGTCTGGAAGCTAGAGTTCACGATGTTGAGCACCGTCTATATCCGGAGGTTTTACAACAGATTTTTACAGGGGAGAGGTAAAGTAATGAGACGTGCACTGATCAGTGTTTCCAATAAAGACGGGCTTGTGGATTTCGCTCGAGCCTTGGTGGCTCTAGAGTTCGAACTGGTATCTACCGGGGGAACGGCCGAGACTCTTCGCGCTGCAGGACTACCGGTAGTTGATGTCAAGAGTGTCACAGAGTTTCCTGAAATGCTTGATGGTCGGGTGAAGACTCTGCATCCAAAGATTCATGGGGGACTCCTTGCCAAATTGGAAGAACCAACACACTTGGCCACGTTGAGGGAATATGGAATTTCGCCCATTGATTTGGTTTGCGTCAACCTTTATCCATTTCAGGAGACTGTCAGTAGGCCCGACTGCACCTTGGAAGAGGCCATAGAGAACATTGATATTGGTGGTCCGGCCATGGTGCGATCGGCAGCGAAAAACCATGAGTATGTGACTGTCGTAGTGGAACCCAGTGATTATGACCTTGTCTTGGATCAACTGCGGCAAGGCGGTGTTGATGCGATGGAGAGGCGTAGGCTTGCCGCTAAGGCTTTTCGCCACACAGCCGCTTACGATGCTCTCGTGGCGGAATATCTAACGGACTCGGTTGGTGAGGAATTCGCCGAGCGCATGACGCTAACCTATGTGTTGGAGCAAAAGTTGCGATATGGTGAGAATCCACAGCAACGGGCGGCTTTCTATCGTGCTCCTCTGGCGCCTGAGCATTCGTTGGCAAGAGCACAACAACTCCAGGGGAAGGAGCTTTCCTATAACAACATTAATGATGCCGCAGCGGCCTTAGCTCTTATCGCAGAGTTTACAGAGCCCGCTGCTGTAGCGGTCAAACACATGAATCCTTGCGGTGTGGGTGTAGGAGATAGCGTAGAGGAGGCATTTTCGAGAGCCTTTGCCAGTGATCCCGTTTCCATCTTTGGGGGAATTGTCGCTTTGAATCGACCTGTGGATGTAGCTACCGCGAAGATGCTCCATCAGATATTTCTCGAAATCATTATTGCGCCGTCCTTTTCCACTGAGGCCCTACAGATATTGGCGGATAAGAAAAACCTGCGTTTACTGACGCTACCAACAGACAAACAAGACCAAGGCTCCTTGCGCTACGTGTCCGTACCCGGAGGACTGCTCGTACAGACTGCAGACGACGGAAGGCTGGAAGACGATACACTCCGGGTTGTAACAAAGCGTGAACCGACGGAGGCCGAGCTCAAGGCCTTGAAGTTTGGGTGGAAGGTCTGTAAGCACGTGAAGTCAAACGCGATCGTTGTAAATGGTGATGAAATGACCTATGGTATCGGAGCGGGGCAGATGAACCGTGTAGGTGCTGCAGAGATTGCTTTGCGTCAGGCTAAGGCTAAGGCACAGGGGGCAGTACTAGCCTCTGACGCCTTTTTCCCTATGGATGATACGGTAGAACTCGCTGCTAAGGCCGGAATTACCGCCATCATTCAACCAGGAGGTTCGATTCGCGATCGAGATTCTATAAACAAGGCGGACCAGTATGGAATTGCGATGGTCTTTACAGGTGTACGCCACTTCAAACACTAGGGGGTTATCATGAGAGTTCTCGTTGTGGGTCGGGGCGGCCGAGAACACGCCCTGTGTGAGAAGATTGCTATGAGTCAACATGTAGATGAGGTTTACGTGGCACCTGGTAACCCAGGAATGGAAGGGGTTGCGACGCGGCTTCCGTACGCTGAGGAGGATCACCTGAAACTGGTGGAGTTTGCCCAAACACAAGGCATTGATTTGGTGATCATCGGGCCAGAAAAACCCTTGGTTGAGGGCTTAGCGGATCGCTTTGTTCAGGCAGGAATCCGCGTTTTTGCACCTAGTCAAAGGGCCGCCCAAATTGAGGGGAGTAAGTCCTTTGCCAAGAACCTCATGATGAAGTATCAAATCCCCACCGCTTCCTATGCTTCTTTTCATGAGCTCGAACCTGCCCTGGACTATACCGAGCGTTCCCCCATACCAATAGTAATCAAGGCCGATGGCTTGGCAGGAGGCAAGGGTGTTATCGTAGCTCAAACCAGGGATGAAGCGCGAGAAGCGCTCTGTCATATGCTGAGAGATCGGAAGTACGGACAAGCCTGTTCCACTGTCATTATTGAAGAGTTTCTCGAAGGGGAAGAGTTTTCCTTAATGGCCTTGGTGCACGAAGGACTCGTGATCTGTCTTGATATTGCGCAAGACCATAAGAGGGCGTATGATGGCGATCAAGGCCCAAATACCGGGGGTATGGGGGCATATTCGCCAGTTCCACAGATTCCGCATGAGGCTGTTAACCAGGCTATAAAGCGAATTTTGGAACCTACCGCGCAAGCCCTCGTCCTTGAAGGTACGCCTTTCACAGGTGTGCTTTACGCAGGACTCATGTTAACCGCCGAAGGTCCGAAAGTGATTGAGTTCAATGCTCGCTTCGGTGACCCCGAAACACAGGTGATCCTGCCTCGCTTGGAGTCTGATTTGGTTGAAGTTCTCCTTGATGTACTGGAAGGTCGAACACCAGAGTTAAAGTGGAGTCCACAAGCCATGGTGGGTGTTGTGGTGGCAAGTAAAGGCTACCCAAATGGTTGCACGAACGGAGTAGTGCTACCCTCTTATGATGCGGAGAGAGGCCTGCACATCTACTACAGTGGGGTTTCTCGAGACGACGAAGGCCAGCTCCTCAGTGAAGGAGGACGGGTTTATCTTGCAGGCAGTCTCGGAGGTAGTCTAGAGGAGGCTATAGACAAGGTATATGACCGTCTTGATAAGCACCAACAGCCAGGACTCTTCTACCGCCGAGACATAGGCAGACGAGCCATGCAGGCCCTCAGGTAAGCTCCATCATTGATACAGTAAAGCCGTGTCCCAAGGACACGGCTTTGTGCTTTACTCATGCTCATTGTCATTGCGATGTTTTCTGAGGTTGTCGCGCACCGCTGTTCCTATCCCGAACATTCCAATACCGAATCCGACCACGGAAACGATATATGCAATCATGTACAGCTCAATGGGTTGCGGGAGAAACTCCAGTACCATGGCGAAAATGACCAACCAGCCAAGGACTACCATTGTACCGCCAATAAGCATCAAGCGCGTAGTGTGTCGCACGTTACACCTGATCCTTATACAGCCAGCATGCGGCTGCATGATCCTCGCGTACCCAGAACTCAGGTGGCATCTCTTGGTCACAGAGACCCTTGATGATCTTGCGGCAACGAGGGTGGAATCTGCAGCCCTTAGGCGGATTCATCAGACTCGGTGGCTCGCCAGCGGGTACATCCTTAAAGGATGTGAGGTTCGCTGCATCCGGGTCGGACGTTGCTTCAAAGAGAGCCGCAGTATACGGATGCAGAGGCTTTTCCAGAAGCCCGGTAGTCGAAGACTTCTCAATGATCTTACCGCCGTACATGGCAAAAATTCGTTCTGAGAAGTAGCGCACAGTCGAAAGGTCATGGGTAATATACAGAATAGCCAGATTGTGCCTTCTTTGCAGTGCTTGGAGCAATTGGAGAATCTCTACCCGCACGGATGCATCAAGCATGGATACGGGTTCATCCGCAATGAGCATTCTTGGTTCTAAGATCATCGCACGTGCGATGACGAGACGTTGCTGCTGTCCGCCACTGAGCATGTGAGGGAACTTGGGCAGGAAGTCTTCGATAGGGGCTAGTTTTACTTCTTCTAGCACCTGACGAATGCGTCTTCTTTGCTCCGCTTTGTCCTTGATCCCGTTGATCTTCATCGGTTCTTCTAAGATGCGTTGAACCGACATGAAAGGAGGCAGGGCACCGTAGGGGTCTTGCTGGATATACCCGATACTCGAACGGTACTTCTTCCAGCCTTCCTTATCAAGGGTGCTCAAGTCTTTACCTTCAAAGAAGATAGACCCTTTTGTGATGTGGTTGATTCCCAAGATTGTCTTGGCCAGAGTGCTCTTTCCACAGCCACTCTCACCAACGATGGAAATTGTTTCGCCTTCGTACAGCTCAAAGGAGGCTCCATCTAGGGCACGTACGTCGCCGGCTTTGAAAAAGCCCATGCGTCTGATTTCAAACCACGTGTGGAGGTCCTCAATCCGTAGAACGGCCTTTTGGTTTTGTCCTTGTGGTAATGTCTTTGCTAGACTAGGCATGTTTCACCTCTCCCGTCTCGTCAAATAGCCAGCACTGCACAGTTGCTCCGTTACCTAGATGCGTTGTGTTAGGCTGCATGGAGCATTTCTCGAACTTCTTCTCGCATCGTGCTGCAAAGCGACAACCTGTAGGTGGATTGATGAGTGAAGGTGGTTGCCCTGGAATAAACTCCAGTTCTTTGTCTTCCCGCAACGTAGGCACGCTTGCCATCAGTTTTTGGGAGTAAGGATGGTGTGCGTCCGTGTAGAAATACTGAGCCGAAGCGTACTCGACCATTTTACCTGCATACATAACAGCAATTTCATCGGCCAACTCACTGGCTGTACCAATGTCGTGCGTAATGAGGATGAACGTCGTGTTGATCTCTTGTTTGATCTTCTTAAGAACATTCATCAAGTTGGCTTGGCTGAGCAGGTCCAGCGCAGATGACGGCTCGTCAAGCACAACGAGCTTTGGATTGGATGCGAGTGCCATAGCAATGATGGCTCTTTGGCGCATACCGCCACTTAGTTCAAATGGGTAGCGCTGTAGAAAGTCTACCGGTAAGCCAACGATTTCAAATACTTCGGCTACCCTGGTTCTAGCCTGTTGCCTGCTAATCTTCTCGTGAATCAGCAGGGGCTCAATGAGTTGGTCTTCAATCCGGACAACAGGATTGAGCGAGTTCATTGATGCTTGTGGAACCGAAGCAATGTTACTCCAACGAATCTCTCTGCGGAATCTCTCGTCATCATACTTCATGATGTCTACGCCATCAAAAACGATAGACCCGCTGTAAGTCATGATGTTGCGTGGCAAAAGGCGCAAGACGGCCTTAGCCAAGGATGTTTTTCCACAACCAGATTCACCGACAACGGCGAGTGTGTGTCCAGCCTTTAGTTGAAAGCTGACATCGTCCACTGCTTGAACAGGACCAGATTGGGTGCGGAAGTATAACTTAAGGTTCTTGACATCAAGCATTACTTTCTTGTCACTCATAGTTATTCTATATCCCCCTTAAGCGTGGGTTGAAGATGCGGTCAAGGGCAAAGCCCAGCATGGCAAATCCTAACCCAGCTAACATGAGCAAGAACGCGGGTTCTAATACCCAATAGAAGTATCCGTTCAACAATGCGCCGTTTCCTTGGGCATCATTGAGGAGTTTACCCCATGTTGGCAACACAGGATCACCCAAGCCAAGTACGGATAACGTGGCTTCCAGGAAGACGAATGCCGGTACCTGGGTTACAAATCCGGGGATCAACGTTGGGATAATCTTGGGGATCATGTATCGGAAGATAATCCGACCGCTTCCTGCTCCATAGGCCCTCGCGGCATCAATGTATCCGGACTCTCTTACTTGCAGGAACATGGCACGGTAACTAAGGATGCCCGAACCAAAGATTCCGAGCAAGATAACGATGCTCAGCATGACCCAGATACTTCGCGAGTAGAACAGCCCAACCATGATAAGAATGGGGAGGAGCGGGAGAATCATGACTACCTCGTTAATTCTCCGAATCAACCAATCAATCCAGCCTCCAAACCATACAGAGGCTGCCCCCAGGAACATCGTGGCAATGGACGAGCCAACGGCTGCTACGAGACCAAAGGCCAAAGCCACAGGCGTACCCCAGAGCAGGGCAATTGTAATGTCACGACGACGGTGGTCGGTTCCAGCGAGCCCATGCAGTTTTCCATAGATTACCATGGAAGCATCTACAGTCGAACCTTCTTCAAAGACAAGACCTTCACCAACAAGTTTGTAGGTACCTTTAAGGACCTTGTTTGGGTTGGCGGGGTCTGCAAAGAGACCACGTTCGGGAACGACTCCGCCTAGACGACGTGTAACTCTCGTATCTTGCGAAATCGAATAGTTTTCATTTGTCCGTACCGATACATCGGCGATCTGAATTTCGCGACCGTCTGGAGTAATCCACTTTAGTGCCACATTGGGACGGGCCGCTGTATACGTTGCGTTAAAGAAAACGGACATTTCAGTTGGGAAACCGTCATATTCGTAATCGAACTCAAACACAAAGTCGGACGTGGCTACACCATCACCTAAGTCCACTATTGTCTTAGGACTAGATTCATCCGTGGTCCGCATCACAATTGTTACAGGTTGCTTTTCACGATAGAAAAGATTAAACCAAGCCGGTGCAGCATTACGAGGGGTTTCCATCCAAACGTTGTCTGCGCCCCTCCACAGACGAACGGCTTCGCTATATGGTATAGCAACCACTGCATAGATAGCCATGAATACTAAGAACAGAATAATGATGCTTCCAACTACGGCCGATGGGTACCTTCTCATCTGGCGAAAAGCATTGCTTAGTGTTGCTTTCATGACCTTCCACCTCCACCAATTTTGACTCTTGGGTCAACCAAGGCATAGATAATATCGAGCAAGAAGATCGTAGCGGCCAAGAGGTAGGCATAAATTACGGTTGTTGCTACGATTACAGGCGTATCGAACATGTTGATTGCCTGTTGCGTTAAACGTCCGATGCCAGGCCAGTTAAAGACCGTTTCAAAGACGATCGCGCCTGTCCACAACCCAATGATGGTAAGCATAAAGCTGGTAATAATCGTGGGAAGGGTAGGACGCAGTACATAACGACGCTCGATCTCTCTATCATTCAATCCTTTTGCCTTAGCCATCTCAACATAGTCTTCGCTAGAATAAATAAGGAAAAATGTTCTACGTGAGTAGGCACCCGAGAAGAGACGGGAAAGAACCAAGGCTGCAATTGGTAGAATCATGTGTTTTAATGTGCTCATGATGCGCCAGAAAGTACTTTGGGGCGGCGGTGCTCCAACCATACCACCGAAGGGCAACCACCCAAGCACGGCTGAGAATATTAAGATGAAAAACATGCCGTAAAACCAAGCTGGTGCCGAACTTGTTGGCGCCAGGGCTATTATAAGCTTATCCAAGAAACTACCATAACGCCGTGACAAGAATAGTCCCAAAGCCAGTGAACTAAAGAAGAGAATGAGTTGACCGGTGGCCATCAAAATCAGTGTTGGTCCTAGGCGTTCACCAAGGATTGCTCGGACCTGACGGGATCCACTGTCACTAAGGAGATAGTCGGCTCTTCCAAGATCGAGGGTAAGACCATTCCACAGATACTCAAAACTTCTAACGGCAAACGGGCGATGTAGCCCCAATTGCTGAATCTGTGTATTGACCATACTTTCCTCAAGTTCTCTACGCTCTTGGAGTGTCAAGAACGCGTTTTCGGGGTTTCCTGCCATTTGAATGGAAATACTCTCGCGAATTTGCCCCTTGCGCATCTCGTCTACATAGCCGCCGCCGTTAGCGATCAAGATGGCTAGGTATACTCCGATCGTAACTGTGACGAGCAAGGTCAGTCCTCGTACGAGCACGTACTTGAGAACGCGATTCAAGCTACTCATCCTGCGTTGACGCTTGACGGTAGACTGTCCTTGCGCAGTTTCAATATTTTGCATTTCATATACCTCCCGGTATTGATCTGAAACAGAAGAAACGAGGGCGTGGACTCCACGCCCTCGCTTTAGAGTCTAGCGTTGAACTTCTCGTCTCCCACCTATGGCAAGGTTACGAATGTGTGTGCGCTAAATGTTGCGCTTGCTACAAGTGTTGGGAGTACGATTGCTTCGATCGTGTTGGAACCGATAGGCAGGTCTTTTGTTTGCTCGCCGGTTAGGACGATTTCAAACAATCCGTCAGCAACAGGAGTTGCATAGCCGCTGATGGCAACGCTGCCGGTGGCATCCAGAACGATATACTTGACTTCTTGAATGAACTCGAGCTCGTATGGTTCGCCGGCAAAGCTGATTTCAACTTCGAATCGAATCTCTTGACCAGCTCTTACACGTGTTCCGCCGGAAAGCTCTGCTTCGGCAATTCTTGGTTGGTCAAACATGGACCACTTATCTGCAGGCTCTGAGTAGTTCTCATAGCGCTTCAGGTGAACCATTCTCTCGGTTGGGTAGGCCTTTTCAAGGTACATAGGACCATTACCAATCCAGAAGTGACCTTTTTCTTGATACCATGCCTTAGCGTTTGCGTAACGGCTGGCAATTTCTTCCTCAGAGATGTACTGGCTTAGGAAGTCAGCATATGGGAGGAAGTTGGTTTCCATTGCGATGTCAAGATGCTTGTCAAGAATTGGCAAGCTTGGTCCAACGTTGTAGCCGAGCCATTCTGCACCTAGGGTATTAGCCTTGGATGCTGTAAAGGCCAACTCACCGTTCATCTCAGCCATCATACCGAGAACAAGTGTATGCCATGGCTGTGCACCATAGTTGTAGTATGGGGCAAAGATGTCGCCAATGTTTTGCTCGGCATCGATGTACCAGGATTGCGACCAGACTTCATATACGAATGGGTCGAGGGAGATGATTCTCCAGCCGCGAGCGTTGTTCATTGCTGTCTTTACGCTTGCTTCTTGTGCTGGGTCAAATACATCGCTCTCTGGGAATCCGCGATCATAGTCGAGGATTGTTGGGAGTAACATGTCACCAACGGTGTATGGGCTGCCATCATGCCATGTTACGGTATCAAACAAGTCTTCGCGATAGTAAACAACGGTGTGGCGAGGTGCTGTCAAACCTTCTGGGTATTTCTCAGCAACGGTAACCATACGGCCGAGAGATCCATCCCAGTAGAGCCAGGCGTCGCCAGGAACTACGATTTCAGGTGCAAACTCAAGGGTTACCCAGTCGGATGCTGGTTCTTTAGCAACTGGTAGACCTTCGAGAACGGTAACTTCGATTCTCTCGATGCGGTGAGGCATGTAGTTACCGGTAAATGGATTGCTGATGAAGCCACGGTCGAAGGTAGCTCTCATTGGTAACTGGTCAAATGTCCAGTTGGAGCCGCCAACAGGGTTCCAAGGCTCAACGAGCACTTGCTGCGAACCAATGGTAATGGTACCACCGATTTCGTTACCGCGACGCAGTGTGCTTGGCCACAGAGCGGTACTGGAGATACCTTGGGCTAAGTCAGAAGCTACGGTAACTTCAGCACGACGAGGTACATAAGAGATTTGGTCAACTGTGTAAATACGTGGAGAGTCTTGGAAAGCAAGTTCCAGGGCTCTGGAATAAAGTGCTGCTCTCTCTTCCATCGTCGAGAATCTCTTGTAATATAGCATTTCAGAGATCTGGTCTAGCTCAGGAATTGGCTCAAGTGCCTGCCAGAGCGGTTGGCTCATGGTTCTGCGGGTGTACATTTGATCAAAGATGTGACCTTGATCACGATATACTGCACCTGCACCCCAGCCACCGGTATAGGCATGCCATTGACCTTGCCAAGGATCGCCCATCATCCAGATTGGGGAAGCTTCAGAACCAGAACGGTAGTCAACGGTGCAGGTGAAACCAATGGCTTCTAGCTGATCAGCCAAGTAGTCACCAACAGCCGAACGTTGGTCTTCGCTACGAGCTAGAATGAGGATTTCGATGGGCTTGCCATCATAATGCCATTTGCCATTTTGAAGCGATGCGCCAGCGGCCATCATTTCTTCGGAAATGACTTGCTTCGCCAGATCAAAGTCATAGGCATATTGGAACTCTAGTGACCGTGCGGTTTCTACAACACGGGAGTAGTCAACATAAGCATTGTTCAACATTGTGGCTTTTGGAAGAGCCAATCCACCATAGAGTTCTTGTGCAATGTAGTCACGATCGATTAGCCAGTTTGTTGCCTCGCGAATTCTGCGGACACTAAATGGGTTGAAACGGCCATCTTCGAACGTGGGTCCTACTGGGTTCCATGTGATTTCACTGTAGGATCCGAATGTTTGATAGTAGTCGAGGTTTGGATCGCTGAGAATTGTTGCAAATGGAACAGGCTCCGATGATGTTGTTGCGTAGACATCAATATCACCGGCTTGCAGACGAGCGACAGCGTTGGTTACGGATGGTTCTTCGACGATGATAACTTCATCAACCCAAGTGCCCATACGTTTCTCTTGAGCGCCGGCGCTGAATGCCAATGCTAACAATAAGATTGTTACCAGAACGCTAATAGTTAACTTACGGTTTGACACACAAGTCACCTTCCTTTTCATAGTTCTTTTTCTGTACATGCAAACGTGATTTGGTAAACCCCCGCACCACCCCTTTGGACAGATTCTCTGGAATGTGTCTTCTAATAGAAGTCTATCAGTGTAGTAATTATGGCTAAAGTACGAAAATCCTGCAAACAAATAGGGAAATTAACAAAGGAGCACAAACTACCAGTTCAGTGAGGGGTACTCTGCGAGAAAAGTTACGCAAACGCAGGTATAAAGGCGCATGTACACGCCTCTAGGCCATGGCGCGCCAAAATCCTCTAACGAGAGAGTCGTTGTTATCGAAATATTATGTTGTGGCAAGGTGGCGAGCATAGAGGAGAGGTTGCAGGTAGATCTCTTGCATAAGCAAATCATGTCCCAGCGCCCTAAAGGTGTCTTTCATGGGTTTGGCATTGAGTTCAATGATCCAAATATTACCGTTTTCATCAATCCCCAGGTCGACACTCAGTTCACCGAGGGAGCCAACGGACGCTTCGATAGTTTGGGCGGCCATGATGCCAAGTTCTGTAAGACGTGGGATAAAGTAGCGATACGGAAAGGCGCGGCGGAGTACTTCTTGAACTGGAAGAATGGCCTGCGTGACGTTGGTGACATAGGAGTAGCTCAGAGCCATTCGACTCAGCATTCCTGAGATCTGCCACACTCCATGCCCGTTCTTCTGGGCTAGAAGGCGGACATCAAAGATTCGACCATCGATTGAGGCTAGCGGAACGTATTGTTGAAGAAGAAACTCTTCATCCACTAGAGACTTTACGTTCGAGAGAAGATCCTCGAGCAGATAGAAATGTCGTACGGGTGACCTTGTTCCGTGATAAAGATAATAGACTCCTTGATCCTCTGCTACGAGGTAAATCTTAGTACCGAGCCGTCCCGAGGTTGGTTTGACAATAAGGCGCTTGAAGCGTTCGAGGTATTTGACTACGTCTTCTGGCGTATACGGAGCTGTGACGGGTAGGTGCCCTTTGAGGGGGGACGCCATGAGGAGCTGATGGATCATCCACTTGTCAAAGCGTGTAATGTGATTAAAGACCTTGTTCTTTCCAATGACCGCTTCGATGCGACTGACGATCTTGGGCTTCGGTCCATAGTAGCGATTGTAAAGAGATCGGGGGAGTGCAACAGTCTCTTCTTCCCAAGCCTGTCCATTGTACACGAGACCATAGACTCCATGATTTTTCCAATCAATCCGTTGCGGTGTGACAATGACGAGATCCACATTAAGCTGATCGGCTGCTTCTTCATACCCCGAAATCGGGAGAAAAAAGGGGGACAAGAGTCCTATTTTCATTTTGTTAGACATGGCTTGAACCTCCATTTCCTAGTGCATACTATTGGTTAATGGAGACCATGTTCCTAACGCGCCAAAACTTAGGACAACGGCACTATGCCTTCTATACCTGTTCCTTCATATAGTGTTGTGAAGGAGGGATGAAAATGGGTTCCAGAAATGTGTGTTGTCGTTGTCCCGAGGCTTGGGCCAACTTTATTAATCGCTGGGCGTTCGTCATTCTTGTCAATAGCGAGAATGCTCTGTTTGACACCCAGTGGCAGTTGATTCAAGTACAAGAAACCTATCTTGTCTTTAGGCGTCCCGTTGCCGACTTGGGAGGATTTCAAAGGGCGGTCATTCCTTGCCAGCATATTGTGGCTTTGGTGGAGGCACCTGAACCTCCATTTCCACCAACCAACGGCGTACTTTAGTCAAAAAATAACCTGAATCCATCCGCGAGGGTGGATTCCTTTTGGCCACAGATGTGCTACACTGAAAGTAACAACACGATAAGGTGGATTGGTAGATGCATGTCGTTTTTCACTCAGTTCCCTGTCTTGGAGACAGAGAGGTTGATCTTGCGGCAGCTTAGGTACGAGGACGGCCCTGATATTCAGGCCTACTTCACTGAAGCACTAGCGAAGTATTATGATTGGTGGCCAAGGACAGTTGCAGAGGGACGAGGTTTTGTACGTTTCTTCAAAACCGGTTATAAGGAAGAACAGTCGATTCGTTGGGGTATTACCCTAAAGCCTTATGACAAAGTGATCGGAACTTGCGGATTCAGCGATTTTGATCATTTCTCCAGAGCCGAGCTGGGCTACGAGCTGTCTATGGAGTATTGGCATAAGGGCATCATGTCGGAGGCATTGAGAACACTGATTCCCTTTGGCTTTAACGCCATTGAGATGCATCGCATTCAGGCCTCGGTTTTTCCGCAAAACACTGCTTCAATTCATCTTTTGGAGAAGTTCGGGTTCCAGAAGGAAGGGATCTTGCGCCAGTACACCTATGTCAAACATCGTGACACTTGGGAAGATTGTCTGGTCATGGCTTTGCTTAAGGATCAATACAAGAGTCAATACAAGAGTCAATAAAAAGAAAGGGAGTACAGACCTCGTATCTGTACTCCCTCTAGCATATTATAGGGTATCAAGGACCACCTTTAGGTCAGCAATGATGTCTTCGGGGTCTTCTAGCCCAACGGATAGGCGGACTAAGCCGTCGGTGATGCCACAAACCGCTCGCTCTTCGGGAGCATAAGGCGAATGGGTCATCGAAGCGGGGTGTTGAATCAGGGTCTCTGTGTCACCTAGGCTCACAGCCAGGGTGCAGAGCTTCACATTGTTCATAAGGGTTCGTCCTGCCTCTACGCCACCCTTCAGCTCAAAGGCGATCATGGCTCCGGGTAGCCGCATTTGCCTCTTCGCCAGATCATACTGGGGGAAACTTGGCAGACCGGGGTAGTAGACGGTATCAATGGCCGGGTGTTTTTCGAGAAATTCTGCTACGATCTGGGCGTTTGCACAGTGTTTTTCCATGCGTAGCGCAAGTGTTTTCAAACCTCGGCAAATGAGGTAGGCATCGAAGGGGCTCAAGACCGATCCGGTCATGTCTTTGAGACCAAAGTAGCGAACTTGATCGATGAACTCCTGCTTACCGGCGACAACACCAGCAATGACATCACCGTGGCCATTGAGGTACTTTGTGGCAGAATGAAGGACGACATCAGCGCCGAGCGCGATGGGTCTCTGTAGGTATGGAGTGCAGTACGTATTATCCACAAATACCATACAGCCCGGGATTTCGTGGGCTAAAGCAGAAATGTCCGGAATATCAGCAATTGTCATCGTTGGGTTGGCTGGAGACTCCAGGTAGACGACCTTCGTGTTCGGGCGAAGGGCGGCCTTTACTTCCTCCAAGTTCGAGGTATCTACGAACGTGGTTTCGACACCGAACTTGGCGACCCCGTGGCCAAGAAAGGCAAATGTACAACCATAAAGGGCTTTTCCAGCCACAATGTGATCGCCTGGTTCAAGTGCGCTCCAGAACGCCGAGGTAATGGCCCCCATGCCTGAACCCATTGATACCGCCGCTTCGGCTCCCTCCAGGAGAGCTATTTTTTTCTCCAATTCGGTGGAATTCGGGTTGCCCAGTCTTGTATAAATGTAGCCTTCTTCCTCCAAAGCGAACCGCCTTGCCCCTTGTTCTGCTGAGTCAAAGCGGAATGTTGACGCCTGATAAATCGGAGTGACCAACGCCCCTGCTGCATTGGGGCTGTGTCCGCCGTGAATTGCCTGGGTGGCAAAGCCCATTCGTTTTAGCTCATCATTTTTCATGATTTCCCCTCCGTTTTTACATCCTGTTAACTCTATTATACACTATCATAATATGAATGGAAAGTAATGCCCCTGTGCAAAAGGATTTCGGTTTCTTGCGGGGTATACTTTAGGAAGGAAAAAACTAACAAAAGGGGTTGCTTATGGATACGATAAGAAGTGACTTGGCGCTACGTACGAAGAGAGGTTTACACTTTATCATAGCTTCCATCGTGATTTGGACTGGTGTCTTGGTGGTCTGGCTTCTTCCTGTGCAGAACATTTTGACGCGGAACTTGCTGACGTTTTTCTGTACGGCACCATTGATGCCTCTGGCCTATGCCATAGCCAGAATCATCAAAGCAGAGTTCTCACCCAAGGATAACCCCCTCAACAATCTGGGCATTTTGTTTTCCGTCAACCAGTTCTTGTACATCTTAATTGCGATGTGGGCCTACGCCTCAGCTCCTACAAATATGGTGATGATCCTGGCCATGATCTTCGGTGCGCACTTGCTGCCCTTTGGATGGCTGTACCAGTCTGGAGCCTACTATATTATGTCGATTATTGTCCCCCTTGCGATGTTGATCATCGGCTATAATCTGCCCGAAGAGCGGGTATTCATCTTGGCTGGCATCATGATCTGTCTGGAAGCGATTTTCTCCGTTTGGTTGGGGACGGAAGTACGAAAGCAAGAGGAGGCGAACTGACGTGAACGCGAACGTCGTAGCTACGTTTTCTATTGTCGGATATGATCCAGAAACGAAAGAGTGGGGAGTGGCTGTGCAGTCCAGATTCTTGGCTGTGGGATCCGTGGTGCCTTGGGCTCAGGCGAATGTGGGGGCCATTGCCACGCAGTCCTATGCTAATACCAAGTACGGTCCGGAAGGTCTCAAACTGCTCCGTGAAGGGAAAAGTGCCCAAGAGACATTGGACATCTTGATTGCTGGGGATCCCGAACGAGAGCTTCGTCAGGTCGGGATTGTCGACAGCATGGGAAATGCCGCCACGTTTACGGGGGGCAAGTGTCATTCTTGGGCCGGCGGATTGATAGGACCGTATTACGCAGCCCAAGGGAATATCTTGGTGAGTGCAGAAACAGTACAAGCCATGACCCACACGTTCGAGAATACCCAAGGCGATCTGCCGTATCGCCTTTTGGAGGCGCTGGACGCGGGTCAGAGGGCCGGCGGTGACTCGCGAGGTCAACAGTCGGCTGCCCTGTTTGTTGTTCAGGATAAGGCAGGTTATAGAGGCTATAATGATGTGAAAGTTGATTTGCGGGTCGATGATCATGAGCAGCCTATCACCGAGCTGAAGCGTCTCTTCGAATTGCACAAGGAGATCGTTGCCAAGAGGGGATGAGTATTGACAGGCGTTTGTGCACAAAAAAGACGTTCTTCAGAAGCCTGCACAGGTTTCTAAAGAACGTCAACGGGTGCTATTTCACGGGTCCGATGGGCAAGAGTGTCTTTCCATACAACTCGTTCAGGACTTGAGCCAGACCCGTATAGATGGCCGAGGAGCCACAGAAGATGCCCACATAGCCTGCGAACACGAGTATGCCTGCGCTTCCAGTAAAGTTGCCTAGCGCCAGGAGCCAAAAGAGGGCTGTGAGCGATGCGAAGACAACCTGTAGAGCTCTGCTGATACGCAGGGTTCCGATGAACAGACCGAAGGTGAACAAGCCCCACATGAACAGATAGCAGCCCATGGCTATACTGCTTGAAGCACCAACCCATCCTACTTCAGGCATGACTAAGAGCGCTACGAAGGTGAGCCAGAATAGCCCATATGAGGTAAATGCAGTGGTTCCAAACGTATTGTTCTTCTTCCATTCCATGATTCCGGCAATAATCTGAGCAATCCCTCCGTAGAAAATGCCCATGGCTAGAATCATTGAGTTGATGGGAAACAACCCTGCATTATGGATATTCAAGAGTACTGTCGTCATGCCAAAACCTAAGAGTCCTAAAGGGGCTGGATTTGCTGTTTGATCGTGTAGACGTATTTCCTGATTCATAGTAGTCCCTCCACTTATACGGTGTATTTTTCTGTCCTGTAAGGCAAGACCATTATAGCTATGTTCCGTGGTTTAGGCAATCCATTTGGTGAAATATATTACAATATTCGATGTGCTAGGAGGAACAGAGTGAAAGCAGTTTTATTTGATCTCGATGGAACTTTACTTCCCATGGATCAAGAAGTGTTTGTCAAAAGGTATCTCCATGAAATTGGAGCGAAGGGTGCGGCCTTAGGGTACGGTGCCCAAGAGTTAGTGCAGATCGTTCTTCAAGGCTTTGAGGTCATGGTGGCGAACGATGGCACTACGACCAACGAAGAACGTTTCTGGGAGCTCTTTATGGATACCTTCGGCGGCGAGCGTCAAAAGCATGTGACGGTGTTTGAAGAGTTCTACAATAATGAGTTTCACCGCGTAGCAGGGGGAACAAGCCCAACCCCTCTAGCGAACGAAGCGATCCAAGTTCTTAAAGAAAAAGGTTATGATGTTGTCTTAGCGACCAACCCGGTTTTCCCCAGGGTGGCCACGATGCAGAGAATGCGTTGGGCCGGACTCAATCCCCAAGACTTTACGTTGATCACCACCTATGAGAATTCAACGTTCGCCAAGCCGAGTTTAGACTACTATCGCGAAATTCTGAGCCAGATCGGAGCGAAAGCCGAAGAATGTCTGATGGTTGGTAATGACGTTCAGGAAGATGCTGTAGCAGCTCGCCTGGGTATGAAAGTCTTTATGGTTACCGATGATCTAATCAACACTCGGGGTGAAGATTTCTCAGACCATCCCCACGGGGATCGGCAAGCCATGGTTGACTATCTAAGAAAACTGCCAACCAGGAGGTGATCAGATGTCTGGGATCATTGACCTCAGTCATCCTCTGCAAGACGGTACACCGGCGTATCCTGGTGATGAGCCTTGCCGTCTCGTGCAGACCAAGCGTGTGGAAACCGACGGATACGCTTCCTTCCTATTAAATACAGGTCTTCATGCGGGAACACATCTGGATGCCCCTGCACACTTCCTTCAGGATGGTGCGTTGGTTAAGGATCTTCCGCTGGAGACGTTCATCGGTAAAGGGTGTCTTCTGGACGTGAGGGGCGAACGGACTCTAGGCTACAAGCGTGAGTATGATTCCCTCGTTGAACAAGGCGATATTGTCTTGCTGTGGACGGATCACAGCAAGAAATATGGTAGCCCGGAGTATTATGGCTGCTACCCTGTTATTGAGGAGAAGTTCGCCGAATTTCTGGTAAGAAAAGGCATCAAAATGCTGGGTTTGGATTTGCCATCACCCGATGGGATGCCGTTTGCTGTGCATAAGAGATTGCTCGGAGCGGGGATCCCCATTATTGAGAATCTCACAAATTTGGCCGCACTCGCGGAGATCCGCACCCTTGAAGTCATGGCTTTCCCCCTAAGAATTGGTGCGGAAGGATCGCCTGTGAGGGTTGTGGCCAGGGCGACTTAGTTCATCAGGGGTGATACTATGACGGATGTCAAAACTATACTTGTGGATTTTTTGCTGCGGGCCAAGAAAGCTACCTACGCGGGGCGAGGACCTGAGACTGTCCCCTCTCGCCCTTGTTCTCATGACCTGCAGTATAAGGAAGGTGATTTGCTCTATATAGACAGCTATTTGGGCGGTCTGCAGTTTGCGGGGCAAGAAGCAGTATGGTTTGATGGACAACCCGTTTGGGCAATGAACTATGTTGGCCGGGTGCTTGGTGAAGGGTTTTCAGGTGATTTCTTAAAAGATGCCCTGTCTCATGTTACACAGAGTCAGCCTTATCGGGGGCCAGAAGAGTTTGAAGTTGGTCCTCATCGCTATACATGCCAGGTACAAGGAGAGTTTGAGTGGTTTAATGGGGCAGAGACCATCTTCTTTCGGGATTCAATAGTCTATGAGTGTCTTTTCCATGGTGGAAAAATAATCTAGGGGGAGTACGATGGATAGGGCTAAGGCTTGGTTGATGCGATGCGGACGACCACTGGAAGTGGCAAGGTGGGAGTTTCTGTTTGAACGGGGCTCTAAGGACGCGGTGATCCACTATTTGCAGGCTTTTCAAAACGACGATGGGGGCTTTGGGCATGGTTTGGAGCCCGATTTTTGGTGTCCTGATTCGTCGCCTATGGCAACCTGGATGGCGGGTCAGATCTTGATTGAAGTGGGAGCTTCCCTGGAGGATACAATCGTCGAGAAGTTGGTGTCGTATTTGATGAACACTCCTCAGGTGGCTCCTGGTATGTGGTGTTCAGTACTGCCAGAGAACAATCAATATCCACATGCTCCGTGGTGGCATTGGGAAAAAGATGTCCAGGCGAATTGGATGTTTAATCCCAGCGTGGAGTTGGCGGCCTTTTTGATCCATTGGTCTTCTGCTGAAAGCGCAGGGAGTCAACTTGGTTGGGAGTCCCTCTCTCACGCCATGCGACACGTCATGCAGGTTGAGAAAATGGAAAGACATGAGTTGAGTAACTACCGCAAGTGCCTGCAACTCTTGCGGTCGCACAGGGAGTATTTTGATGCAAAGACGGGGTATTCATACGATGCGGTGGAGGGAAAGGTAGCAGCCTTGGTCCTTGATGTAATCGATAAGGACGTGTCCAATTGGGGTACAGGATATAAACCACTTCCCTTAGACTTTATTGCTGAACCTGACGATCCTTTGTATCCAAAATTGAAGCAGCTTGTCGATGACAATCTCCGGTTCTATTTGGAGCAAAGGACGGATGAGGGAATTTGGGGCGTAACCTGGACTTGGGGACAGTATCCAGAGGCCTTCGCTGTGTCCAGCCGTTATTGGCAAGGTATTCTGGCGGTAGAACGCTATAAAGTACTAAAAGCCTTTGGAGTGGACCTGTGAACAAGAAGAGAGTGTGAGGTGGTTGAGTGCGTTGGCTAATCGTGGGTTTGGTTATTGGTGTCTTCTTCTTTGAGATGGTGGTGGCAATACTCAATCAGCAACACAGCCGCAAACCTGTTCCCAAGAACGTGCGGGATGTGTATGATCAAAAACGCTACGAGAAGTGGTTGGCTTATTCTCTGGAAGGACATAGATTTGGCTTAGTGGAGCAGGGGTTTAGGCTCGTAGTTTTGCTTGTGCTACTCGCGGGTCCCTTGGCCTGGCTTGGTCGCTGGGTTTCTCTGTGGACGGCAAACCCGATTCTGCAATCACTCCTCTTTTTAGGCATCTATCACACGCTGATGATACTCTTAGGCATTCCCTTCCAGCTTTATCGGACGTTTTCCATAGAAGAGCGCCATGGGTTCAACCGGACCACGAAAAGGACCTATGTTCGCGATACGATTGTAGGGTACCTGGTGACGCTCGTGTTGGGAGGCTTGGTCCTGGGCAGTATTCACGCCCTCTTTCAAAGGTTTTCCGGCGATCTCGGGGTGTTTATCCTGGTTACCTGGGCTCTCTTGTCGTTCGTGATGGTCCTCGCTGTAGCTTTCCTTGGCAAGTGGCTGATGAGACTCTTTAACAGGTTCACCCCCCTTGCTGAGGGAGACCTGCGTACACGCATTGAAGCCTTGGGTACTTCGGTAGGTTTTAACGTCAAGGGGATATTGGTCATGGACGCCTCGAAACGCTCTACCAAGTCCAATGCTGCCTTTACTGGTCTGGGTAAGACTCGCGAAGTGATCTTGTTCGACACATTGCTAAAGCGGATGTCTGACGATGGTGTCGTGGCGGTATTGGCCCACGAACTTGGTCATGCTGTTCATAAGGATACATGGAGGCTCTTGGCCAGACAAATCCTTGTGATGGCGGTATTTGCAGTGGGCATAGGATTCATCCTGAAAGCTTCAGCCTTATACACGGCCTTTGGTTTTGATGGTGTTGACTTTGGTTTTGGTGTTATTCTCTTCTCGGTTATGCTGGAACCCATTTCGCTTTTGATCGGGGTTCCTCTGAACTTCCTTTCGCGCCAGGCGGAGTATAAAGCGGACGCCTTTGCTTCGGAACATACCGATACAAGTTGGTTGATCGAGGCCTTGAAGACCCTTGCCAGAGAAAATCTTTCGAACCTTAACCCACACCCCTTAGCGGTTCGGTTATATTATTCACATCCACCGATGAGTGAGCGGATCGGAGCATTGCAGTAGAAGCAGATTATTGCAGGAGTGCAAACATGATACCACTGAATGGAGGTAAGAAAAATGGTGTTTGACTATAAGAAAGAGTACAAAGAGTTTTATCAACCCAGCACCAAACCGACCATCGTAGAGATCCCTCCGATGAACTTCGTGGCCGTTCGAGGTGCGGGCGACCCAAATGAGGAGGGAGGCGCCTACCAGGCGGCCATCGAAGTCCTTTATGCAGTTTCCTACACCATCAAGATGAGTCATAAGGGTAAACGCCAGATTGAAGGCTATTTCCCCTATGTTGTGCCTCCTTTGGAAGGGTTTTGGTGGCAGGAAGGCGTCCACGGTGTCGACTACACCAATAAAGCTTCGTTTAACTGGATTTCCGTCATTCGCTTACCCGACTTTGTCTCCGAAGAGGACCTTTTGTGGGCCAAGGAAGAAGTGGTTCGAAAGAAGAAACTGGACTGTTCTGTAGCGGAGTTTATAACCATCAGAGAAGGATTGTGTGTGCAAGCCATGCATCTAGGGCCTTATGATGACGAGCCGAGAACGGTAGCAGAAATGGACAAGTACCTGGAAGAGCAAGGGTATGAAAACGACTTTTCTGACACCAGGATGCATCACGAGATCTATCTGTCCGATCCGAGGAAGGTCATGCCTGACAAGTACAGGACTGTGATCCGACACCCGATAAGAAAGAGATGAGGTCATGCGCGATGAAACGGCTGTTCTAGACACGCTCCGTGTCTGGGCGGACGACAATGAACGTATACGAGGCATGGTTTTAACCAGCTCTAGGGTGATTCCAGGTTCCACTATCGATTTTCTCTCTGACTATGACATCGAGCTCTATGTCGATGACTTAGCTCCCTTTGCGGCGAGCGATGAGTGGCTCGAGTTCTTGGGGCCAATCATGGTGCGCTGGCCCTACAAACCACGTTCCACCATGAATCCGGGCTGGATTACACGCCTAGTCATGTTTGAGGATGGCGTGCGCGTAGATTTTCAGATCACAGCGAACAAGGGCATTCCTGCTGATGCCTATGCTAACGGCAGGAAGGTCCTTGTCGACAAGGACGGTCTGTTCGAACAGTTGCATGAACCTACCTATACGGAGTACTTGGTGAAGCGCCCAACGGATGAGCGGTACGAAGAGATGGTGAACGAGTTTTGGTGGGACGTCATTTATGTACCTAAGTACCTGTGGCGGGGTGAGTTCTCCTTTGCCAAGTACATGCTAGACCATATTTTGCGACATCTCTTCTTACACCCCATGATCGAGTGGTATATTGGCACGAAGACTAACTGGAGCGTGAACCCCGGTGTGTGGGGTAGAAAGTTCAAGTATTACCTCGAGGCCGAACTATGGTGGCAGTTCGAGGCTACCTATGCCGGCGCGGATGTCGAGGAGAATTGGGATGCGTTCTTTACCATGCTCGACCTTTTCTCTACATTGGGCCGGGCTGTTGGTGAATCATTGGGTCTGCAGTACCCTGTTGACCTCGAGGAACGTGTCAGAAAGTACTGTCTCTGGATTCGGAACCAGTAAGGAGTTGGCGTTGTGGAGGTTCGTTTCTATAGTGTAGGCGATATTGATGAGAAAGCAATGCGATATGCAGTCATTGCGGCCCAGCATGGAGGCAAGTGGATTTTTGTCAAGCAGAAGGCTAGAACCACTTGGGAAATCCCAGGTGGCCGCAACGAACAGGGAGAGTCTATTGCACAGACGGCCCAGCGAGAGCTCTATGAAGAAACAGGTGCTTTGCAGTTCGTATTGACCGAAGTCTGTGATTATTCGGTCACGCGGGGTGAGACAACCTATGGCCGCCTATTTTTCGCAGACATTCAACAAATGGGGCCGTTACCAGAATCAGAGATCTCCGAGGTTTTGCTCCAAGAAGAATTACCAAGAGAACTCACCTACCCCGATATACAGCCACTCTTACTTCGGCGCGTCAAGGAGACGATTCAAGAAATCGTGGAAGTCACCGAAGAGCATGTCGAACCTTGGGTTCGCATGGGACTAAAGTTGTGGCCGGATCACTCTTTTGATGAGATGCATAAATCGTTATTAGAGATCCTGCATTCGGAGAAAGAAACGGCTTTCTTATGCCGAGTTGGGCAGCTCTATGCGGGATTCATCCAGGTTTCCATCCGCGTTGATTATGTGGAAGGATCCGATTCGAGCCCTGTTGGTTATGTAGAGGGAATTTATGTGGAGGAATCGTACAGAATGCTTGGGATTGCCAAGAAACTGCTTGCTAGAGGCGAGAGGTGGGCACAGGCCCGAGGATGTGTCCAGATGGGCTCCGATATTGAACAGCATAATGCAGCAAGCTATGACTTTCATACAAGCGTCGGTTTTGAGGAAGCGAACCGGATCATCTGTTTCATCAAGGATATTTGAGTACTTGGGTGTTATCTGCAAAAAGCGGGATAGCTTTTGAAACAATAACCCAAGGCCACATGTTAAGATAATGTGAAGTACGCATAACATGGAGGTCGAGATGATGAAACGAAAGGTCTGGGCTCTTTTTCTCGCGTTATTGCTTAGTGTCGCTCTCTTGTCACATGGAACTCTTGCTGCAGATTCAGAACCCTTTGTATTGGAGGCCCCGCTAAACCTGACGGTGGAGCTCAAGAAAGACCAGAATGACTGGTCGTATTTTGCCATGACTGTGGACGTGCCTGAGACCGTGCGGACTATTACCGAGAACTTAAGTGAAGATTACCAGTACTATGGGGGTGCGAACTGTCTACCGCCCGGTATTCGCTTTGAGTGTAAGTACGGTGACTACGACTGGAACGAAGGACCCTCCATGTACACGTATACAGAGATGGCCGTGAGCGACATGGTAGATGGGAATGTCTTTAGTTATTACCCCTATGAAGAGGAAGATGCAGATGGGGGCATTAACGTGGCCGCGGAAGTCTACACGTTCCGTGCCTACTTCTACTCTACCTGGGGTTACGTCAATAGTTTCATTGATAAAGAAGTACACTCGGATTATTCCAACCTGGTTGTGATGGGCAATCCCGCAGCATACAGAGGGGCTTCGGACTGGGCCGTAGTGGAGCTTGACCAGGCCGTAGAGTATGGTTTTATAACGGATCGGATCAAAGACGATGTGGGAGGATTCATCACTAGAGAGGAATTTGCCGAACTAGCCGTGCAGATGTATGAGCTCTACACAGGAAAACAGGCGGAGCCCGCGCCGACGGATACCTTCACTGATACGGATAATCCTGAGATACTCAAGGCGCATGCACTAGGAATTGTGGTTGGTATAGGCAACAACCAGTTTGCTCCCGATGTGTTGATCAACCGCGAGCAGATGGCAGCGATGCTTTACCGTTCAGTAGAAACGCTGCGTCCAGATGCCGATATGTCTGTGACGGGAGCGCCCGTCTTTGTCGATGAAAAGGACATTGCACCCTACTTTATGACAAACGTCAAATTCGTCGCTAAGCATGGTTTTCTTGATGAAGTCGGTGATAACGCGTTCGCGCCAAAGGCTTTCTCCACTCGTGAACAAGCTGTGGTAGCGGCTGTCAGAATCTTTGACGCTTATGCAGAGCCAATGAAGTAACATGAAAGAATACACATGACCGAGCAGTGGTTTACAGGGGCGGCACTCACAACGGAGTTGCCGCCTTTTTTCGTAAGCAGTCTGGAGCATCAACCACGTATTCCGACTAGGAGTTCCAGAAAATCTGTCGAATGTAGTAATAATTGCCACGCAAAAGGGGGTTGGCTAAGATGCATAGCGACTATGCCCAGGTTGTCGAGGGAATGACTCTGGTCTTCTCTTTGAACGAAGCAGTCTATGATGCGCAAGGGTCTCTTCTTGATTACAAGTTGATTCGAATTAATCCAGCCTTTGAGAAGAAGTTTTCGCTCAGCGCAGAGGAAGCGCTCGGTAAGAAGCTGTCAGAGTGGCTCTTTCAGTCCGATGCGATTCCTGAACGATGGCTCGAGGCTTTTTCTCGGCTTCATGAAGGGATGCAGGATGGAAAGCTTGAGGAGCTGCTGGAACTGAACGAAAGGTTGTATCTGCTTACAGCTTTTGTTCTCCAGTCCGGTCACTTGGTTGTCCTGCTCCATGATGCCTTTCGTTTCAAGAAGGCCAGGCTCGACTTCGAGCGAGCGCAGGTAGCGTTGAAGGAATCGCTGGAGAGCAGCCAAGATTTTGGCGAGCGTGTCTTTGACAACAACCCTAGCGCGATTATCATTTATGAGGTGCAGGGCGACGGAACCTCGGGTCAGGATTACATTATCAAATCGGTCAATCCTGCGGCGTTGGCCACCGAAAGGTGGCGTCTAGAAGATGTCTTGGACCAACCATTAGGCCTTGTTCGACCTGGCGTCGAGGAGTTCGGTATCCTTGATACGTTTCGCACGGTGTGGGAAACCGGTGAAACAGCCTACTATCCCGCTAACGTGTATCGGGAGAGCGAAGAACGCCGATGGTTTGAGAACATCGTATTCAAGTTGAGTACGGGAGAGATTGTGGCCGTCTATTCTGATGTGACAGAAAGCAAGTTGGCGGAATTAGCCCTTTTTGCCGAAAAGGAAAAGCTCAAGGTGACGCTCTACTCCATTGGTGACGCGGTTATTACCACGGATGTGCAGGGGCGGGTAGAGATGTTAAATCCCGTCGCAGAGAAGCTAACAGGGTGGACCCAGGAACACGCTCTTGGGCAGCCTCTTCCCAAGGTGTTTAACATCTACAATGAAGTCACGGGCGAACCATGTGAGAGCCCTGTGGAGAAGGTGCTGAAGACAGGCACCATTGTTGGGCTGGCCAACCACACCATTCTCAAGTCTAGGGACGGCAGACAAAGGGCGATCGATGATAGCGCTGCTCCCATTCGCAACGCACAAGGAGAACTACTCGGGGTCGTCTTGGTGTTTCGTGATGTGACGGAAATTCGGGAACGAGAGGCCAGAATTGAGTACCTAACCTTCCGAGATCCCTTGACAGGGCTTTACAATCGGGCCTTCTTCGAGGAGGAGTACAAGCGGCTTGATCAGGAAGCTTACTATCCTTTGACTCTGATTATGGGCGATCTAGATGGACTCAAACTGATCAACGATGCGTTTGGTCACCATAAGGGCGATGAAGCCTTAAACAAAGTGGCCGACGTGGTCCGGAGCTGTTGCCGGAGCAGGGACATTGTCTCCAGGTGGGGTGGTGACGAGTTCGTGATTCTACTGCCCAACACGCCAGAAGACCAAGGCGAGCTGATTTGCGAGAAGATCAAGGTTCTTGTAGCCACCACAAGGGTGGCTGATACGGAGCTGAGGATCTCCCTTGGTTGTGCGACGAAAGTTGATCACCATGAATCTCGCGGCGAGGTGCTACGACGAGCAGAGAACAATATGTTCAAGTCCAAATTGCTGGGTGCCAAGAGCTACAGAAGTGTGGTACTTGCTTCGATCACGAAGTCACTCTTTGAAAAGAGTTGTGAGACCGAAGAGCACGGAATTCGTCTGGGTGAAAGGTGCAGGCAGATCGGCGAGGCCTTGGGACTGTCCAGTGTGCAGTTAGCTGAACTTGAAGTGTTCTCGAAGTTGCATGATATAGGTAAGATTGGTATTCCGGAGAACATTTTGCGGAAACCCGGTCCATTAACACCAGACGAGTGGACGATTATGCGGAAACATCCTGAGGTGGGATATCGAATCGCCAATACCGTGCCGGAGCTGATCAATACTGCTGATTACATCTTGGCTCATCACGAACGCTGGGATGGTTCCGGCTACCCGAAGGGGTTAAGAGGCGAGGAGATTCCGTTACTTGCCAGGATCTTAGCTGTGGTGGATGCCTATGATGCCATGACCCAAACGAGACCGTATCGCAGAGCATTGTCGGTTTCGGAAGCAGTCGAAGAGCTTCGGACCAACGCAGGAACGCAGTTTGATCCTCAGATCGTCGATCTCTTTCTCGAACTTCTAAATAACGAACGGAGCTGATCCTATGAACCATGTATTGGAGACCATTCACAGTCGGACCTCATTGAGACGTTACAAAGACACCGCTATCCGTGACGATGATCTGCAGACCATCCTCGACGCAACGCTGCGTGCACCGACAGCTGGTAACATGATGCTGTACTCGATCCTTACCATCAAGGATCAAGCAGTGAAGATCACGCTTAGCAAAACCTGTGACAACCAGCCCTTTATTGCCCGGGCTCCCCTGGTGTTAGTGTTCTTGGCCGACTACCAGCGCTGGTTTGATTACTACCGTTTATCGGATGTGGAGGACCTTCGAGAGCCAGACGTGGGCGATTTGCTTCTGGCCATTGATGATGCACTGATAGCAGCACAAACAGCGGTATTGGCTGCGGAAAGTCTAGGCATCGGGACTTGTTACATCGGCGATATTATGGAAAACTATGAGGCGCACCGCGAACTTCTCGGATTGCCTGACTATGTCTTTCCGGCAGCCATGTTAACGCTGGGCTACTATCCCGACAATTATGAACCGAAGTTCCGAAATCGCTATGACCAAGAATACATTGTACATAATGAGAAATATCGTCACTTAAATGACGCAGAGTTGAAGGCCATGTTCGCGAGTCTTGAGAAAGAGTTCTCTCCCAACAACAAGTTTGGGGCTAAGAACATGGGGCAGTTTACGTATGCGCGCAAGACCGGGAGCGAGTTCGCCCGCGAAATGAGTCGTTCGATTCGGGCGGCCTTGGAGAACTGGCAGGGACGACAGGCCGAGAAACAATAGTTCTGCGATCTATAGAAGAATCCTTAACGCTTTCTTGAATACCGTAGGTAACGCAAGCTGAGCCAGGGAGTTTAGGTTTTGCCATTGGTACAGGATGTCCTTTTCCATTGGCACTTGGAACGGCTCGTCTGTGTGATAATGGAAAATCGTCATCAACCAGTGCCTGTGCGAAAAGACATAATCCATTTTGGCGACCTTGAGGGGGTCTTGGGCTAGATGGGTTGAAAGCCAGTCGTGCTTGTCGGAAACCTTCAGCTTGGTTGACGCCACGTGCGATTCAGAGTCATACCAGAGAAGTTCCCACATACCCTGCAAGAACCCGCCACTCTCGCGTTTTCTCAACAAGAGCGCACCCTGCGATTCGACGAGGAACAGCTCGACTTGTACCTTTACAGGAGGTTTTGCGGCTTCTCTCTTAGGGAGTCCTGCAACTTCGCCTCCTAGAAGGGCTTGGCAGTGTTGCGCAAGGGGACATTCGGTGCAACGGGGATTTCTTGGCAGACAGATTCTTGAGGCCAAGTCCATCAGGGCTTGGTTGAAGTCTCCTGGGCGTTTCTGGGGGAGGAGTCCCTCAAAGTTGGCTTGAATTTTCCTCTTCGCTTGCATGCGGTTAATGGGATCCGAGACGAGAAAGAGGCGAGCTCCAATGCGTAGAAGGTTGCCGTCAATAGCGAGCTCGGTTTGGTCGAAAGCCATGCTCAAAATGGCACCACAAGTGTACTCACCGATGCCAGGCAAAGTGCGTAATGTGGTCTTGTCATCTGGAACAAGGCCATTGTGATCGGTGACAATGATTTGGGCGGTTTCATGTAATCTACGAGCGCGCGAGTAATAACCCAATCCCTGCCAATAAGTGAGAACTTCATCCTGCGAGGCCGCAGCCAAATCCTGAATGGTCGGAAAGCGTTCGATAAATCGTTCATAGAGGGGGAGCACAGCTTCTACCCTTGTTTGCTGTAACATGATTTCTGAAACTAAGGTTGTATAAGGAGTGGGCTTCCTTCGCCATGGTAAATCACGTCCATGAAGGTCATACCACTCCAGTAACAGTTGAGCCAAGGTCACTTTTTGCATTTCTCCCTTCCTATCTGAATAGGGTTTCTTGAACAGGAGACAGACTCCTCTTCACGGGCGGAATTAGACAAAGGGGAACACAACAAGGAGGCAGAGCAATGAAAGCATATGAAAGGCTGCTCAAGTATACGAAGTTTGAAGCAGCATCCGACGGAACGAGCGACACGTGTCCAAGCACGCCTGAACAGCTAGATTTTGGGCGCGCTTTGGTCCAGGAAATGTTGGATCTGGGAATTACTGATGCCACCATGGATGAAAACGGCTATGTCTTTGGCACGATCGAGGCGAACATCGAGGATTGGAAAGGTCCGGTCATTGGTTTTATTGCCCATATGGACGTAGTTCGCGATGTACCCTTCCAGAACATCAAAGCTCGGATTGTCGAGAACTACGATGGCGGTGACATTGTGCTTAATCCGGAAGAAGAAATTATCTTGAGCCCGGAAGAGTACCCCGCTCTGAGGAACTACGTAGGGAAAGACCTGATTGTCACAGATGGGACAACGCTTCTCGGTGCAGATAACCGCGCAGGAATTGCCGAGATTCTCACGATGGCCGAAGTCTTGCTGACCAATCCGAGTATCAAGCATGGAACAATTAAGATTGGCTTCACTCCTGATGAGGAGATCGGACGCGGTGCGAACCGTTTCGATGTAGAGCGCTTTGGTGCCGACTATGCCTATACAGTAGATGGGGGCGGCTTTGGGGAGGTAGAATACGAAACCTTCAACGCTGCTACGGCCCATATCACGATCAAAGGCGAGAACATTCATCCCGGAACGGCCAAGAATAGAATGAAGAACGCTTCGTTGGTGGCCATGGAGTTTAACAGACTGCTCCCGGCTTGCGAAAGGCCAGAGCATACGGAGGGGTATGAAGGCTTCTACCATCTCATTGATCTGAAGGGTAGTGTGGAAAAAGCGACTCTAACGTACATCATTCGAGATCATGATGCTGAAAAGTTTCAGGCCAAGAAGGACAACCTTAAGCGGGTGGCACGTTGGTTAAATGAGAGTTGCGGGGAAGGAACGGTAGCGTACGAAATCGTGGATAGTTACTCCAATATGGCTCCTCAGATTAAGCCTCACTGGCATCTGATTGAGACTGCTTATGAAGCGGTGAGAGAGGTGGGCGGTAACCCCCACAGCATTCCTGTACGAGGCGGTACCGATGGAGCCAGGCTATCCTTTATGGGACTTCCTTGTCCGAACCTTGGAACAGGAAGTCATAATCATCACTCCAAACTGGAGTACGCTTGCGTGCAGGCCATGGATGACTGCGTAGCCGCACTTGTGAGGATTGCTGAAAAGTATGGGGAGCGCTCTCGAGGATAAGAGGTGACAGGATGGGTCATACGGAGCAAAAGTTGAAGAATAAGAGAGTCTTCATCACTGGCGCCTCTGGTGGTCTCGGTGAACAAGTTGCCTACGAAGCGGCGAGGCGTGGTGCCCGGGTCATTGTCGCTGCCCGGCGCGAAGAGCGGCTTCTTGCCGTGAAGGAGCGGTGTGAGGAACTCTCTGGCGTGGAATCTTTTTCCTATGTGCTAGACGTGGGGGATCGGATGCAGATCTCGAAGGTGCTAAACCGCATCATAGGTGAGGCAGGAGGAAAGATTGACGTCCTCGTTAACAGTGCTGGTTTTGGCTTGTTTGAGCCTGCGCTCGAAACCCCTTACAGTGTTACAGAAGAGATGTTCCGCGTGAACGTTTTAGGTCTCATTCAGATCACCCAGAGAGTGGCTCTGGAGATGAAAAAGCGAGGCACCGGTCACATCATCAACATTTCTTCCCAGGCCGGTAAGATGGCCACCCCTAAGTCGGCTGTCTATTCGGGGACAAAGTTTGCCGTAAGGGGTTACTCTAACGCATTGCGTTTGGAACTCAAACCCTTTGGGATCCATGTAACGACAGTGAACCCGGGACCTATCGCGACGGACTTTTTTGACAAGGCCGATCAAGATGGATCCTATTTGGAACGGTTGCGTCATTGGGTTCTTGACCCGGAAGATGTGGCGCGAAAGATCGTCGATTGCATGTTGACTAGCAGGCGAGAGATCAACTTACCGCGGCTTATGGAAGTGGGGACACGTTTCTACGCGTTTTTTCCCCACGTCGGCGATTATTTGGCGAGTACGATATTTAACCGAAAATAAGGGGGTTCCCCTGTTGACAGTGGCAAGCAGACTTAATCCACCATTGAAGTGGGCGGGCGGGAAACGCTGGTTAATCCCTCATTTGCTCCCCCTTTGGGAGCAATATACAGACTATCGACTGGTGGAACCTTTTTGCGGTGGGCTCGCCGTGAGTCTGGGTTTGGCACCGAAGCGAGCTTTGCTCAATGATATCAATCCGCATTTGCTGAACTTCTATCGATGGCTGCAAAAGGGTTTGGTTATCTCATCCGAAATGGAAAACGAAAAGGAAACGTATTACCGGGCGCGTGCCCGGTTTAATGCGTTAATCAAGACAGTGGAAAGAGACAGCAAGGAGGCCGCTGGGCTTTTCTACTATCTTAATCGCACAGGTTATAACGGGCTGTGCCGTTTTAACCGGAAAGGTGAATTCAATGTACCTTTTGGGCGTTATAAAAGGATCAACTACGTGAGGGATTTCAGGGACTACGCTCCTCTTCTGCAGAGATGGGAGTTTGAACTAGGGGACTTTACGGCCTTAGAGACGAGCAGCGGGGATTTTGTCTACGCCGATCCTCCCTATGATGTAGAGTTCACCCAGTACGCGCAGCAGGGGTTTTCGTGGGACGACCAAGTAAGACTCGCCCAGTGGCTTCATGCGCACCCAGGGCCTGTCGTTGCCTCAAATCAGGCCTCGGATAGGATCGTTGAACTATACGGGGATTTGGGCTTTACGTTGACGTTCTTGGACGCTCCGCGGCGTATCGCCTGTACGGGCGATCGAACCCCTGCTAGAGAGATTCTTGCACTCAAGCTGAACGCGTAAAACTCGAACCGAGGGACCTTGTTTTTATGGAGGTAAAACGCAACATCCCTCGAATAATCCTTTGTGAAACCTTTATCTTGAGGAGGAAGTTTCTGTGGCGCATCTGTACGGCGAAAGGATCATGTTGCGAGAATACCGTGAAAGTGATTATGAACATATGCGGTCGTGGGTCAATAATCCTAGGATTGTTGATACACTGTCTGACATTTTCCTCTACCCCCATTCTGAGAAAAGGTCCAAGCAGTATCTGGAACTCGCTATGTCCTCCGATTGGAATGGTTTTGTAATCGCTCTCGTTGATACGGAAGAGTACATAGGGCAGATCGATTTTGTCAAACTCGACCACAAGAATGGTTGGGGCGAGCTGGGGATTGTCATTGGTAACGAGGAGAATCATGGCAAGGGTTATGGAACCGAAGCCTTGGAGCTCATTATCAATTTTGCCTTTGATCAACTTCGTCTAAATCGCGTGGAACTCGTATGCTGGTCCTTTAATGTGAAAGGACGTCGTGCTTACGAAAAGGTGGGTTTTGTGCAAGAGGGCGTGCGTCGGAAGAAACGCTACCGTAATGGGGAGTTTCACGATGAAATATGTTATGGACTCTTAAGGGAAGAGTGGACGGCGCGTAAATAGAACAGGGAGGTTGCCATGAACATCAACAGACTCGTTGAGACCATGACCCGGGAAGAAAAGGTGGCTTTGGTCTCTGGATACGATCAGTGGCATACTGTTGAGATACCGCGTTTGGGCATTCCATCTATCATGGTTTCTGACGGACCTCATGGTTTGCGCAAACAGGGGGCCGAAGGGGACCATCTGGGTATTGGGATAAGCACTCCATCTACTTGTTTTCCTCCTGCTGCCACTAGTGCGAATTCGTGGGATCCGGGGCTTCTGTACGCCATGGGCCAAGCGATAGGGGAAGAAGCGCTGCAAGAAGGAGTCTCGGTTGTTCTAGGGCCAGGGGTTAACATTAAGCGTTCGCCTCTGTGTGGCCGCAATTTTGAATACTTCTCTGAAGATCCGTGGCTCGCTGGAGAGTTGGCGAAAGGATGGATTGAGGGTGTACAGTCCATAGGTGTTGGGGCGTGCATCAAGCATTTTGCCGCCAACAGTCAGGAACGTTGGCGTATGCTCAATGACTCCTTGGTTGATGAAAGGGCCCTAAGGGAGATCTATTTAGCAGCGTTTGAACATGCGGTGCGCGAAGCACAGCCTTGGACTCTAATGCCAGCGTACAACAAGCTAAACGGTGCGTATTGTTGCGAGAATCAGGAACTACTCGAATCCATTCTCCGCACCGAATGGGGCTTCGAAGGGGCTACCATTTCCGATTGGGGAGCAGTAAACGACCCAACTCTTAGCATTAAGGCGGGCTTGGATCTGGAGATGCCCGCGTCCTACGGTGTCAGTGCGCAACAGCTTGAGGAAGACCTAGTATCTGGACGTTTGACAGAACACGCCTTGAACAAGGCGGTGCGGCGGGTGTTAGAACTAGTCGCCAAGGGTCAAGCTCAAAAGCGCGAGTTTCGCTATGACGCGGATGCTCACCATGGATTAGCTCGAAAAATAGCGGCTGAATCGGCTGTCTTGCTCAAGAACACGGACGGTGTTCTTCCGCTATCCAAGGAGCAAAAAGTGTGCATTGTGGGGCAGTTCGCCGAACATCCGCGCTATCAGGGAACAGGGAGTTCGCAAATCAACCCCAGCCGTCTGGACACCATACTTGGGTTGCTTGAGAAGGAGAAAGCGCCGTATACATATGCTAAAGGCTATGAGCTGGAACATGACGAGATCAATGAAGAGTTGATAGCTGACGCGTGCACGCTAGCAGCTGAAGCAGATGTGGCGGTTATCTTCGCAGGGTTGACTGCCAGATTTGAGTCCGAGGGCTACGATCGTGCGCATTTAGGGCTCCCTCCGAGTCATAACGAGTTGATTAGCAGAGTTGCCCAGGTGAATCGTAATGTCGTCGTGGTTCTTTCTGCGGGAGCACCGGTTACGTTGCCCTGGCTTGACCAGGTCAAGGGAGTGTTGCACACTTACCTGGGAGGTCAGGCCGGTGCATCTGCCACCCTGGACCTTCTCTATGGCAAGGTGAATCCCTCAGGCAAGCTGGCCGAGAGCTATCCGTTGAGGCTTGAGGATTGCCTTTCCTCGGAGTATTTTTCCTATAGTCGCGACCAGACAGAGTATCGGGAAAGCATTTTTGTGGGATATCGGTATTATGATGCTGCACGAAAAGAAGTTCTGTTTCCCTTTGGCTATGGGTTGAGTTATACACAGTTTAGCTATGGGGAGCTAGAGTTGTCAGCGACGGAACAACTCGATTCAGATTCGCTTACCGTGCGGTGCAAAGTAACGAATACGGGAGATGTGGCAGGGGCGGAGATCGTACAGCTCTATGTGGGTAGGGATTCCTCAAGAATCTATCGCGCACCGCGGGAGCTTAAGGGTTTTAAGAAGGTTTACCTAGAGCCAGGAGAAACCCAGACCGTGGAGTTTGTACTCACTCCTCGTTCTTTCGCGTATTACAATATGGAGATCAGGGATTGGCATGTAGAACCGGGCGAGTATCAAATTTCGGTAGGAGCTTCTTCGCGAGATCTTCCCCTAGTCGCTAGCATAAAGATCAACGCAGTACAGCAAGATGTTGAAGTGCCGGATTATCGGTCTCTAGCTCCAGTGTATTACCACCTAGATCGTGGAGACATAAAGATATCCCAAGAAGACTTTCAGACCGTTTATGGCAGGCCGTTTCCCAAGTCTCATGATGCACTACCACGTTTTCATGGCAACTCAACTCTCGAGGATTTGCAGGTGACTCTCCTTGGGCGTCTTGTACTTCGGTTTGCCAAGAGGTATCTATGGAAAATGACGGGTGCGACTGATGAGGACGATCCGCTCTGGATTATGACCTGGACCAGTACTCGCGAGATGCCGCTTCGTTCTATGGTTGCCATGAGTGGTGGCACGATTCCCCCTCATATGGTTCAAGGTCTGCTCGCCTGGGCAAATGGAGAACGTCTGCGGGCACTCAAGTTGTGGGTTTTTGGTTGACCAGGTTCAAGAATAGAAAAGTCCCAGGGCCATGACCCTGGGACATAAATTGTTGTGTTAGAACATCAGATGTATAGGAAGCTGATTGTTAATTGGTTTCGATTGCTTTTGGCGGGGATGTTTCTCCCAATTCAGGAACTTCTGGATGCCATCCTTGTCGGCATCACGAGTGACGGTCAATACGTGCGGACGATAGGTTAGGTTCTTTTTCATGGTGAATCTCCTCTCGATAAATGAATTTGGGGAAAACAAAAAGCGTGTGGTCACCGGGATCTAAGATCCAGTGACAAGACGCTTGGTGTACTCCTGTGGGGTTAGCTGACGGGTTAGGACGCCCAAGTCGCCCTTCTTGCTCTGCAAGATTCACCCCAAGAGATTGGTTCCCCCACTCCCTATACGGTCTTCGGAGATTTCACCTAAATTGTAACATCGGAACTAATATGTGTCAACATTGTTAGTAGTCATTCGCATTTCGTAAAATGGACATTCACGTTTGGTGATCTAGAAGGGGTTTATCTCGCTCGAGGGTGCATTCCTCCACATAGAGGCGTGAGAGTGGCGGAATTCTCACTTGCGCTAAGCAAGAAACCTGTGACTTTTGAGAAAGATTTTTGGAGGGTTTACCATGGTACGCAAACTAACACTGTTCGTCCTGCTCTTTGCTCTCTTAGGAACATGCGCGGTTGCAGATGCATCACTTCGGATAGCACCGGAGATGGAACTCTTGGCTGGTGTTTTGTCCCAGACCAGTTGGATTGAGGACAGAGGACCGACGGGATCAGGCAATGAGTATTTTCGTGCTCTGAAAGAGTTCTTCTCGGAGTACAAGGGTCATCAGGCTATTGCCATAGCCCAGGAGCTGACAAAGAAAGGGTTCTCTTATGATGCTCCACCAGCCTTCATCTGTCATCTCGGACCGTTGCCTGAATTAGAGGTGGTATATGAATACAGCGACTATATCCTGCGCAGAGCAGGTGGGCGTGATTTGCTGGAGTCGTTTCGGATCGCTCTGGCTGATTTGGCTGCTGAGATGGACTTCATGGCGTTTTACCGTGAATGGGAGCCCTATCTGGAAGCAAGCCTAGCACCTTGTTACGAGGGATTTCGGCCCGAACGGATTGAGAAGTGGTTAGCTGACTTTTTCGGTTGGATTCCGTCAGGCTTTCAGATCATCATGGCGCCGAGCATGTTCCCCGCCGGTGGCTATGGTGCTAGTGTTACAGATGCTGATGGCAACAGTGTTGCCATCCAAATTGTGCGTGAGTATGGAAGAAGCCAAACCACTCCAGAGTTCCCAGAGGGAACCACACTGGAGAGCCTTACGATTCACGAATTGGGTCATTCCTTTGTCAACCCGAGTCTCGAGGCCTACCCAGGGCGGGCTCGAAACTTGCGTCCATTACTCTCACCTGTACAGAAAGTCATGCGAGACCAGGCCTATTCAAATGTGACCATTTTCCTGAATGAACAGGTCTTGCGGGCTGTGGAAGTGATCGCGGCCCGAGATCTGTTCTCACCCGAGGTAGAGGCGCTGATCCTGGAAAACAATGAGAAAAACGGATTTTACCTCACACGTTATGTGGTTCAGCAACTAGAATATTATCAGGCAAATCGTGACTTGTACCCGTTGTTCACCGACTTTGTGCCTTATCTCTACGATCAGCTGGATGCGTATCAAAAGGAACACAGCACATGGCGCGATCGCTTTTTGGGAAGATTCATGCGCTAATCAGACTCGAGACGGAGGTACTACACAACCGTAGCCACTGTGGACTGAATGACGGACCTGGTAGAATGGACTCATCAAAGTGAAATGAGGGATACGCATGGCAAAGGAACGGCGAAATTTCGGACAACGTCTCTTCATTAATCGTGACTTCGGACTGCTTTTTTGGGGACGGTTGGTGTCACAGATTGGTGATGGTGTTCATTACTTAGCACTGACCTGGCTCGTACTTGATTTGACAGGATCTGGAACAGCATTGGGGACAATGCTCTTCGCCTCGTCAGTTCCAATGGTTCTCTTGGCGCCTTTCACAGGTGTTCTCGCAGACTTGTGGGACCGCAAGACCATTGTTGTTTCCATGGATGTTCTCCGTGGACTGATTATTGTGGGTCTAGCTCTCGTGTATCGTGCGGGCCATCTGACAATGCCCATACTTTATGCAGCAACCATTCTCACATCTCTATGCGGGGTATTGTTTGGTCCGGCTATCTCGGCCACGATTCCTGGTTTGGTGAAGAAAGAAGAGTTAGTGAAGGCCAACTCTCTCAATCAGTTTTCTAGAGCTACCACCATGATCGTGGGACCAGTACTAGGTGCATTCTTGCTGGGGAAAACAGGCTACTTCGGAGCCTTCTTAATCAACGGAATCGCCTTTCTGCTCTCGGCCGTCTCGGAGACGTTTATCCGATTTCCGCAGGTTGTAAGGGAGCCGAGCCATCCGTCGAATGAGCCATCGGGCTGGCAGTTCTTCACAAGTTTTAAGGAAGGGTTTGCCTACATTTGGAACGATATCGGTCTTCGATCCCTGATCTTTTATGCTACGGCTCTAAACTTCCTGGGCGCCCCACTTTTGAATGTAGTCTTTCCGTACTTCGGGAAAGAAGTTCTGTTGCTTGATGCCCAGCAATATGGGACCATTCAGGCCGTACTTCCAGTCGGATTTCTGGTTGGGACTGTGTCGATTGGGTACCTAACCAAGAAGTTCCAAAAGACATCCCTTCTGACATTTGGCATCACCACCCAGGGACTCGTCGCAGGCCTTTTGGGAGTCTTTGCATTGCCGAGCGTTTATGGCAGTGCAGGACTCACCAGCACCATCCTAGCCATGTCCGGATCCTTGTTACTCATTGGCGTATTGAACACGATGGTGAACGTACCGTTTCAGGTTATGCTCCAAGAAACGGTTCCAGACAGCTATAGGGGTCGGGTGTATGGACTTATTGACAGCATCGGGCAAATGTTAGTACCCCTTTCCATGGCGTTGTCTGGAGTTCTCGTGGACAGTTTTTCAACATCAAGTTTGTTCATCTTCAGCGGACTCATCACCGCTGCTCTGGGACTGCGCATGGCTGCTTCTGCCAAGATTAAGCTTCTTTATGCCCAGCAAGATGCTGCGTAACGTCTTGAGACCATGTGCGGAAAGGGAGGGAAAGAACACGATGATTCATGTTCAGTCCTTGGAGAAGACCTATGCAGGTCGTAAAGGCGAACCGCCAGTAAAGGCCGTGGATGGAATTAGCTTTAGCGTTCCAGAGGGTGAATTGCTGGGTCTGCTCGGTCCCAATGGGGCGGGAAAAACGACCACAGTAAAGATGCTTTGCGGTTTAATTCGGCCTGATTCTGGTCAGATCTTTATTAACGGAAAAGACATGACCCGTCGTCGAATTCCAGCCTTGGCCGAACTCAGTGCCGTATTGGAGGGAAATCGCAACATCTACTGGCGATTAACAGCTAAGGAAAATCTGGAGTTCTTTGCAGCCTTGAAAGGGCACAGTTCAGCCAAAGTTCGTCTGGAGATCGATCAATTCTTAGAACGCTTCAACTTGGCCGATAAGGCCAATGTCGAAGCGCGCAAGTTGTCTAGAGGCATGCAACAAAAACTTGCCATTGCCGTAGCCCTGGTTTCGCACAGCAAAGTATTATTGCTCGACGAACCGACTCTGGGGCTGGATGTACAGGCTTCGTATGAGATACGTCAGTTGTTAAAGGAAATTGTGAGAGACCAAGGAAAAACCGTTATTCTGACGACCCATGACATGAACGTGGTTCAGGATACCTGTGAGCGGGTGATCATCGTGAATGAAGGTAGGATCGTGACCGATGATAGCGTACACAATCTTCTTGACCTTTTCAAGGTGAAAGTGTACAGGATCGCAGTCCAAGGAGAACTAAGCCCTGAGCAGCGCGAAGCGTTCACGTCTATGGAAGAAGTCGTTGTTGAAGAAGAGAGTTCGGAACGGACAGTGATGAGTGTTCGCCTAGAGGACGCCCAGATGCTCTATACTATCCTTGGAATCCTTGGATCAGACAACTCCGTGATCGAGTCAATTGACCAAGAACAGAATAACCTGGAAAGGGTGTTTCTGGAGATCGTGGAAGGGAGGGTCCAGAGTGCCTAAGAAGCTGATTCTACTTAACGCATTCTTCAAGAAGGAGTTCATTCTTTTCCGACGTTACCTGATAAACAGTCTAGGTGGTATGATCACGCTCTATGTGATTTTTCTACTCCTCATTGGAGGATATCGCGGGTTCAATGCACTGTCAGGCGTGGCTGGTGACACTGTCGAGAGTTTAGTGGTGGGGTATGTGATTTGGCTCTTCATGCTGGTCACATACCAAGATGTTGCCTACACTTTGCGTACTGAGGCGCAGGAAGGGACGCTAGAGCAACTGTATATGTCCGTACACGGATTAGGTTGGGTAATGAGTTCCAAGGTGATTGCCGGATTCTTCGTCAATTTGATCTTGATTGCCGTTATGTTAACTGCGGCCCTATTGACGACAGGGATTTCTTTGAATGTCGACCTGCTGTCCTTGACCCCGGTGGTAGTTGGGACATTGCTGGGTAGCGTGGGGATAGGTTTTGCCATTGGTGGGGTAACCCTGGTTCTCAAAAGGATCGACAGTTATACCCAGATGGTACAGTTTCTTCTGATTGCTTTAGTTGCCGTTCCCGCCCAGCGTGTTGCGTGGATGCGACTTCTGCCTTGTAGTTACGGAGCGTCCTTGATCTCCCGCATCATGGTCGGTGGACAGAACATTATGGAACTGGGGCTGTCGAACGTGGCCGTCATGTATCTGATTGGCGTAGGCCACCTGGCCCTGGGCTACGGAGTCTACAAGGCTTGTGAAAGGAAGGCCATGCGGGCAGGGATGCTCGGGCACTATTAATAGAATAAAAGAAGCCACTGGGTTGCCGCCAGTGGCTTTCTACTTAGTTGGCTACATTGAGGACCTCTTCTTGACTCGTCGTTTCGAGATCGAGAACACTTCGCTGCCATCCTTTTCTGAGGAAGATCCAATAGCCATATAGGCAAACGATGAGGTTGCTGAAGCTCATGGAGAACCAGATTCCCGTTGAACCCCAGCTGGTCAAGTGCTTGAAAAACAGGATCATAGGAAGTCTGACAAACCACAGCCTCCCAATTTCCATGCTCATGGAGTACTTCGTGTTTCCCGTTCCTTGGTATAGTCCTGTAAATACACTGAATATGCCCATCAGTGGCATCGAGAGCGAAACGTAGAACAAGTACGTGAGCGACAGTTCGATGACGGAGGGGTCGTCCCGAGATTGCATGAAGAAGTGGATAATGGGCTGATCGAATATGACGAGAACGGCAGCTCCGGCCACTCCAATAAGAATGGTCAAGGCTAGGGCCTTGTAGAAGGACTCTTTCACTCGATCCATTTGACGAGCCCCTACATTCTGGCCCACCACTGTGGTAAGCGCATGTCCGATCCCCATCGCCGGCTGCATAACCAATGACGTAATCCGGTTGACCATCGCATAGGCAGCCAGTGTGGCTGTGCCATAAGAACCAATGAAGGCATTTAACACAATGAAGCCCAAGGAAGCCCCTGACTGACCTATGGACGAGGGCAAACCCACGACAAGAATCTCTCGAATAATCTTCGGATTAAAGGAAAACCTCAAGAAACTTGGACTTATTCTATTCCTCTTCCCAAAGAGCATGAAGAAGCCTGCTCCAGCCAGGAGGGCTCTGGAGACTAAGGTGGCCCAGGCCGCCCCGGCGATACCCCAGTTGAAGGTGAAAATGAAGATCGGATCGAGGACAACGTTCAGCAATGCCGAAACACCACTGAGGATCATGGGCGTAATGGTGTCGCCTTGCGCGTGCATGATGGAGTTGATGTTAAAGTAGAGGAACAAGAACGGCAGATCCAAAAAGGTGATACGCAGGTACGTATTGCCTAGTTCAGCAAGGTCTCCTGTTCCGCCCATGAGGCGAATGATGAAGGGGCTAAGAAGATAGCCTAGAAAGGTAAAGGCCAAGGAACTCAGCATGGTAACAGCCATCAGCTGCGTTGTGTATTCCTTTGCTCTGTCGAGATCGTTGTTGCCTACGAGCTGTGATAACAGGGACGTTCCCGCGATGGAAAGGCCAGTACCTATGGAGATAAAAAGGAAGTTCACTGGCCAGACAAAGGCTGTTGCAGCAAAGTGGACGGAGGAGAGCTTACTGACCCAAATTCCGTCTACGAGATTGTACAGTGTCTGTATAAGGCTATTAATGATAATGGGTGCAGAGAGCGTTATTAGGACTTTGTAGATATTTCCTCTTAGAATGAGTTCAGACTTGTTACTCCGATCCACCTGCTTCCCCACCTTATGTTCAAATTGAAAAAATACAATCCAAACATAGTATACCACTGTTATATCGTTAAGAACACTGGAAATACAGTACTTCTAGTTCGAAGTAGGGGGAAAAAACCGGGTCAAAAGGTACTCCGTGAGGAGGATGAGGAGGGCAAAGCCAAGCAGTGTCCCGAATGTGGCGCGGAAAAACCCGGTGAGACTCAGCAGGTAGAAAAGAAGCGCCGCGGTCAGTCCTTGTATCACTCCAATGAAGACTAGTGGCCATGACCTTAGCGCTGATGTGTTGGTGAGAATTGTGTTTAGGATCGTAGCAGGGAGCGCGTAGATGAGCACTTTCCACCACGGATTGCTGTCAAACAATGTGAGTGTAAGTAGGCCTGTAATTACCAGTAGGACGTATTTTGCAAGGAGTTGTGATTTGATTTGTTGCATGGGCCCCACCTCCTATTTTAGTCTGTACGAAAAAACTCGTAAAATACGGGTTGACAAATCCCCGCAAGGGGGTTTATTATATTAGTGTACTAGGTACCTAGTGCACTAATAGGGAAAGGAGTGGCAATGAGTTGAACATTGATTTCAGTACATCCATACCAATATATTTGCAGATCATCGATGAGTTTAAGCGCCAAATTGTCACCGGAACACTGAAGCCAGGCGACAAGATTCCTTCCCAACGGGATTTGGCAGCGGAGATTAAGGTCAATGCCAATACCGTACAAAGAGCGTATAGGGAAATGGAGATTCTTGGTCTGGTTGAGACCCTGCGGGGTCAAGGGACTTTTGTGTGCCAGAATCACGGAATTGTAGAGGAGACGAGGAATGAAATGCTTACAAATCTTGTGGATGATTTTGTTCGAGCGGTCCAAGCACTGGGACTCAGCGTAGACGCTACGCTAGAAGTCGTCAGGACTCGGTTTTCTGAGATCGAAGCAGGTGAAGAGGTGAACAACGAGTGAGTACAAACCAAGCCTTAGTCGTACGTGATTTGAAGAAGAAGTATCCTAAAGCGGATGCTTTGAAGGGTGTCAGTCTATCTCTACCCCAAGGTGAGATTTGGGGTCTTTTGGGACCGAACGGTAGCGGGAAATCAACGCTACTCAAATGTGTTGTGGGTTTGGTGACTCCCGATGGAGGGGACATTACGATTAGTGGGCAGCCTCCATCCAGAGAGACAAAAGCCCAAGTTGCCTTTGTACCCGAAGTAGAGAATCTCTACCGCTGGATGACCATTCGCCAGGCCATCGACTTTACCGCAACCTTTTATGAGGATTGGGAACACGAAAGGGTAGAGGAACTCCTGAATTTCATGCGACTCGATCCAACCAAGAAGATCAGCTCTCTCTCTAAGGGAATGCGAGCTCGGCTAAAACTGATTTTGGCCTTATCGCGCAGGGCCCCACTGATCCTTTTGGATGAGCCCTTTAGCGGTATTGACCCGGCATCGCGGGATCGCATCGTAGAAGGCATTGTACGCCAATTCAAGAGCGAGGAACAGACGATGATTATCTCCACCCATGCCGTGGGCGATACAGAGCAACTCTTTGATGCCGTGGTGTTTCTCGATGAGGGCACTGTCAGTCTTCAAGGTAATGCAGAGGACTTGCGTAGACAATACGGGAGATCCATCAATGATTTGTTTAAGGAGGTTTTTGCCTAATGAAGAGCTTTCTAAGACTATTACGCAAGGACCTGGAGGCGAGTCGTTGGCCAATGGGCTTTCTCTCCGCCATCACTTTGGGCATTATGCTCTTAGTGAGCCTGAAGATCGCAACAGGAGGCTGGCCAACCCAAGCGGCCGTAGCAGCTGTCACTTTTCCCCTGGTTTTCCTACCACTGTGGGTCTTATGGCAGAGCTTTCAGACTTTGAGGACAGAGTGGCGTGAAGATACGGTGTATACGCTCCTGGTCTTGCCTGAACCCGGTTGGAAAATCATGTTGGCAAAACTGTCAGCAATCTTGTTAGAGTACACCGTCTTGTTGGTCGTTACGGTTGTGGGCATGCTGATCTTTTTCTTTCCCATGGTACAAGAGGCCATGCTCGTCTTGCCAGGAGCAGGGTGGGTAGTACGTAACGGCATCTTGCTCTATGTGTTCAGCCTATTTATGATCGCTTCTACGATCATCTTCGTTCAACTGGCCTTTGTCGTAAGCAAAATGGTGGGTCGTTTACAGGGGCTGGTGGCCCTCTGGACCTTATTGCTCAGTGGTTGGTTGGTAGATCGATTGGGTATACTCTTGGAGCCTCTCTTTGGCTGGATTCCCACCATACCTGTGCATGCACTGTTTCGATTGAATGAACTGAAGCAAGGCATGGTAGCAGACTGGAATATTGCCCCCGAGATCGGAACCTGGCTGGGTACTCTAGCTTTGCTTGTGCTAACAAGTTATCTTTTTGAACACTATGTGGAAGTTAACGGGTAGGGGGGAGAAGTATGAGAATTCGCAGGATCACTCTGGCAGTCTTGTTCTTGCTTACGGTACTCATGATCGCAGATGTGCGTTATTTGGGGACCGACCTAAGTACAAACAGGCAATCTTCCATAAATTTCAATGTGGATCGCAAGGCTCCGGATTTTGCCGTTGAGAAGCAGCAAACGTTCGTTCAGCCACAGAACGGACTTACAGCTCTGGTAGTTAAAGGACAACTTGGCACGATCGAGCTGACGTCGACAACGGAGAATACCATCAAAGTAAGTGCTACCATTGGAGCCGAGAACCAGGAGGTGCTAGATCGCTTAGAGGTAAAGGAGACTGTGTCGGGTTCTGAGGTTCGCTATGAATTAACAGGGCAAAACGGGGAAGGGATGGCCGAGTCAGGGGTCAGTTTTGTGGTGGAGATTCCCGCTGGTATGGAGGCCAGTATCGAACAGAACTTTGGCAGCATCAAGGTGGATAGTTTCGTCGGCTTCTTAAGCCTGGATAGCAACTTTTCTGACGTGGACGTTCGGGGGCTAGAAGGAACGGCCACGATTCAAAGCAACTTCTCTGATGTAGATCTGCGCCAGATTGCAGGTCCCATCACTCTGCAGGACTCGTTTTCGACCAGCACAGTTGAGCTACTCCCAATTGACGGAGGCTATGACTTTGATTTAGAAGTGAACAATGGTACGCTTAAGCAAAATGTTGGGCTTAAGGTCAACAGAGTAGAAAAGAGGACGCTTGCTCAGGGACCAACGGGCGAAGGGGTTCATCCCGTCGTGATTCGTTCCAGTTTTGGCACCGTGACGGTGAAGTTGGACTAAGCATGTAAAAAAAGAGGGGTTTTGAGGTGAATGTACACCTCAGAACCCCTCCTTTATCTAGCTGATAAATCCGAGTTCGACGAGCTTTTTCCTGGCAACCTCAAAGTCTTCCGGCGCGACCATAACGACTGGTCCTGTGCAACCCATGCCTGCTTCGGCATAGATGTTCTCTTTCCAGAGCGCTTCTGTTGCATCTTCAATCTGCAGGACGTCGATACCGGTAATCTCTTGATCTACAGGTTTTGCTGGAGGCTTTTGTACTCCGCCAGCTTCCTGGGCTTTGATCAACTTGGCCTTGGTAAGCTCTTCATGTACCAACTCAGGCAACTTGGCCTTAGCCATATCCGCCGCGAACTCCACGGCACCGGCAATAACTGGTGCGCCAGAAGCGCGAGACACGATGTTGACAATCTGCTTGTAGCCTTCGCCAACACCTGGTCCATAGCCATATCCTACGCTCTCAATGCTTCCACCAGTGTTGAGGGCGGAGAGCATCTTGACGAGGATGTTTCCTGTCAAGGAGTCTGTGACAAGCACGTCACAAGAACCGGTTAAGGCATCGTTACCGCGCATGACCGCTTGACCGTCTGCACGTCCAGAGGCGGCCCAGCTGATGGCGTAGCCTTCTTTTTCAAGGTCACGCAATGAACGCTCCGTTGTGAGAGCGCCATCTACGTTCAGAATTCCTACTTGAGGATCGGCAATGCCTAGACCCTTAGCCACGGCAATACCGAGGATGGCGTTCTTGTGCATGGCCTCGGTGCGGTTGCCAGCAGACATTCCGGTTGTCGATGCGATCAGCATCTCACGGCCCGTAGCCGGGGCAATCACACGACCAATCGTGGTCACGCCGAGTGGGAAGTTGTAGTGCATGGTTACGCAAGCATCAATTTCGCCCGTTTTGAGGAGATTCTCCATAGTGGAACGTTGCTCGTCTTCGGTGTTGGCTTCTACCGTTGGCAAGGATGTACTTCCTTTTGGTCCAATGGCTACCACGCGAATGTTCTTGTGTTTACGCTGCGCTAGTTCTGCTCCGCGAACGACTTCTTCAATACCGTGTTCGCTTCCAAGGAGGGTAACACCTACGGTCACCATCTTCTCCGTTGGAACAACGGCGTCTCCGCCTTTGCCTGGGTTACGTTCCATGATAAACGATACCCCGTCAAAGAGATTCGTCAGGCGAGCCAAGAAGAGGCTTCCCTTACCGACAATCATGACCCGGTTTAGTGTTCCATCTAAGAGTCCTTGACGTGCAAATCCCATGAAGGGAACACCAGAGGGAATGTGACCTTGCGTTGGAGCCCAGCCCGGGAGCCCGTGATTCTCTACAAAGCTGTTGATTTCTGTCCGTTCAAGGGCACCTTGTTTGACACCCAGGGCAGCAATCATTTTGTAGTTCGCCTCAGGGACGTTACCAGCACCGGCTGGAACAGTGATTTCAGGGTTCTGCATCTCCACGCTGAACTTGTCAACATCGGTAATGGTTAGTCCAGCTGCCTCTAGAGGAGCTGTAACCAGAGCGGTGGTGACGGCTTGTGGGGAGGATCCTGTGCCAACTTTGTGCCTTCCAATAGCGTCGGTGCGGATAATGGGGTTAACACCGTCATCGGCCCCGATCAACAGGGCGAAGGCACCCATGCAATCTTCAAGGACGGGTACTTCTTTTTTGATATGATCTCGGGAGTTCATGCCGAGTTTTGCGGTTGCGCCACCTGCGACAACCACAACGTTCTTATAAATACCGGACTTGACGAGACCTGTGGCGTTTACAATACCGTGAGCAGGACCTGCACAGAACGAGCGTGTGTCAGACCCTGTGGCATTGATACAACCGCTCTTCTCGCCAATGGATTTGGCGAAGTTACCGCCGCCACGTTGGTTCATGTCACCAGCAGCTTCTTCCGATGTTTCAATAATATAGTCAACGGTGGCAGGGTCGATGTTGTTGTTCCACAGGAGATGTCGTAGAGCGAGCACTCCACCTGCTTTGCCGGCAAGGTTCTCAAACATGACATCAGCGCTGAGGTTGATGTCATACTCGTGAGCTCTCTTCACACATCCGACTACCTTGCCTTCAAACTCTAGGGGGACAGCAGTGTTCTTTTCAAGCAGTGCATTGATTTCTTCCTGGCTTTGCGTCTTGGACAGAATCGCGAAGTCGGCTTCGTTGAAGAGGGGATGTCCGTTGAGGCGCTCTGTAACTTGCTTGCCGAAGTTGTCTTCGAGTAAGACCAACTCAAAGGCGTCAACGATTTTCATCATGGCAATGAACTCATCCATGGGGAAAATCTCGCCCAACTTGCCTTTTCTATTTGGCTCGACAGGGTTTTCATACCAGGGTTGTGGAATCTTGGCTAGTTCGTCTGGCTGCATGTTGCCAATGTAAACCTGGTTTGGCGGGTAAGCCACAACATTCTCAAAGGAACGCAGTGCTTGGTGCACTTCGTCAAACAAAGGAGAATCCGGATTCTTGGCTCGCTCCATGGTCAACGTGGTTCCGTGCGTCAACACCATATCGGGTGCATGGAACAGACAATAACTTGCTGCTTTTACAACAGGATTGGTCAATAAACACACCTCCACATAGATAAAGGGTCCCTACCCTAGGGCGTGGGACCCTTCTCACTTTATTGGGGACTTAGTCCTCAAAAACAGTCTGTTCGGAAACGGGCGTCGACAGAGCATTTAGAGCCTTTTCGACGAGTTTCCTGCGTAGACCAAATTCCTCTTTGGCCGACAGTTTGGGATTCCCGAGTGGATGGGGAATGGCTACTGCCGGAACGATTCGGTTAGCTCCCACAGTTAAGGAGATGGGCGTCACTGTACAGATGTGTACGACAGCGATTCCGGCCCGTTCAATTTCTTTTACCATCGTTGCGCCGCAACGAGTACAGGTTCCTCAGGTGCTAGTTAGGATTACTGCTTGTACACCTTCGTTCACTAACTCGTGGGCGATTTCTGTGGCAAACTTGGCAGCATTTGCTACGGATGTGCCGTTACCCACGGTGGTATAGAAATAGGGGAACAGTTTACCGATTTTCCCTTCTTTTTCTAGAGCGCGCAAAGCATCAACGGGAACAACCCTGTTTGGAATATCATTGGCATAAACTGGGTCATATCCGCCGTGAGCTGTTTGGAACCCTTCTGATGTGAGACCATCGAGACCTTCGATGGAGTACTTGCCGAAGCGCGAAGCGCTGGAGGCCTCAATACGATCGGGGTTGCCCTTGGGTACGATTCCGCCGCTGGTAACCAGTGCCACAGTAACCTTGCTGAGGTCAGGGATGGCGGTGGCGGGTTCTACCCGGTCAAAAACTGGAATGGGATACTCGGTTTCGAATTCTTCCCCGGCCAGCTTCTTCAGGAGCATATCAACAGCCCGTTCAGAACCTCTTTTTTCCACAAAGACGTTCTTGCGGATGCCCTTGCTGATGTAACCTTCTTCAGCGGGGGTACCCATAGGTTCGCCATTGACAATCTTGCCTGCGATTTTGGCAATAGCGGGTAATGCTGTACGCATACCAGCTGCAGAATTTGTTGTTTCAACGATATAGAGGTATTGGCGATAGCTCTCTACCCCGGGGTTCTCTATATACATGCCAGAAACGGCTGGAACACCCATATCATGAGCGATTTTCCCGACGGTTCCACAGGCCATGCCATAACGTCCTGCGTTAAAGGCGGGGCCGGCAATGACGAGATCAGGATTGAAATCCTTAATCATCTGGCCGACAGTGGCACTTGCTTCTTCCAGGTTTTCGTTAAAGTAACTGTCACCACAGATAATCGTTCCCACGATTTTGCAGTTCTTAGGAAGAAGATTGGATAAGCCTACGCCTGGACCAATCGGTTTATCGTGACTCTGGGGCTCAATGTGGGCCATTTCTTCTCCACCAATTTGTCCAAAAAATTGATTGATATAGAGAACGATACGTTTCTCTTCCATACATTTACCCCCCATTCTGTGTACGATAGGTGGTTACTTCCTTGATGATGTCATCTACATCGAGTACCATTTCCATCATACTAATCTGGTCTTCCCATACATCCTCGGGAACGATGTCCTTAAGCTCAAGAATATGGTATACGGGGAGTTCTAACTGAACTCCTGTCAATGGACCAGCAAAAGTAGGGTCACCAGTTGTAACTGTCTCAGCGGCCAGACCAGAGGCTTCTGCTTCTGCTCCACCTAAGATTACAACTACGTTTTCTCTACCCACTTTTTCAACCAACTCTTTAATACGAGTTTGGTTTTCTAGGTCCATTGCTCCTGCCGCCGTTCAAACAAAGCATTCGGTGGTGGAGAAACCCAATATTGCGCCTGTGTTTTCGATGCAGGCTTCAATAGCTGGACCCGGAATACCATCTCGATCGCCAATAATGGCAATGTGCTTGCCTTTTAGATCGATCATGGAACCAATTCCTCCTTCTATTTATTAAAATTCGCGAGCTGTTAACTTATTGAATCCTAGTTCATTTGTTGCGCCCATAATGGCCTGCAACTCTACGACGATAGTTCCGTCATCTCTACGACTGCCTTTGAAACCACCAGCGATTACATCGGCAGGGTCAACATTGCCAATCACCTTGTCCAAGACTGGTAAAGTGACCAGTTCGTTGGCGTTTCCGCCTGTTACAATGGCGTTTGCGCTTGGGCTACCGTCTGCCAGAGACTGGGATGTTCCGTCTTGACCTGCGTACTCGTCGGTAACCAGGACGGTCTTGATGCCTTTGGCTTCAATCTTGTTGCAGTTCATGATCAGGTCGGTATCGGGGTTACCGAAGCCTTCTTCACTGATGATGACTCCATCTACGCCCAAGTACTCAACCAACTTGGCTGTCAAGTCAGACGAACGTTGTTTGTCAAGGAGCGTCACGTTTTCGTTGGTAATCACGCAACCCACGAAGCACAGATCCTTGCCATGACGAGCGAGGAGGTCATGGATGACTGGGCTGTTGAGGTGGTGGTAGCTGGTATTCTTGTCACAAGCAGACACGCAGTTACCACTAACGATTGCACCATCCATAACTTCGGTTGGGTACATGAAGGTTGGTGTCATGTTCTTGACATCCACTCCATAAAAATACGTGTCGTGGAGCAAACCTTGACTCTGCAACATGTACACATAGGCTACCTTTGGCAGATCAGGGTATTTCTCGTGATACTTGTGCAAGGGTAAAAACTCATAGGTAATGGTTTCGTCTGGTGTCAGGTGGCGAGCTGCTTCGCCTAAGTAGTTGGCTGCCTTGAGTCCCATGAGTCTGAGAGCTGTTTCGTGTTGATACGTTACAACGCCTTCAGCTGGTTCAGCGACGATGACCAGGTTGTTCAGTTTGGAGAAGGGCGTAAGCTCTGCTCCGGGACCGGTCATGTCAATGATGCCCTCTTGATACCCTACGATTTGACCCGTGGTTACAACGCCAACCCCTTTAAGTACGTGGGTTGTGCCTTGGCCCGCGGTAAACATCTTGCTGACCATACCTGGGAAAATCCCGCCATCTTGTTCAGGCTTGACCCTGGGTTCGATAACGTCTTTGCACGGCATAATGCGCACCGATTCGCCTGGACGTGCGATATCCAATGATACCGAGGCTAGGTGCTCATCTTCCAGCAAGTATTCTGTCAGTTCTTCCTTGTTCACATAAAGAGTGCCGTCTTTAACCTCTGTCTTAGGGCCAAACTGCAAATCCTTGATGAAAATGTTACCTAATTTGAACTCCATACATTCACCTCCTCCAGTTAATTCTAACCAATGATTTCTTGGATCTTTTTCTCGACATCCTCGGCTCCAAACTCACCGGTAAACTCGTGTTGTTTCTGTCCATTGTGGTAGAAGGCGATGACCGGTAAAGACATTACGCCTTGAGCCATGGACAGACGCCGTGCGCTGGTTGTGTCTAAGGAGTAGAACGAAATCTTGTCCTTATATTTCTCAGCTAGGTCCTTCATAGCTGGCATAAGATTCATGCAGGGTACACATTTCGGACTCCAAAAGTCCACCACTGCCCAGCCGCTGGAGTTGGGAATATGCTCCTCCCAAGAATCCTTGTTTAGCTCGATCACTACGATACGACCTCCTTTGCTTATTATTCGAGTTATGTATTACGCAACCATACTCAGTTATCCTTCTCGTTTTTGGCTTTTATAGGCAAATTCTTCAAAATATAACACGCTTGTGAATTTCGTAGCGAAGGTCAGAAACGCGGGAGTTTACCACGCTTTTCGTGGTCTCGCGATCCGAATTCGGACCCCTCCTTTGTATGAGAATTGGTATTTCTCAAATAATAGTGGTGAACGTTCAAAAAGACGGAGGTAGGAAGCATGAAAAGATTCGTTACTGTTGATGGGAATGAAGCGGCCGCTCATGTAGCATATGCCTTTACTGAGGTAAGTGCTATTTATCCCATTACTCCCTCGTCACCCATGGCTGAACTCGTGGATGTATGGAGTGCCCACAGTCGCAAGAACCTCTTTGGCGATGTCGTCCAGGTCGTGGAGATGCAATCAGAAGCTGGAGCTGCCGGAGCTGTGCACGGCTCCCTAAGTGTTGGCGCTCTCACTACCACTTTCACAGCGTCACAAGGCTTGCTCCTAATGATTCCAAATATGTACAAGATCGCAGGAGAACTCTTGCCTTGTGTCTTTCATGTTAGTGCTCGAGCACTTGCAGCACATGCTCTGTCAATTTTCGGTGACCACCAGGACGTTATGGCTTGTCGTCAGACCGGTTTCGCATTCCTAGCCTCCGTCAATGTTCAGGAGGTCATGGATCTCGCTTGTGTTGCTCATTTGGCAACGCTGTCAGGTAGGGTTCCTTTCGTGCACTTTTTTGATGGGTTCCGTACATCCAATGAGTACCAAAAGATCGAGGCCCTAGAGTACGAAGAGATGGCGAAACTAGTTGATTGGGATGCATTAGAAGAGTTTCGTAAACGCGGGATGAACCCTGAACGTCCCGTGACAAAAGGTACTGCCCAGAATCCCGATATTTACTTTCAGGGCAGGGAGGTAGCGAACCCGTACTATGAAGCACTCCCTGAGATTGTTGAAGATACCATGAATCGCCTAGGTTCGATCACAGGTCGACGCTACAACCTCTTTGATTACTATGGCGACCCCGCCGCGGACAGGGTTATTATAGCCATGGGTTCGGTTTGCGATACCATTGAAGAGACCATTGATTATCTAAGAAAACAAGGGGAGAAGGTCGGAGTCGTCAAGGTTCGTCTGTATCGTCCCTTCTCTGAACATCATTTCTTGCGAGCGCTTCCGGAAAGCGTGAGGAAAATCGCTGTCTTAGATCGCACCAAGGAGCCGGGGTCAAGCGGCGAGCCATTGTATCTTGATGTGGTCAAAGCCTGTAGAACCTTAGGTCCAGCAGTACAGATTGTGGGAGGACGCTACGGCCTAGGCTCCAAAGACACCACACCCTCCCAAATTGTCGCCGTGTATGAAAATCTGAAACAGGAACGTCCTCGGGACCGTTTCACAATCGGGATTATTGATGATGTAAGCCATAGCTCACTTCCCGCAGGGGAACCAATCGACATTACCCCGGAAGGAACAATAAGCTGCAAGTTCTGGGGCTTGGGTTCTGACGGGACGGTGGGGGCCAATCAAGGAGCCATTCGCATCATTGGGGAACACACGGACCTGTATGCTCAGGCCTACTTCTTTTACGATAGCAAGAAGTCTGGCGGTACGACCGTTTCGCACTTACGCTTTGGCTCAAAGCCCATCAAGGCACCTTACTTAGTCGACCACCCCGACTACATTGCCTGTCACAACAAAGCATTTGTCAACAACTACGATTTGCTCAAGGGTCTGAAGCCTGGAGGCGTGTTCGTACTCAACTGCCCTTGGGAGGGGGAAGAGCTGGAGGAGAACCTGCCCGCGCACTTGAAGCGCAGCTTGGCTGAAAAGAAGGCCAAGTTCTACACCATTGATGCAATTTCCATTGCAGGCAGTCTGGGTTTGGGTAACCGGATTAACATGGTGATGCAGGCGGCGTTCTTCAAGCTAGCCAACGTGATCCCTGTGGACCAAGCTCTTGCCTTTTTGAAGGAATCGGTTGAGGAACTCTATGGACGCAAAGGCCAAGATGTTGTGAACATGAATATAGCTGCCATTGACCAGGGGGCAACAGCACTGAAAGAAATCCAGGTTCCCCCTGAGTGGGCTAACTTGCAGGATAGCCGCGAAGATGATGCGGAGGGTACTCCGCCATTCGTGGAAGAAATCCAGTTGCCCATGCAGCGCATGGAAGGCGATGACTTGCCCGTCAGTGCCTTTGTTAGAATGGCCGATGGAGCCTATCCCAATGGTACGAGTGCCTATGAAAAACGAGGTATCGCCGTGACCATTCCCGAGTGGCAAATCGAGAGGTGTATCCAGTGTAACCAGTGTTCCTTTATCTGCCCGCACGCAGTCATTCGACCCTTCCTCCTTGATCAAAAGGAGATAGAAAGTGCCCCGCCGACGTTCACCACCAAGAAGGCTGTTGGAAAAGGTATTGAGGAGTTTGGATACCGCATTCAGGTGAGCCCTTTGGATTGTACCGGATGTGGTAATTGTGCGGATGTTTGTCCTGCACCGGAGAAGGCTTTGATCATGAGGCCCGCGGATCAGGAAATAGCCAAACAGAGCGACAATTGGCTCTATGCCCAGCAGATTACCAGCAAAGAGGATTATGTGAACTGGAACACGCTGAAGAACAGTCAATTTAGGCAGCCCCTCTTTGAGTTTCATGGAGCTTGCCCCGGATGTGGAGAAACCCCTTACATCAAGTTACTGACACAGCTCTTTGGTGAACGCATGTTGATCGCTAATGCCACCGGCTGTTCATCCATCTACGGTGGAAGTGCTCCGTCCTTCCCGTACACGACAAATCCATTAGGGGAAGGGCCCGCGTGGGCCAACTCTCTGTTTGAGGATAACGCGGAGTTTGGCTACGGAATGCGGCTGGGTGGAAAACACATGGAGGGCAGACTTGTACGTCTCATTGAGCAGCTCATGGCTGATAATGCTCTGTCCAGTGAGGTAAGGGAGGCCTGTTCCGAGTGGGTCAACAACCGTTCCAATTCCTTGGCCTCAGCAAAAGCGAGCAGAAGGCTCGTGAAGGCATTAGAAAGGGAAAAGGGAGGCCATCCATTAATAGAGCAAATTCTGGCCAACAAGGAGCACTTGACCAAGAAGTCCCAATGGATTATTGGTGGCGATGGCTGGGCCTATGATATCGGCTATGGAGGGGTGGACCACGTGTTGTCTCTAGGCGAGGATGTGAACATGCTGGTCTTGGACACAGAAGTGTACTCGAACACTGGTGGCCAGTCTTCTAAATCGACGCCTACGGCGGCTGTGGCCAAGTTCGCAGCAGGTGGGAAGAGGATCCGCAAAAAGGACCTTGGTCGGATGGCTATGACCTACGGGTACGTGTATGTGGCACAAATCGCCATGGGGGCCAACATGAATCACACGATTCGAACAATCCTTGAGGCCGAAAGCTATCCTGGTCCATCGTTGATCATTGCGTATTCACCGTGTATCAACCATGGAATACGCAGCGGCATGGGGTCCAGTATTCTACAGGAAAAACGAGCTGTGGAGGCGGGATATTGGCATCTCTACCGTTACAATCCCTTGCTGAAGAAGGAGGGCAAGAATCCCTTTATCCTAGACTCCAAAGAACCAACTGCGTCCTTTAGGGAGTTTTTGATGAGTGAGGTCCGGTATGCTTCTCTCGAGCGCACATTCCCTGATGTCGCGGATGAGCTGTTTAAGCAAGCCGAAGCCGATGCGACAGAACGACTTCGCGAGTACCAGCGCCTAGCGAGTCATTGACAAAGGAAAGGGGATCAGACAACTGTGGACTGATCCCCCTGGCTTTACTTGCGATTTTGATTGACCCACTCCCGGGCGAGCTCCATGTCTTCTGTACTGGGAACGGTGACTTTGGACTCTGGTTTCTCACGTTCCACATTGGCCCATGCGGCCGTGGAGTGTTCTTCAATGGGCAGATTCCTGACCCTTTTCGCCTTATTTTTCGGTTTGGTCATGGCGTCTCCTCCTTACCCATAGTTTTAGAAAAAGGACCATAACCTATGACAGTTTTCGCTCCCAAATGAAGGGATACACCCGGTGGTGTCAAATAATTATGGTCATGGAAAGAGGAGGATGATCAGATTGCCCATCACGTTTAGTGGAAAAGAACTGCTGCAGATCATTAACGAGTTGGTTTCGATTCCCAGTCCTTCGGGATATACTGATCGCATTGTTGACCATATGGCGACCCAGTTGGATAGACTTGGCATCGCCCACACCAAGAATCGCAAAGGAGCGCTCATTGCCACACTACCCGGGAAGAACGATCAGGTCCATCGTTTGGTGACGGCCCATATCGACACGCTTGGAGCCATGGTCAAAGAGATCAAGTCGAATGGTCGATTGCGTTTGACTAAGATAGGCGGGTCAAGGTGGCCCCACGTGGAGGGTGAGTACTGCAGGATCTTCACGACAGACGATAATTCATACACAGGAACCATCCTCATGCACCAAACCTCTGTCCATGTGTACAAAGATTCCTCAACAGCCGAACGCAACCAAGAGAATATGGAAGTACGCTTAGATGCCAGGGTCAGTAACGCCGATGACGTGCGAAAGCTCGGGATTAATGTTGGAGATTTCGTAGCCTTTGATCCTCGTGTTGAGGTGTTGCCTAGTGGTTTCATCAAGTCGAGACATCTAGATGATAAGGCGAGTGCAGGCATCCTAATGTACTTGCTCCAAGAGATACAGGAAAACAGTGAATCGTTGCCTTTTACGACGCATTTTCTGTTTTCCAACTATGAGGAGATTGGTTTTGGGGGTAATTCCAATATTCCAGACCAGGTAGCGGAGTACCTGGCCGTGGATATGGGTGCCATTGGTGATGGGCAAATGACCGACGAGTATACTGTCTCAATTTGCGCCATGGACTCATCAGGACCTTACAACGCCAGGCTTCGACAGCACCTTGTTGAGTTGGCGATGAAACATGGTGTTGAGTACAGGGTAGACATCTATCCGTTTTACGCGTCAGATGCAAGTGCTGCGTTGCGGGCCGGCCATGATGTTGTTCATGGTTTGATCGGACCTGGCATTGATGCCTCTCACGCCTTTGAACGCACGCACGTCGACTCCGTCTTAAACACGGCCAAACTTGTCTATTATTATCTGTTATCCGACCTGTGTTAAGAAATGGCGCCTACACAAGCGAAGGAAGGTTCTAAAGCGAACCTTCCTTTTTTAATGGCTCCAAAGCGTTGTACTGCAAGTACTCTTCGAGCACTTCGCGAACAGTAACGCCGAGGCGGACGATTTCTCCCCGGGCCAGCATGGGGTAGTTTGATCCTTCGCTGGCCAGAAAGTCACTGGTCACTACAGTATAGCTTCGGTCTACGTCGATGAGTTTCGGCCCATCATAATAGTCACTGGAGCGTCGAGACTTGACTGCAAGAAGGTCGGCGAAATCAGGTCCGCTCAAAGTAATGATGACCGCTTCGTTGCCAAAGGGCTCTACCTCAAACACATCACCTCGAGTAACAGGTCCTTGAGAAATCCCTGTACGGACGCCTCCAGCATTATACAGAGCTGCGTCGGCATCGCTGAAATGAAGCAGTGCCTTGTTCAGAAGCAGACCCATACCGTTTTTGGTGTAACCCCTGGGACTGTATCCGATCACCCGGTCCATTTCCGCCTCGAGCGCTGCTCCGTAATGGGCGTCAATGGCTGCGATCGCAGGGTGAAACGGGGTAGCTTCTTGCACCTCGAGGAGTTCTGCCCGAGCCGGGTATCCCTCCTCAAGACGAATAGTGATTTTGCCCAGGTGGCGTGCTGACGATCCCGTCTGGGTGATTAACGTGTCTCCGATCCGAACGGGCTTGGAAAGAACCGTGTGACTATGACCTCCGATGATTGCGGTAATGCCCGGCACTTTTTGCGCGAGGAGCAAGTCATCGCCGTAGCCTAAGTGGGAGAGCACAATGCAAATGTCATACGCACCTTCTTGTCTGTGAAGAAGGTCTTGCAGGGTAGTGACGGGGTCAGCAAAGGTGAGGCCCGCCACATTGCGGGGAAAGGACATCCGCGGCGTGGCTGTGGTGGTGAGACCTATGACCATAACCCGTACACTTCCAACATTTTTGATGATATATGGCATCACAAGTGAGCTTCCATCATCCTGAAGAATGTTAGCTGATAGCCAAGGAACACCTTCGTGGAAGGATCGCATCACAGTATCCAGACCAAAATCAAAGTCATGGTTCCCCAGTGCAATGGCGTCATAACCCAGCTCCAGCAGTGCTTTTTGCTCAGCCTCGCCTTTGAAGAGGTGCGATACAGGAGTACCCGAAAACACGTCGCCTGCATCCACCAGTAACAAGTCTGGATGTTCTGTACGCAACTCTTCTACCATGGTCGCAATTTGTGCAAGAGACTGGCCGTGCAGATCATTGGTGTGCAAAATGACAAGTTCCTGTCCATGCGCGCTCAGTGAAAAGGTACCTAGAACCAGGATCATCACAATTAGGAGGAGCCTTGCCCGGTCCATTTTAATCGGAGACATGGTTCGTCACCACCACGGAAGTCTGTTCAGCGCTTAATGTAACCGGTTGCGAAAAATGCATAAGTGAACAAGAGGTGCCTCCGATAAGACTGTACGAAGTGTGATCTGCCTCGACTCTTACGTTGAGTTGTGCACCTTTGAACTTGATCTTGAAGCTATAATTCTTCCACTGTTTCGGTAGGAAAGGCTTGAAGCTGAGCTCGCCTCCAAAGGTACGCATACCTGCAAAACCATTGACGACACCCATCCACGATCCGGCCATACAGGCTGTGTGCAGACCCTGCCAGGCATTCCGATTGTAATCGTCTAGATCGAGACGGACCGTCTGTAGAAAGTAGTTGTAGGCAAACTCCTCATAACCCAGTTCAGCAGCGATAATGCTATAAATGGCGGGAGATAACGAGGAGTCATGGGTGGTCTTGGGCTCATAGTAATCAAAATCGGCCTTTTTCTCAGCGAGTGTGAAACGATCACCCAAGAGGAAAAGGAGCAAAATGACGTCCGCCTGCTTAATTACTTGATACCGCCAGATCACCAGGGGATGCCAGTTGTTCACCAAGGGAATTTCACTTGGCGGAATCGAATCGATGTCGATGGGGTCTTTCGTCAAGAACGAGTCATCTTGTGGATGAATGCCCAAAGTCTCGTCAAAGGGTAAGTACATCCGATCCGCGCACTTCTGCCACAGGGCAAACTCGTCCTCCTGTAGATCTAGTCTAGCAACTAACTTGGCGTACTCCTCAGGATAGTCGTTGCGCAGTCGATCACGGGCTTCCAGGGCGAGTTGCAGGTTGAATTGTGCCATATAGTTTGTGTAGCAGTTGTTGTTTACGCCTGGCTTGTACTCGTCTGGACCGCAGACCTCGTTAATGCAGTATTGACCGCCCCGTGATTCCAAAAAAGCACCCCGATGAGCCCAGCAACGAGCCGTTTCAAAGAGAATCTCTGCCCCCATTTCCACCAGGAAATCATAGTCTTCAGTGGCCTCGAGGTACTTATGGATGGCATAAGCCACTGCAGCATTGATGTGGTATTGCACGGTCGAACCGAGGAAGTTGCCCGAGGCTTCATGTCCGTTGATGGTGCGCCAGGCATAGAGTGCTCCCTGGTCGCGCATGCGCTTGGCATTTTGCCTTGCTGGTTCGAGAATGCTGTAGCGATACTCCAGGAGCTTACGCACTAGACTTGGCTGGCTATAGAGAAAGAAGGGGATGATGTACGTTTCCGTATCCCAAAAATAATGTCCCTCGTAGTATTCTCCACTGAGTCCCTTTGCAGCAATATTGGTCTTGCCGTCTCGTCCTGTCGACTGGAGAAGCTGTAATGCGTTGAAACGCATACCTTGCTGTAGTGCCACATCACCTTCGATTACCACATCGGTATCGTCCCAGTAGGACTCCAAGAACTCTACATGGCTTTTTCGCCCGCGATCGTAACCGTGCTGGGAACTTCTGATCACAAGCCTCTGCACAAAGTTGCCCAATTGCTCTTCGGGCGTCTCTCGAGACGAACTAACGGCGATAAACTTGTCCATCGTAATCGTTTGACCCTCCACGGCTTCAAAACGCGCCAAAAAGTCTAAGCACTTTGTGGAGGCTGAACCCATGATTGATGTGGCGGGTGAGGTCTGATGCGTAACGGCACAGCCAATCGCTAACTTGCTGTTCTTCGTGCGCGAAACAAGGACCCCGCTTTCATTTGTCATGGTCGTTGATACGACCTCAAGAGCCGGTTCTCTCAGGTGGTGGTAGTTGGTCACGGCTCCGTTGACGTGGGAGCGCAGGACAACTGCTCCGGAAAAGTTAAGTGGCAGGACAGAACAACGCATAAAGGCCAAGTGTTGGTTGGCATGGGAAATAAACCGTTCAAACATGATCTCTACACGTCTTCCCTTAGGACTTGTCCAAGTAAGCTGGCGCCTGAGGATTCCTTCTTTAAGGTCTAAGGTGCGCGAGTAATCGTCCACGGTGCCACTGAACATGGAGAACTCTTCACTATCGACGAAAATCTTGAGTCCTTTCCAGTCGGTGATGTTAATCATGGACTGGTATTCCGCTGGTTGCTTGGCCATGTACTCACCGTAGATAATGGGTTCCGTCTCATAGATTCCGTTGATGTAGGTTCCCGGTGTGGAAGGAACATGCGCAGGTAGCCCTTCTTCGAAGGTGCCGCGCAAACCCATATAGCCATTACCCAGTGAAAAGATTGCCTCGTTGCGGTGATTGTAGGCTGCTTTGAACTCTGTCTCAACCACCTTCCAAGGATCAAAGGGATAAATCGATGGTCTGTTCTGATGAAATATCCGCATGGTAAAAATCTCCTTCAAACAATTCTCCATCTTGTAGTTGGCGATTTTCACCCAATCTCCTTCTCATTAATAATACCCGTCCGTTAAGGGTATCCTGTCATGAGAGAGAGCTTGAGGTGGTGACCTAAATTGAAAATATTAATGTTGTCCTGGGAGTATCCTCCAAAAGTGATCGGGGGCTTAGCCAGAGCTGTGGCCGATTTGTCGCAAGCACTCGTCGAAGAAGGGCACGAGGTGTCGGTGGTTACCGGAGATTGGCCGGAAAGCCAACCAACGGAGTACGTTAACGGAGTAAGGGTGTACAGAGTCAATCAGTTTTTCCCCAAACCCATGGGTTTTTTGGATGAAGTGCACTTCATGAACTACCACTTAATCCAAAAGGGGGCAGAACTTCTAAGTCGTGTTACCTTTGATGTGATTCATGCCCATGATTGGCTGGTGGCACCCAGTGCCAAAGTGTTGAAGCATGCCTTTGAAAAGCCCTTAGTCTCTACCATTCATGCCACGGAATGGGGACGAAATAATGGCCTGCATAACGATATGCAACGTCATATCAGTGACTTGGAGTGGTGGTTGACTTATGAATCGTACCGCGTGATTTGCTGTAGCGAGTATATGCGGGAGGAACTACGGAGGATCTTCCAGGTGCCTGAGGACAAACTTACTGTAATTCCTAATGGCGTGCGAGCAGGGGACTTCAAGGATGTTCATGACGACCTGGATACATGGCGAAACAACTGGGCGAGGCCCGAAGAGGAGATTGTCCTTTATGTAGGGCGCCATGTGTACGAGAAGGGTATCGATCTGCTATTGTCAGCAGCACCTAAGGTTCTGGCAAACCGACCTCAAGCGAAGTTCATCATTGCTGGCAAGGGACCTTTGCATGACGAGCTCAAACAGAAGGCATGGAGTATGGGACTAGGTGAGAAGGCGCATTTTCCCGGATTCGTGGATGATCGCACCCGCAACAGCTTGTACAGGCTAGCGGATGTTGCCGTCTTTCCTAGTAGGTATGAGCCTTTCGGTATTGTTGCTTTAGAAGCCATGGCTGGTCAGGCTCCCGTTATTGTCAGTGACGTGGGCGGATTTGGCGAAACAGTGCAGCACGGACAAAACGGAATGACCTTTTATGCGGGCAATGTCAACTCTCTAGCAGACAACATTATTCATCTTCTCAACGATAAGACCTTGGCGCGTAGCCTAAACGAACGTGCGTCAAGGGACTTGAAGGAAAAATATGATTGGAGGCGGATTGCCAGGCAGACCGTGGAGAGCTACAAGCAAACAACACTCAAACCACATGTACACAAAGAGTTCTATGAGCGTTACCAACTGACCGGTGACTTTTCGGAAAAGGAGGGACGCGTTCGTGAAAGCAGTAATCATGGCCGGCGGTGAAGGAACCAGACTCCGACCTCTGACTTGTACCTTGCCCAAGCCCATGGTTCCGATATTGAATCGTCCCATGATGGAGCATATCCTGAACCTACTTAAGCGCCATGGTTTTAGGAATGTCGCCAGTACTTTGTGGTACCTCCCCAATGATGTGACAGCCTATTTTCAGGATGGGTCGGAGTTTGGCGTCCGCATGGAGTACTACATTGAACGCGAACCCCTTGGAACAGCGGGAAGTGTGAAGAACGCGTCCGCGTTTCTCACCGATACCTTTGTTGTCGTTAGTGGTGACGCACTGACTGATATTGATCTCACGAAAGCAGTATCGTATCACAAGGAAAAAGGTTCAGTGGCCACTCTGGTCTTAACGAGCGTGGCTAACCCTTTGAGCTATGGGGTCGTATTAACTGACGGGGATGGCAAAATAGCCCAGTTTCTCGAGAAACCCACGTGGAGTCAGGTCTTCAGTGATACGGTGAATACCGGCATCTACATTTTGGAGCCAGAAGTGCTGGACCTGGTACGTCCTGGTCAAAAGGTTGATTTTAGTCAAGATGTGTTTCCGGAACTCTTGCGCCGCGGAGCCCCCATGTACGGTTATGTGGCGACCGGCTATTGGTCGGATGTAGGTAATCTTGAAGTTTATCGCCATGCGCACAGGGATTGTCTTGACGGCAAAGTACAATTGGATCTTCCCAACTCGCGACCCGGAAACATCTTCATGGAAGCCGATGTGCACGTTCATGAAACCGCTCGAATTGAAGGTCCCGTTTACATAGGTCGGGGAGCCCGCATTGGAGAGCATGCTTTTATCGGCCCCTACAGTGTGATCGGTTCGTACGCTCAAGTTGATGCCCACTCCAACCTCAAGCAAAGCCTCATATGGTCTGGCGTCAACGTTGCCCAACGTGCGCAGCTTCGGGGATGTGTATGCGCGAAGGACGTCGTAGTTGACAAAGAAAGTGAGATTTACGAGGGCGCCGTCCTCGGACCTAAGGTCCGGGTGGGGGCCATGTCAACGATTGCTCCCAATACCAAAGTGTGGCCTGAAAAAACGATCCTGAGCGGAACCAAACTGCGAGGCTCTGTCGTGTGGGGAAATCAAGAGCAAGGACCAGTTTTTGTCAAGCATGGTATAGCAGGGGATATCAGAGGAAGTCTAAGTCCAGAGACGTTGATTCAGTTGGGGTTAAGCTATGGTGCGTTCCTGGGAAAGAACAAACGTGTGCTGGTCACAAATGACCTCTCCAATGTAGCTGAACTCGCCAAGCGAGCGCTTGTAGTTGGGCTTAGGGGAGGAGGTTTGGATACGCTCGACGGCGGCGAGGTTGTGGGACGGATCACCCGTTTTGCTGTTCAAGAATTGGCCTTGGATGGTGCCCTTCATGTCGGTACCGATGGAGGTGACCCCAATACGGTATTTGTCGAGTGTTGGGATGGTCGGGGCCGGTTGCTTTCAAGGGGTGATCAACGGAAACTCGAAGGGATTCTTCTACGGGAAGACTATCCGCGGTTTGGCGCCGAAGACTTGGGTGATCACGTTCAAGTCGCGGGACTGAAGAAACGGTATTTACAGCGCCTGACAAGACAATACCCAAGTGGCACCCCGGGGTTTAAAGTCGGCTTGGTCATGGATCCACCTACGGATCCTTTCGGTGAGTTGGTCCGAGACTTTCTAAAGCGTAGTGGTTACTTGGTTGTGACAGAACGTGTGGATGGTTTACCGACGGTTGTGGTACAGAACCAGAACTGGTTCTTTCAGGATGAGAATGGAGCTCGCCTCTCCACGCACGATTGGTGGAAAGGGTTCGTTCATGCCCTCAAGAAACGCAACAGGAGCACCATCGCCATGCCTGTTCATCTTTCAGAGGCTGTGGCTCAAACGGCAAGAGAGCAAGGTCTCGACGTGTGCTGGACGAAAATCGAAGCACCTTTTTGGATGGAAGCGGCGACAGAACTGGGTCACACCTTTGTAGAAGAAGATGTAGAGGTCTTCCCCCTTATTGAACCCTTGGCGAGCATTGGTGAACTTCTATCTTTGGTCAGTTCTGAGCAAATACCACTCAGTTCCTGGCAGGGAACGTCGCAGGTGAAAATGACGGAAGTGCGTTGTCCCTGGGAAGCAAAGGGACGGGTTATGCGCAAGCTTATTGAGAGTTCTGATCCCGAACGCAGCCTGTATCTGGATGGTATAAAAGAACGTCGCGATGGAGGCTGGGCTTTGGTTGTTCCCGATGGCGACGATCCGGTTTTTCGGCTCTATGGTGAAGCCGATCCTGGGTCTGAGGCAGCGGGTCTTCTGGAGCATTATGTCGATTTGATCAATAGACATCAAAGTGAGGAGAAATGAAGTATGGTAGCTATTCCTCAGCCAAAAGTAGCATTTTTTTGCATGGAGTACGGATTAGATGAGTCCTTTTCAATCTACTCGGGCGGTCTGGGGGTGTTGGCAGGCGATATTCTGAAAACCGCCCGGGACATGCAGTTGCCCTTTGTTGGTATCGGGATTCTGTGGAGTGAGGGATACTCTGATCAATACTTAGACAAGAACGGTTTTCCTCAACACTCCAGGCAAAACTATGATCGTGCCCATTTGGAAGACACAGGGATCACGGTCAATTTGTGGATTCGTGGAGAAGAGGTTACCTGCAAAGTCTGGAAGACCGAAGCATTCCAAAATGCGACCCTCTATCTGCTGGATACAGACTTGCCGGGTACATCCCATGGGTGGATTGCCAGGCAGCTCTATGCGAGTTCGCCACAGGAACGGGTGGCTGCAGAAATGGTCCTAGGTATTGGCGGAGTTCGTTTTTTGAGGAAACTGGGATTCGAGCCTGATATCTATCATCTCAACGAGGGCCACGCTGTCTTCGCTGGTTTGGAGCTGATCAGAGAGAAGATGTCCCGTGGGTCCAATTTTCATCATGCTTGGGAAGAAACCCGCCAACAGATCGTCTTTACAACACACACTCCCGTCATGGCAGGAAACGAAGAACATGACCATGGCCTGCTCAAACACATGGGCGCCTGGGTGGGTCTAGAGTATGATCAGGTTGAGCAGATCGGTGGAAATCCGTTTAACATGACTGTGGCCGGCTTGCGTCTCAGTTATATTGCCAATGCTGTATCGCAGCTCCATGGTGCTACTGCCCGTGCGATGTGGCGCGGTAATCCGGGGGCCGCACCCATCATCAGCATTACGAATGGGGTTCACGTGGATACGTGGCAAAATGTGTACATGCGACAAACCTATAATGTTCAGGGGAATCTCTGGAAGGCGCATCTGCAATTGAAGAAAAAGCTGTTAGAAGAAATCGAGAATCGTACTGGGGTTAGCTTGGATTTAGACGTCTTAACGATCGGGTTTGCACGCAGAGCGGCAGCTTACAAGCGCAGCGGGTTAATCTTCCACAAACCCCATGTCATCGAACCGCTCTTGAAGGATCGCACCATCCAGCTTGTGTTTTCTGGGAAGGCTCATCCCGAAGATGAATGGGGTAAACAGATTGTGGCAAACATCGCCGAGATGGCTTATCGATTCCCTGACAGTGTCGTGTTCTTGGAAAACTACAACATGGAGTTGGGGCGTCTTTTGACCTCGGGATGTGACGTGTGGCTTAACACACCACAAAGGCCCCTGGAGGCTTCTGCTACTTCAGGTATGAAGGCGGCCCTAAACGGGGTGCTCAATCTTAGCGTACTGGATGGATGGTGGACAGAGGGGTGCTTGCATGGGGTCACGGGCTGGCAGTTCGGCGGTGGCTATGAGGGACCCGAACAAACGATGGTGGATGCACTTTCGCTCTACGAGGTTCTCCTCGATGAGGTGATTCCACTCTATTACGAAGACCGCTCGGGCTGGCAAGAAATGATGCGTGCCAGTATTTCCATGGGTTTGCATCGGTTTTCCACGAAGCATATGCTCACACAGTACAACAATCTTATGTATCAACCTTCTACCACTTTGCGCAAGATCAAGCGAGACGTGGCCCATGTCCTGGCTATTCAGTGAAGGTGCAGAGCGGGCGCCAGAATCTGGCGCTTTTGCTTTGTATCGGCTATACTGGAAGGCAGGAGGGGAGAGCTTTGTGCAAAACGGATTATCCTATGCTCCAACGTCAACTCGAAAGCCTTTTGGATGGAGAAACGCATTGGCTCGCTAATTTAGCCAACACCTCGGCTCTACTGTTTTCTGAACTAGAAGATCTGAACTGGGTAGGGTTTTATCTCTGTGAAGATTCTGAACTTGTCCTCGGGCCCTTCCAAGGGAAGCCCGCCTGTGTTCGAATACCCTTAGGTAAAGGGGTCTGTGGAACCGCAGCGGACCAACGCCAATCCATCGTGGTACCCGATGTTCATGAGTTTCCCGGACACATTGCCTGTGACGCCGCCTCGCGATCAGAAGTGGTCATTCCTATGATTACCTCTGAGGGAAGACTCTTGGGCGTTCTTGATGTGGACAGCCCAATGCTAAACCGTTTTTCCCGAGACGACGAAGAGGGATTGCGTGGAGTTGTCGACATCGTAGTGCGTTCTTGCCAGTGGCCTGCAGCGGACTAACCTTGCACGACGGTCAGTTCGATCCCATACTCCTGCCGAAAGGCTTCGGCCTGGCGGTGAGCATCGCGGATCTCTAAGTCGCGCTTTTGCGTACCGAACACCTTGATTTCGCAGTTGTGTGGACTTACGCTGGCTTGCAGATTGGTTACAACGCCTGTTCTGGAACGGTCGAGGCTATGTGCGATCTGAAGGAGCGGTGCGAGCTTCTTGATGCGGTCGATGTCGTCTTCTTCAATGGGTCCGTGGTCTACGTGACTCCTGAGGTTGGCATGGAAAAGTCCATCGTGGGACGCGGCTAAGTAGGCTGCTAAGACTCGTTCGCGGTGTGTTAGCCCTAGGAGCGGTGAGTTAAGTACGGTATAGAGCGTGTGTTTCTCTAGGCCCTCGACACTGATAACCACTCCAAGTTCATGGAGTAGGCCGGCAATGAGTAGTAGTCTGCGCTCATAGCTACCCAAATTGTGCAGGGGTGCCAGTTGATCAAAGAGAATCACAGCTAGGTTGGACACGCGCCGCAGATGATTTTCGTCGAGATTATGATAATGGATGAGATTATTCGTGTGATGCGTCAGTACATTGAATAGGATAGGATCCTTAGGAAAGATGTGCTTATAGAATAAGCCGTCTCGAAGGCTACTTGCGCTTACCATGAGTTCCCTGCCGTCTATGGCCTTGAGGAGACGATGGATGATGGCAACGCCGGTAACACTCAGATCAGCGCGATCCTGCTCTAGACCAGGTACCTGCCGTCTTCTCTGCAGATCCATGCTGCCGAGCATCGTATAGATTTCTGCTACCGCATCAGCAGGGATGACGATTCCGTGCGTAACGTCTGGTACATAGTGAACATAATGCCTGTATACTCTAGCTAGAGAGCGAAAGGTGCCGCCTAGACCCATGAGTCTCGGGTAACTCGGAAGCCAGGAGATTTTGGCAAACGTTTCGTCCAAAAAGGCCTCCAGTTCCTTGAGGTTAGCTTTATTGGGCAGGTCTTGCAGCCGATACTTCTCCATGAGAGAAACCGCACCAAAGTCAAGAGTGGTGGAATTTTGGTTGAGCCGGTCTCTAAAACCTACCAGTTTTAGTGCTCCGCCTCCAAGATCAGCCATTAGACCAGTGGTCTCGGTAACGCTGTTGACTAGACCGATGTATCCAAGATGGGCTTCTTCCTCGCTGGAGAGCACTTGGATGGTGATCCCTGTCTGTTCTGCTATACGCTCGATAAGTTCGGAGCGGTTTGGAGCGCGCCGCACTGCGGCGGTAGCCACTGCAATGATTTGTGTAACGTTGCGAGCTCGGCAAAAGCGAACAAAAAGAGAGACCATCTCAACAGCCGAGTTAATGCCCTCGTCGGTTAAAAAGCCCTGCGCATCGGTACCGCTTCGTAATCGCACAGACTCTTTGAGGTTCTCAATCTGATGATGGGCGCCGTTGTCGTTGATGTCGATGATGACCAAGCGTATAGAGTTGGATCCGAGGTCAATAATCCCGATTCGATCCATAGTCGGAGCCTCCTAGTCTAGATTACCTTTATTCTCTATTCTACCAGATTCGCAGAGGCAAGCAAACACTCTGTGTTTCTTGACAGACGTTCTCGATATCAGTATAATTTTGGTAAGTAACAAAGAAATAAAATTTACCCGCACATAGTGCAGAGGGTTTCACGCGGGGTTGGATGGTGACGAATGTGGAGATTACCAAGAAATCGGAATATGCTGTCAGTGCTTTAGTAGAATTGGCTGAGCATCCTGGAGAATTTATCTCATCAAAGGTTATTGCAAGCCGGCAGGAGATCCCGGTTAATTTTTTGCCCCAAATCATTGCACAACTTGGTGCCCCTGGTTGGGTTGTAGGTGTAAGGGGACCCGGCGGTGGAGTTCGACTCGAGGCAGATCCAGCGACCATTACTCTCAAGGATGTAATTGAACTTATTGAGGGACCTATCGCGATTTCCAGATGTCTTAACGGCGACCTAATCTGTTCTCGACAGGGAAACTGTCCCATGCACCCAGTCTGGGAAGAAGCTCAGCAGGCTTTCGTAAATGTCTTGCAGAAACGGACGATCGCAGATTTGGTGACCAAGACCCCCGAAAAGTAATGTGTCGGAAGGAAATATATGTCGGGGGTGGAATAGTAAATGACAGTGAAAATCAAAGGAGTGTCCAGTTTGAGAAGACAAACACTAGGAATCATGCTTGTATTATTGATAGCTTTGCTTGTTCCGGCCATGGCCTCTGCCAGTACTATTGGTTACGTGGATTTTGAGTTCTTGTTTTACTCCCATCCGGAATATGATGCAAAGAATGCCGATCTTCAACTTGCAGCAGAAGAGCTGTACGTAGAAATCGAAGAAGAGGCAGCGAAGTTGTCGACGCAAGAAGAGATCGACGAACTCATCGCCGGTTATGAATGGAAGTTTGAGCAAATCGAACAACAAGTACGTCTCGATCTGGTCACCTTTATTTTGGAAATTATTGAGACGGTTGCAGCTGCACACAATATTGAGACAGTCTTGCCTGAAAGCTCCGTCATTTACGGAGGCGTAAATCTGACTGCTCCTGTAATCGAGGCTATGTATGGATCGTATGGTATTTCTGTTCCATCAGCAATTAGAGAACTATTGCAATAACTGGGTAGGATTTTTTTGGTTGAGGTAGAATAGAACAAGGAAAATCGGGAAAGAGGTGAAGGCGTTGTCAAAGTGGGAATGTACGGTTTGCGGTTACATTTATGATCCAGCTATTGGCGATCCAACACAGGATGTTCCACCAGGCGTAGATTTCAAGGATCTTCCAGACGATTGGACTTGTCCTGAATGTGGTGTAGGGAAGGATATGTTTGAAGAACTATAGGACTTGAGGAGGAAAACAGATGAATCCAAGTGTTAACCCCGATGAGTGCATCGGATGCGGTTTGTGTGAAGAGATTTGCCCAGACGTCTTTCAAATGGGCGACGATGGCCTCGCACATGTAAAGGAAGGCGCCAATTGCGAAGCCGCAGGTTGCTGCCAAGAAGCCGCGGATTCCTGCCCGACCGGAGCGATATCCTTGTAATCTCAATGAACATAGTTGAAAAACCAGCTGTTAAAGCTGGTTTTCTTTTTTCCAGATTCACCAGAAGTCTACTGGATTAGGTCGAGTGTTTCGCGGGAACATTAAGCCTACCAGGAAAAGAGGGAGGTGAATTTGATGGCACTAGGATCTTCCGGATCGAATGTTAAAGTCATGCCCGAAGCGTTCCAAGCCATGAATCAGTTCAAATACGAAGTCGCTACCGAATTGGGGATCAACCCTGAGTATAAGTCTGGATATTGGGGCAACATTTCTTCCCGTGAGTGTGGCGCCGTAGGCGGACATATGGTAAGACGTATGGTCGCCGCTGCTCAGCAATCCTTAGTTGGTCAGGGCGGAGGCACTACCGGTTTTCGTGGGAGTTTCCCACCAGAACCAAAACAAAACCAGTAAGGTAGATACCTAACTGACAGGATGCTCGGCACGATACGTGCTGACGCATCCTGTTTTGCTAAGAGAGGAGGTCCAAATGGCAATGGCTAGACAACGGCGGAAGAAAAGCAAAATCATCGTTCCTGAAGCAACCGAGGCCATGCAGCAGTATAAGTATGAGATGGCCACTGAACTAGGTATTAATCCAGAATACAGGTCTGAGTATTGGGGTAACATTTCTTCTCGCGAGTGTGGTGCTGTTGGTGGACAGATGGTACGACGAATGATCGCTGAGGCTGAGCGAAGCCTTAACGAGCACGAGGGCGGGTTTAAGTAGTAGGGGAGGGGCGTACGCCTCTCTCGCAATTTTCCTTGTCAAGGCTGGCTTTCTGTGGTATATCTTGAGTTTTGCAGCAATTAAAAGAAAAAAGTCCCGTAACCCAGATTCAGAAGGGGTTGTGGGACTTTGTGTTTTACACAAATATGTAGTATAACAGCTTACTTTTTCACGTCACCCAAGATTTTTTTGATCTCCTGAAGACGTAGTCGCTTCTTGGTCAAATC